>JAAUYH010253719.1_pt1 | contig 17986 bp, 13 predicted proteins | sample 7278061 | NCBI WGS metagenome assembly JAAUYH01 (sample SAMN14350203, study PRJNA611818) | marine sediment metagenome | isolation source: surface marine sediment (0.6m) | place: French Polynesia: Moorea | collected 2018-08 | reverse complement strand
TTTAATATTACTACCTTGATGATGCAGTAATATTTGTAAATTGGCCATATTTATTATTTACCTTCTATTTAACATAAACCAACGGCAAGGTGTAAGTACGAGTATTATATTAAAACCTGATGTCATCAAATATATATCAGTGGTGCAGAACGGTTACCTCTTCAGAAGGCATATGAGAAACATGCGATTAAAATCCTTTCATTACTTCTCGCCCACCCTGTACAGTTGCCAAGAATGATTATGGCTGAATGAAATTGAACAACTCTAAACTTTGATTCAGTATAGGCTCAGATCCAAACGCATAACATTAATTTTGAAGCACATTAGAACCCGTATCCATATTATTGAAAGAATCTGAAGATATTTCGAGGAAGCTTTCGATTCGTTATATGAATTGTGAGGATACAGTTATGCTTCAGTCAAAAAACTGAATCCAAATTTACTAGACAAATCATAAATCACAAGCTCATACAGAATGTGAAGACGAAAAAGCAGAATAAGAGTAAGCGGTTACCAAATGAAATTTAAAAAAGTTAAAAGAGAACGCGAACAGTTCTGACGACTATTGAGAATGAAACTGAAAAATAGAGACCTACAAGAGATCTAAAAATAAGGAGATTTGTAAAAAATTTCAATTTTCCATAACTACAACGTATAATGATGTAGAGGAATGTATTTGAGAATACATGAAAGTAAGGAAAAATAAAATGATTCAAAAACTAGCATCCGGGCATAAATTCAAAAAGTATAGTGCGAATGAACATTCTTAAAGAAACCGCGTTTTCAGGCGCTTTCGCTTTCTTTCATGCGAAAGTCAATGTATGCCGGGCATTAATAAATCGCTCAAAACGAGAAATTTTTTGTATTGTGGGGAGACTTAAAAAAAGAAATATTGCACTTATACTTGGGTAGAATCCTATTACTCCTATTACTCCAGACATACTGAAAATGTATTTTTATCTTCGCACGATGGATTTTCACGTTTAATGAGCTGATTTTGGAAACCCGATCATTCACGGTTGTCATTGGGTACGAAGCCTAGCCCTACGGTTACTAGAAATACGACTGTGTCAGAACGCAGGTTATGAGTCATTCGAATTGTATCTCTAGTAAAGAAGTAGTGTAGGTAAATCCAACTCTGTATATTTTTTTGTCTGTTGCCGCCACTCATTACGAGAAACTTTCTATAATTGTTGTTTTTCACCAGAGGCGCATCAACACATATTCGATGTTTTTTATTACAAGTTGTACGCGTTTTGAGCCCCCTTCCTGTGCTGATACCTTCAATCAAGGACTGAAAACAATCGTGTAAATGAAAAAATCTGAATTCTGCAATTAATTCGAGTGATGATGTTTGAGTAGCAAAAATTGGGTTTGCCGAAAATAGTCTGATCTGATCTAACGTACTACAGTATTTTAATTTGTCCAAGTTGAGATTGTTCTGGACTCATTCAGGTTGCATGTTGCAGTACGAAAGTATTTCACAGCTGTATCCTGTTCGTTATCGGAGGTTGCGAGAATGATGCATAGTGCTGTGGTTGGCACGAAACATGCAGTGATAGAAAATATCAATATTTGCGTTTAGTATAATTAAGAAAGTATATTCGTGAATTATATTGCATTTTCATTACTTTCAGAAGGATAACTATGACATTTCGCAGTTTGCTGGGACATTTCTGCTGTCTGTTGCATAGAAATCACGATATTAAATGATTCATCATCATGGTCGTATTCTGGCTTGGCTAGTATTGTCATTGCAGAATAAAATATGGATTCAGGTGCGTGCTGCCATACAAGTTAGTATTTTTCCGTCAGTGGTGGGCCAACAGCAAATAGTTGCGCAATTTTTGCTGTGTGGTCACAGAAGAGAACGTATGTATTTTGTATTTCGTCGATATGTCCTTGAAAATTTGCTTTTTGAGGGTTATTTATTCAGTTTTTGGCAATCTATTCTGCCCAATTAACTATTGCTACGCAGCGATTCAGCTTTACGAAATGCATGCGAGTCTGGAATGGAAAAACAGTGCATCATGGTTGAAAAATGCATCTTTATATTACCACGAATTTCATGTGCTCAACTTGCAGTACAAGAGAAATACAAATATACTGCCACATGGTCCACTTTTCCTTCCGTACAGCCAGTAGATAATCAGGTGTTACTGTTCGTCGTATCAGTGAAAGCTTTTCTTTGTTTGCTGTAATCAGTTCATTATCATTGTCTGCATCCATGCCTGCTTCTACAATATCATCAGCATTAGAAGAATTATACTTAGTGCGTTCACAAATATTCGAATTAGCCACAATCATTTGCGCTTGACGTTCGCCTTTTAGTCTGGTGCGAGTGCAGTTGGAGTTTGGTGCGGGCAGCATGGTTGCAATGCACTGACACATCCAGTGCAATATTTTTGTCTTTTGGCAGTCCTAATGACCACACTCATTGTTTACTATAATTAAGGCCTGTCAGCACGAGAGATAGTTTCGCCGTGTGGTTCCGTGACAGGAAGTCCCATTAATCAATTAATTTTGATGATTCGTCGCCTTACGAAGTAATGAGACCGCCTGTATTTGCTTTTGACTGACTACACAGTGACATAAATCTAGGCTCAGCTGGTGAGATCCGATGTTAACGCACGCGCAATCGAAAAAATTCTTTTAAGTGAAAATGTTTCTTGAACCTACCACTTAAAATAGTTTGCGAAAGATATCGTCAGAATCTGATGCGTGGGACACGATTTATTAGTCACTTCTAGCCCTTTCGCACGCATATTCTTTGTGAATTCTGCATATCGGATACTGCTCATGATTCCAACGTAGAGACTCTACTAAACCTAGGAAAGAAAAAATGATGTTTGCGAATCAACATATCGAAGCAAAACTTCGGAACTCTGAACTAGATGGTTTGACCCTGATACAGCATCGATATCACCAAATTTCAATGTTTAATGACTTAATAACGGTGACGCGTTCGAAGTACGTATACCCATAGTATTTAATAGCTTTCGTAAATATTTAATAGTATCTCCTTGACATATTTCAATTGTTCATACCATCAAGAACTCAAGTGATCTTCCCATTTTCAATGTTTGAGCTTGGCAACCTTCGATATCTTTGTACAAGTCAAAATGTGAAACGGTACGCTTGTAGCACTTACTTCGAAATACTTCAGGCCACAGACACTATACCTAATTTCTGTTTTCAGATTTTCATTGGGTATACTTGTGCTTCAATCAGAGCTAACCAATTGAACCTACACGTCTGTCACCATTAAATCAGATAAAAGCAGTGAAAGGCAGCCTCATTACTTTGTAAGGCGACGAATCGCCTTAAAAAATCAATGAGACTGCTCGCCATAGTGAACAGATGGTACGGACTTCGTACGCATGTTCTCAAAATTTTTCTTGCGGCACATAACATGTTTGTTTTCATTGGACACGCCGAAAATTGTTGGGACTTAAAAATGCTGAGATTTGGAAAGCCGAAAATTCAGTCACATGGAAAACCAGGAGCAGGATTAGTACGGGCTTTGAATTTTCTTCGACAACAACGGGCAAAAAAGGAAATTTCCTTCGTACTTCGAAGTGCCTATATGTACCCATTCATCTATATGCCCACAAATCGGGATAATTTCTATTCCAAATCTACCAAGACTCCCCCTATACATTTAATCTGTGCTTAGGATTTCATTCAGGAATATACTGGAGACTGTAGGGTGCCAGCTTTCGTAAAGCTGACTCCAAGATAGTTCAGAAATGTACATGGCGTGGACTAAACATTATTTCATGTTTGAAAATAGTGAGTTGTTTTCTTTTTCCTTTTACCATCACTTACTTTCAGGAAGATTTTTGGTCTGCCCGTATTGCAAATGCCAAACGTAGAGGAATGAACGTATCCATTGATAGAACAATTTAAGAGTGAGAGAGCAAACTCGGTTTCACCAGTCGTTCTATTATCATGAGATTAAATCATAGAATTATTCTGCGAAATCGGACTTTCTATCACCAGAAGCAAATTTCTACGGCTAGATTCAAAATATTCCGTTTATATGTTGTAGAAGAGGCTGAGTCATGATGAGATAGTATTTGATGATTTAGTATCCCGAGTTGAATCAGTTATTATTCCATCTAAGAATTGCGATTTAATTTTAACGGAGGTGCACAAACGCATCATAGCTAGGGATGAGACAAATAATTCCCGTTTGCAAAATTTCGGTGTCTTAATTGCTATATTCCGCTATGATTTAGAATTCCGAGCTGTTTGGTGCAACACTTCATATATCACAGCTGTCAATGGAGGAAAGAAATCTATTTTCCATCTTACCATAACTTTTAAATTTTGATTCTCGGATTTTTGTAACTTACCGTGTATATATTTATAGGAAACTGATCTATTTTCTCGCTTGCCTTAGTATACAGTAATACTGAATGCTCTGTCCATACATGCGTATTCGCTACTTGTTTCATTACAGTTCTGATGATTCGTGCTCGTTTTTAGACATCGTTATCATAACCGTGACAGTGCCTTCTGGTGAGGTCTGCCAACTATCGACGGTGGCTTAAAACGAGGACACAGTGTAATGAAAATTAGAATTATTTGTTGTATGAATACAGGGTTTCCTCGGATTAAGGCCACCTCGTTTAAAGTGCTACCTCGGTTTAGTGGCATGCTGCGAATTTTTGCTGAGTGTACTGTAAACTTGATCCAAGATGTCTTAGGCGGTAAAATAGTACACTCCGGAAATAAAATTGAAATTTCTGTATTCAGAGATAGTATGCTTCAACCTTATATAATATTTGGCGTTACGGGTTAGAAAGTTGCTTTTAAAGCCAAACTTCAAAGAATGATACGACCAATAAGAACATCCATTTGGGCGTTAAGGAAGGCAGGGACATTAAAAAGGGTACGGACAATTCCAAAAATCATTGAATGCAGGTAAAATAAAAAGTGCGCGGACAATTTCTGTAAGGGATGTGTCGGCAAGCATGCAACGTTTCATCTCCTTGATTAATACCCCAACCAGATGCAATACTCCTGTACTAAACTAATGACAGTGCCCCCAGTCCGCCTTCCTCGGATTAAGTGCCACTTTGGAATAAGCGCATACAGGGGGGCATCGGAATAAGCCAGGGCATGTGCCACGATCAAATTCTGAGGGTGGACAAGAAATGAGGAATGTTGGCATGGGGAAGTAGAGAAGTAGATAGTGCACAAATTAGGTCTGCTTGATTTTTATTACATTTTGGAACTAGAGGGCCACTCGCACCTGATGTTACTTTTATTTGCGCGGTAAAGCACACAGTTAGGTTCATTCTCCGTGTCAGTAGTAGAAATTTTTTCATGAACAAAAGTAGTGATTTGAACCAACTCAACCTTTTTGCGTACAACATAATTCTTGGTGGGAATGCCAGTTTTCTGCTCCAATTGGTTCGAATAGTCAGATAAAATAGAAAGGGGATGGTATTTTGCGCCATCGCTCTTCTTTTCCTTTCTTGTACTCCACCTTTCTTCTTTCTCTCCTTTTCTAGTTTTCTCGACGGCGATCCTCCGGGTCTTTCATTCTTTCTTTAATACTTATCGCGCTTTTGGACATAGATGGCCCGGCTGACTTCTTCTTCTTCTCCTTGGTCACGATTGAATCTCCTGTGACATGCTTGACAACCGCTTTAGTGGTCGCCTTTACACCATCATCGAAGAGGCGTACAGCAAAGGCACCTTCTTCAGGAATGAAGTGATCGTAGATGTAGTCCAAACTTTCCGCCATTTTGTTCTACAAACTAAATCGTAAACACCTTAAGAATACTTCAAATGGTAAACGGTCAATTGAACTGATAAATTTAATTGCATTTTTGTCGTTTAGGTACAGCAATGCTACAAAACCTAATACTCTCCTGTAATTGACAATGCAATTAACGTGCACAAATTAATTTTCCGTGCCGTTCTTTTGCTCCAATTTATTGTTCGTGCACTTAGCGTGCATTAATAAATTGTCCGTGCACCTATCGTGCACCAATAGAAAATAAAAAAACTTGTAGTTTCGCCTAGAATAGGTTAAACCACATGAAATTCGACAGGCTTGCTTCAGAATTAACGATGTTGTTTCTCTCGCTCTAGAACAGCCTGTAACGATTCTCGAACTTCTATTTTAAATTCTAAAACAGCATTGTCCAGCACCAAATTCATGATCCCGTTACAAATGTTTGAGCTACATCTTCAACTTCTGATATGTCGGGTACTAATTCGGCGATTGGACTTGAATCATTTGATATGTACGTGTTAATGTTTTCAAAAATTTCTTGAACATCTTTTGCCCCAACTGGAGACGACATCACGGCAGGATCGTCTGAACCATTCAGTTCTGCAATCAAATTGTTCGCTGACCGTACTAGGTTTTCAGATAGGCATTGGCTTTTTACCCATCATTTTAGGACAGTTTCTTGCTTCATCATTGACCAGGAATCGCTGAACATTTCCATTGCATCTCCTACATGCGGCAAATGTCCGTCGCTGAGTCTCTATTTCCAGAATTCGATGAGCTGGGAAATTGATGTTCACCAGAGTTCTATTGCAGAGCGTTGTTCACAATGCTTCTCAACAACATTGTGCGATATCTTATTTTGGAGTGAGCAATAAGTCCGAGGTCTAAATTTTGAGACTTATGTGTTGACTTCGGTGGGGGTAGTTCAATTCGAATCCCTAGAAGCTCAATACCACATTCAAGTCCTCCACAGTTATCCATGATAAGGAGAATGTCTTCAGTCGTATGCTTCCGTACTTCTCTATACCACCAACTCAACCACTGCGAGAACTGGTCACTATCCATCTAAGCGTTAGTCTGGTGACTATAATACTTCTTCAGTCTAGATTATGTATAGCGAATACGCATTGGCAATAGAACGAATTTCTTCCATTCGCTGCTCGTAGTTGCTCGGTAGAGAAGTACCTCCGCGACCATGTAAGCGAACGGAGCGATTAATATTATTGCGTCGGATGAACTTTTCAATGTAGCCAATGATACTGTTATAGTCTTCGATAACGTTTGTTAAGCCAATCATCATAGCTCGCTCTTTTATGAGTTGACGACTAACAGGCAATCTCAATCTTCTTGCGAATGTGATAAACTTGTCAAGCTCAACACCAATGACTAGGTATTTGGGACAAAGAATCCTCTGCACGCCCGAATCGCTAGTTTTTCGTGCTTGATTCTTGAGTTCTTTTCTGCTGTTCATGATTCGACGAAAAGTTCTAACTTTTATATCGAACTCGACCAGGATATTCTGTCTACTCTCTCCACATTCCCATCGGCAGATGACGCGCAGTTTGCCAGACAACGGCAGAAATTTTCTGCCTCGCCTTTGGGACGAGCACTTGGTGATTTTTGTCCGAAGTCAGAGAGTTCTTGCGATGGAACTGATGGCGTGCCCAGTTTGTTGCACAATCTCATCAGGGCTATTGCCTGAATGAGACAAAGACAACCAATGAAGTTGATCAATAGAAGCGATGCTGGACTGAGAGGCAGGCATGGCGAAAGATGTTTTGTTGGAGATAGAAAACACGAGCAGCTACTTAGATTACGCAATAAAAGTGACCAGGATAATATTAGCTTGCACTATCATATTCTATTGTTCACAGAGCACAATGTCGTATCGATCAGATCTATATCTTCCTGCAGAAATACACTGTAAAACTACTGCCGCGGTCAACTCGAGAGGTCGGTCAGATAAAGAGAGCGGCTTATTCTGAGTCCCCGTGTAGCTGTGAGGGTGCCCTTCATCCGAGGAACCCCTAAAGAACTATAGTTTAGTAATAAACGAAATTACGTTCTCACAATTAAAGAAGTAAATTTACAATTAAATAAACCGTTTCTTTCGGATCCCAGTTCTACACATACTGTAGTCATCTATCAATAAGCTAGTGATCGCCTCTTCACTCCTATCGGGCCATCTCTGTGTGGCTATTGTCCAGAAATGCCTCACTCTCAACCTTCATGGTTAGAGTCTAATCAACACTGTTGGTTGAAATGTGGATTTATTCCCCTCTTACGCTGTCTCTAGATAACCGCGGAATGCGCGTGCTTCTAATTTTAGCCTTGACGCTCCTTTTCACTGCTTCTGTGGAGAGTGCTCTTGTACAACGTATTGTTGTTGAAGATAAATTCGTCCCAACCAAAAAAGAGCGTGTAACTGAATTACCTCAGGTCGGAAACAAGGCATCTGAAGGGTCTACCTTACATGAACCACTTCTTGGTGATGCGCAGCGAAAAGTCTCCCTTTCAGGCTCTGTGGTACATTCTGAATCAGCAAGTTTGGATGAATTTGCGGGTGGAGATACTGACACTGATCCAGTGGCAGCGACCATTGCTACCGAAGAGAAACAAAACGTACTCTTAGCTCCAAAAGTACCTATAGGTATTGTACCGGACGGTTCTGCAGAGGAACGGACTATCGTGAAGGGAGAACCCGAGGTGGGTTCATCCGAAGCGACCACTAGCTCTGGGCAACTTAATGAACCTCTGACGGGTCCGCTGACCCCTTCCGAACCGGTTTTAGAAAACTCTGCGACCATCGGCGAACATACCCCTAATACTTCAACTCGAGCAAACGAATTCAATCATGATGCTTCCGTCTTCGCTAACGAACTAGAGACAGCAAACTCAGCAGTTGTGGAAGCATCACGAGATGTTAACCTAACTGGTGGAAATTTGCAAGATGCTGAGGCGCCATCTGGCGGGATTGCTAGTCAGTCTGAAGCAGATGAACAGGAAGAGCAGCCTGCACGAGACCCAGAAAATGTTCATGCCATATCACCGCCACAGAAAGTGAAGTCGGATGCGGCTACCATTCACGTCGTGGTCCATGAGCCGAATCGTGCACCGGATGTAGCTTCAGAAGTATTTGCATCTTATGTTGCGGAACGGTTAAGACGCGAAAGAATGGCTGCCGCGAAGGTAGCTGGTGTACATTCCATTGAACGCGATGACCAAATCGATACAGGTGCTATGGCACGTGAAGCTGCAGTGCGTAGACGTGCCTTTGCGAGAGATCCGGACAAAGCATGGCGAAATGCACCTCCCCAACATTTGTATACCGGATATACATATCGACCACCTCACTCGTGGAGTGGAAATGTTACAGCTAGTCCCGCTGATGCAACCACTGTGAGTGCGAAATCGGACGTTTACGAAGAGGAAGAAACAGATAAAAAGTTGAAAGATAATCATATAAAATCTAAAGCTATAGAGGAACCAGAGAAAAAGGTGATACTGTTGGGGTTGGGGTTGAATGAAGGTGTGAATGTGGAGCGTACGGAAAATGAAGTGGCCATTAAACGTATGCAGAGCAAGAGTGGAAGTGAAGGATTTCGGGATGCAAGTACGAAAGAGCACTTTCAAATGACGAAGAGAGGAGGTGCCACTGCGAGCAAAGCGCTTATTACAGTTGTTGGAGTTGGGATCTTAATTGGTGCGTTCAGGTTATGTTTAGCGACTGATAGAAGATCATTGCTATTGTTGCGACGTTGCGGACAACCGAAAGAGCATGTGTAAAGGACAGCTGGTACACCGAACTCTTTGAGGTATCGTTAGAACTGGGCGGACTACCAATTACCCACAATTCAAGAATGGGAGTCGACTGAATTCAAATTCTACCTGACTCCCCTCACCCCTGACATGATTCTCCCAAACAAGTCGACCGTGCTTGAGTTTCCGATTTGCTGATAATATTCAAACAGGTAGATTAAATGGTGACATACCATAGGACCGAGCTCGTTCAAACTCCCAGATCACCTACCTGCCGTAGCGACCTATTGGACATTTTCGGCCAACGAATGTGATTCACGAGTTACCTCCAGATAGTATTTGGGTCTCTGAGACGGATTGTGACTCACAACAAACGCTGCAATTAAGTCAGTACAGTTCCTCACTAAGATGTTCGTCTTCTAAGTTTGAGTACAGTATTAAATTTATCAATCGGGAACATATTTCTCAATACAGTATCAGCCTCAGTCGTAGCCACCGAGTTCTATGTACAGTACAGTACCGTCCAGTATTACAGCTTATTCGAATATTGAATTCAAAATAAATGTACCTGTCGTCACACACGTTGGCATTCGTAACAAAAGTAATACCCCTGCTTCTGGACGGGTATGCCACGAGCGAAAGTACGACTCAGAACGAGCATGGGGAGCAAAGACCACTTTGACCGTGAAACTTTGCTACCTCGTCTACACAGACGTGCCGAAAGTTCCAGTCATGCTTCAAATTGGTGCGGAAGACCCATGTTTCGAGGAATTATCGTTGCTGTCACTTTGTCCTGTTTTTTTATTGGGATGGTGTCAAGAACTCAGTTTTCGACAATGTTACCTTATTTATCCTGGTTTCGTCTTCATCCCCGAAAGAACGACCGGGTCGTAGATGGTTTTGCTATTGCTGCGGCATGTAGAAATCGTCATGATGCTCTAAAACGTTCACTTCCTTCATGGTTGCTAATTAACGGCATTTCCGAAATTGTTATCGTTGATTGGGCCTCTTCTCCACCTCTGGCACCTATTGTGCAGACGATTTTGCGCTCTTCTGGGAATCCTTCTTCTCCTTCTGTCCGACTTGTGCGCGTTGATGACGAACCCGAATGGGTGCTGTCGCGTGCATATAATTTGGCTTTCAATCGAACCCACCACAATGTTGTCGCAAAACTCGATTGTGACTATATCGTAAAACCAGACATGTTTGAGGAACACGAAATATCTGCCAAATCACCATGGTATTATACTGGATTCTACTTGAATTCTCGGGATCCTAATGAGGTTCATCTCAACGGTGCTTTATTGGTGCGGCACGATCATTTCAAGGAGGTTGGCGGATACGATGAGCGAATACAGACATATGGGTATGATGATGAAGATCTTTACTCTCGTCTTGAAGACTTAAATATCGAACGCAGAAATGTGAGCTACGATTATATTGGTCACATTTCTCATCGTGATGCTATACGAAAGCAAAGCAGTGTTCCCTTTCCTCGTGTACAAATCGAGTTCAACAAGATGCTCGTGCGTTCGTGTCCCACTAAATGGTCTCGTTCTATGCGTCATTCCGAATACACTACAAATCCGAAAACCAACAGTACTGGGTTGACTGCGTCTTATATTCCAAAGCCAATACAGGCCTGGTTCAATTCTTCCTTTCGGCAAGATAAATGGCGCTTGGCGTTAGGTGCACGACTGAACAATGGTTACAGGTTGCCTTGGGCAATGGTTTCGTCAATGAGCACTTCGTCACTCGAAAATCTGCTTCGAAATCTCCAACGCCGCGAAGCTGAACTTAACAAAGACGAAGTGCTTGACGATGGTATTGTACCCCGCATGTTTTTCGTTCATGTTCAGAATGGACTTGGGAATCGACTACGGGCGCTTGGCAGTGCTATAGATTTTGCGAACAAAACTAACCGCGAACTTGTTATTATCTGGGAAGAGGATGAGCATCTACATGGGCCTATCTCTGCTGTGCTTGATCTATCCCGATTGCCGTACACCGTAATGAGTCGTGTGGATTTCCACTGGCCCTTCGAAGGATGGAGAAAATACGACAAATCGTGGTACAGTATTGAGGCCTACAACTACATGTTACCAGGAGGGAAGGATGTCATGGTGGTGCAGAATTCCAGCAAAAATATTTACTTTAAGTCAGCATTTGCTATGAAAAGTTCATATACTTCATGGGAAAGCGAAAACAAACAATTACGGCGCCTACCGATTCGTGAAGATATTCTTGAACTCGTTCATAATGCAATCAATGCGCATAAGAATCCATTTGGTGGTGTTCATATTCGCAACCGCTCGCTATCGGAAGATATCAAGGACTTAGAGAATTTTGAGAAGGAGTACGGAAAAAATGAAACCTCAGTTCTCAAGAAATGGCGTGTTCGTACGACTTATAGTGCGTTTGTACCAAAAATGCGTCGCTTGTTGAAAGAAGGGTCAGTTACCAAATTTTTCGTTGCAACTGATACTATCGAGGTCGTCCAGAAGCTGAAAGAACTGTTGGGTGCCGACAAATTGTTTTACATTGATCGGCCTTGTGATGACCGCAGCGATACTTGTATTAAATATGCGATGGCGGACATTCTTGTACTCGCGAAATGCAAGATTTTCTTGGGTTCTACATGGTCTAGCTTCACTGAAGCTGCTATGAGATTTGGCGCCCCTAAGGCATCGTTGGCAGGAACTGATTTTTGACTCCTATACCAAGCAAACGTACGAACAGAAGATACTGTAAACTCGGAACACGATGAACTTTAACATGAATTCCGTTCTCACTCCCAGAGAATAGGTCTGTGCTTTGAAAGAGACGAATCAGGTGATCAATGTGCTCTCAATTCAGATACAAGTTTCAAGATACTTCGCCCCTTCCATCCTCATTGAAACTTCCCCTGCCGAGCTTTGCCCGTTATATCAACGATGAGGCCCGCAAAGGCTTCCGACTGCAAGCGTAACTTTGTAGAATCACAAGAGTGAGCTGGGCTACGAAAGACAACTGTACATGTAAGCAGTGGGATTAATGTGGCAAGGTAACGGACTAAACTCCCATCAAAACGCTAGGAGGACCTATAGTCTCATCAAATTCTGGGCTATGCCACCCACATGACGAAAGAATTGAGTTCCAGACGATAGCTCATTAGACTCATTTGCAATCAAAGAACCCAATTGTAGAAAGACGTTGGACCAACAATGCAGCTGTAGCTCAGCAATGTGCTGAGCGCTGAAAATAGAGTGAAGTACAGCAGGGTTGCAATAAATGAACTGTACCGTACCGTACGCCGTACAAATAGTGTGCCCCCTTACAGTCGAGTTGAGCTGTTGAGTATTAGCTGGTGTAGAAGGGTTGCTGTGTACTAGCGCAGAGTAGTACGCGAAAAAAAGCGAGTGGGATTTTGATTATTTTCAGGCAGTTCTGTATAGGTTTATACATCTAGTGCTGAGTAGTTTTGTGCACCACAGCTAAAAGGAATAGGGATGGGCCTGCTTCATGACCTAATGGGAACACATTCAACTCACAGACTATCCTCTGTATGTGACTCACATTCAGATGGCTCAAAGCCACAGACTGTCAAGGGATTCATTGAACGATCAATATTTTTGGCGACTGTGGTACAGGTTATACATAGGTGTCGATTGCATGATCAAGCTCAATGTGGAGGATAGTACGAAACAATATTGACTCCTAGGGTTTGTTCGCCAGGTTAGAAGTTCATCAGTAAAAGTAAAGATGCACAGCGCAAGTAAGCTAGGCGAATTTTCTCATTATTTGGTTTTCGTTATTCTGTTTTCTATAGCGAGTTCTATCACTATGCGGCAGGATCGGGCCGCAGAATATGATACGTTTTCTGATCATTCGATTACGTGGAGATTAGGATGCTTGTAAATTTAGTGCAGTTTCTAGCAGGTCCTATGGGTTGTTTTTTTATTTCCGAACCCTGGAGTGAATTCAGTTTTCATCTTCAATCCATTTATGCGCTTCATTTTCTCATACAGCTCTTAACGCAGCGACAATTGGGAGATACTGCAAGCAATATTTAAAAGAAACTGTAACCCTTCTGTACGTTTTTGGGATAGCTATGGGAGTGCAGACTTCTAGTATTGGACACAGGAGATTAGAAGTCCTCGAATCTCTCCTTAAGGAATTTTCGAAAATATCCAGTTTTTTGAATAAAACAAACGAGTATGGCTAAAAAAGTGTTTGTATCTTCGGCCTACTGAGTTGCCTTTGGTGTACTTATGCAATTCTTTTTCGCATGCATCAGATATCGGATAGATTGTGAATGATGTAAGATGTAATATTCATGCACTGTCTTACGATTCAAAAGAGGAAACTATTGCTGAGTAATTTGATCCCGTATCTTAAACTGCGGCCAGATAATTACCGACTTTGCCGCATAGTGCTATATCGTTTCGTAAACGGTTTCGCATCTTCAAACTGGATAATATGCGTAGGAAAAGAGATTTTCAATTCTTCTTCGAACTTTTCAGTTAAATATTCCGTACAGTACTAGGAAATCGCGCTTTGTGACCTTACCCCATTTTGATAGAGATTTACCCTATTTGAGGCCATTTGGGCACGGAGACACTAGGTGCTTGCTGCGCTCTTCATAATCACAATGAAAGGAGCGTTGGTGAACTCAAACTCGGAAAAGGCGATCGAGTGCTTGTACTCTACTACAAACCCTGTTCAAATCGTTGGCTCTAACCACTACAGGGTTCCTACACGCGGTCCCATTCACTCGATCACCGTTTCTTACATGTCTTCGTCTTCTTTTTCACATCCATTCGTTTGTACAGCTTTGTACATACTCTATACAGCCTATACATTCCTGCACTGTACCACAATACTACTAAGTACGAAAATGAGCAAGAGGTTGCTAAACTGTAAGGAGGGCACACTATTTTCACGGTGTACGGGTACCGTACAGTCACCGAAATAATGTGCAGAACAAGTAATTCCCATGAAACCCTCGGCTACACAATTTTTACGAAGTCGCGAGAAATAACCGGAAAGCTTAGCAATGTAAAACAATTTGATTGTAAACTTTTCTCACTAATAAAAAGTGTTTACTTGAGAACTAGACCTACGAGATTCAATTTGGGTTAAAAAAACAGTTACCGAATTTATTCGTTGAAAAGGATACATTAAATTTTAAAATGCACAACTTATTCTTTTGGGGCCGATTAATCATTTCGATGTTGAATATTACCTTGCGATATAGAGGGTGTTATAAAAAACTCTCACAGATTCGACTTGACAAAACCCTTTGTAGCGGTGTAGCTTTCGGAAAAAATTTCATTTATATTACGTGAGAACTCGTAAACTTTTCTTAGTGCCTACGATACACAATTCAACAAACACAGTTCTGCCTTTAAGCGACATGTTAAAGTTTTCTTAAACTTTTTGTTCCTTTTCGACTCGGTTCCGTTTTTAGCTTCTGAATGGATGTGACATCTTTACATGAGGCAATCAACTTTATTTCGCATGATTCTGAGAATCGAGACCGAAGAAGGTATTGAATTCAAGCCTGTATTCAAGATATTCGATTTTCAAAATTGTGCAATAATTTGCGGTCTTCAACTTTACGCTCGACGAAAGACTCACTAAGAACCCCAAAGGTATTTAAATGGCATAAATTCGAACTTTTTCTAAGCTCTATATATTAATTGTTCGATTATCTAATCGGTAGTTATTCAATATGTACTAAACATTTATAGTATTATTTTGTTCTATTTCGATCTTTTTAGTTTATTTGTCACAGTATGTTTATTATGATCATATAATGAGCTAAAAATACACTAGTAAAAATTTGATTTAAATCTCCAACTTATGAAGCATCATTTAGTCGGGTACTGCGCGAAATCAGCTCTTGAATGATTATGGTAAGTTTTTGTGACACCCTGCGTAAACGAAAAATTCATTATATAAAGAACTCAATTATCAGTATTAATTTTTGTGGACAGGCAATGTTTTTGACCTAAAATTCCAAAAGAATCGCTAGTTCACAAAATTTAGGCAATAGCTGGAGCCATTCGATTCTGCAAGAACTTTAAACCGAGCAATAGGTCTGAAAAAGAGCTCAATGCATGCAGAAACATGAATCGTAAAATAGCAGTAGGTTTCGTCGCAAGTGCACTCATACCCAAGAGCAGCGGGCAATAGTCCTACTCAAAATCGGAAATAGAATTGCCAATAAGCCTTATTTTGGTTACAACAGGGGTAAATTTTGTAAATTTTGGATTCTAGTGAATAGAAAACAGGTTATTCATTTTGAGTTTTTTGTTTCATTCTTCGTCAGCTGCAAACGAGTTTATCTTTGAGCAGAATTCTCGAAGTTCTGAAATAGAATTTCAGCATGATCTACGTTTTGGTTTCTCGACTGACATATTCTGTGCGGACGTGCACATATCTGGGATTTGTTGTACTTGATAAAGCGACATGTAATTGCAAATTAGAGAAGCATAGAAATCACCAATCCAGTTACAGCGTTTCTGGAATAGACTTCTATGATATTTGGTGAGTCCCATTGCGAAACAGACACGCTTAGCAAACTGAAAGTTTCGGAGATTGGGAATAGAAAAACCCTCTGCAGTTTTGGAATAACTCACGGGGTGCTTAATAATAACCGTCGATTTTGAAATTCAAATTTGTTTTGCTTCTCGCTGCACTTGTTGAAGATTGAAGTGGTAGATAATAGAGTACTCAATAAGCTATCTATTCCGTTTATTATAGTTAAGTCGTCTTTCTCATTCTCCTAGAATGATCCATGAATAAAATTTCTGGTTCGCAGGAAATTTTTGATGCAAATCTTGTTTATACTGTTAACAGCTACGATTTAAGGAAGCATAGACAATTAGAGCAGCTATATCACGCGTAAGGTTGATCATATAATCAATAAATCTACTTCGTATTTCATTCTGTACAGTATTACTGATTTTCGGACCTCCACGCATATTTCTATTTCGCCGAGATTCTATAGTTTGGCAGTTTTACGATTTTCTAGTATTATTGAGTGAGTTAGAGGGTTAATTTTAGATGTGGAAGAGTTGGTGAACTCTTGTTTGTTCAAATCATTCGAACTCAATGGAGCATACACTATTTCCAATTCTTAGAGCTTCTGGCTTATCTGTGGATAACGCCAGCAAGAATGCTAATCGATTTAGAACTTTGCATATCTTCATCATAAAATTTTTAACTACTCTTCAATTTATGTGAAATATAGAAAGTTATTTTCTATGGTTCTCTACTTACAACAAGAAAATAAATCGGGAACCGTCGCAGCTATTTTGTCATCATGAAACCCAAGCTTCCAGCTTATAGGAGCTTATATTGATCTAGAAGTGAGCATTTTATGTCTTGGTACCTCAAATTTTATCCTTGAAGACAGATTACAATTTTGCAAAGACAATTTCAGTAAATAAAAAATTCAGTAGCTCAATTTGATCGTAATAAGGCCATAATGCTTGTTTTGTTCCTATTGAAAAAGTTGTTTCGATTGCTTCAGTGAAATTAGATTTGTATTGGTATTGCTCTTCAAAGATGTGAGACCCACACTTTTCGGAATTTTCTGCATTTTTGATGCTGTACAAGAAGCAAAGGCTAAAATATTAGAAAAGCCACTGTAATTCGAGAACTAAGTAGGAAAATGGGCATTAGACCGCGAAAATTCTCGCCTAAATGAATGAATTTTCTCGATAAGGTATATTTCGAGTTCACATAACTTCACGCTCAGTTCTATCGTCTGCTTCGACACACCCTCGAACGCAAATGAAAAATACATCTCAAACAATAAAGTTATGACCATTTAAGTACAGGAGAGCGCCGAAATCCATCGATTAGTTAAACATGTTATATGAGGAACAAGGAGTAGGTGTATTGAGTATAGGTGGGGCTTCTAGCCTTCCATACGCAAGAGATGCTGCAACAACATAACCTGAAACCTCTGCAGATTTATTTATTCTTACTTTGAGACCCAACGGAATCGAACGAGTAGTAAATTTTTTTACTTTACCGAATGAAGCATCAAGAAAATACACCAATTCTGTACGACTTTGAAGAAAAAGGCTTGTTCACCGCTGTTGATGAACCTTCTGCGGTTAATTCTGGAAGTACGCTTGCCAGTCCTCCGTTAAATGTTCTATCGAAAACAGCTTGGCCTCAACCAGGTTTAATTTCAGAAGAATTGCCAAGCTGCGGTCCCTCAACTACAGCAATTAATACGCAATCTGTAATATAACTAATTCCCATTCCGCAGGGTGGCTCATGCGCAAATATGAATAAATTAGGGGTTGTTTACCTGAAAAAAGCGTTTTATGGCAGCAAGACAGTATAGGGAGGAACCACTAGGCTAGAGGGAAATACTAAATGTCAACATCTGGCAAATGATGCTCGAGAAAACGTCACATGTGCGGCTACAATCGCTGTCTCTGTGGACATTCGTCCACCATCGTTTCGCGAAAG
>JAAUYH010090193.1_pt1 | contig 17986 bp, 9 predicted proteins | sample 7278061 | NCBI WGS metagenome assembly JAAUYH01 (sample SAMN14350203, study PRJNA611818) | marine sediment metagenome | isolation source: surface marine sediment (0.6m) | place: French Polynesia: Moorea | collected 2018-08 | reverse complement strand
TGTAGCGCAATACGCTGCTATTTCGGGGGTCAATTTGGTCTCCACTGGGAGGTTCTCACCCAGTTAGGGGAGTACCTTAACTAACTTACAATTATTGCTTGTTTCTTAATTAGTTTATAGAATTCTAAGGATTAGTGGCTATGTGGCCATGTCGGGGAGCTAATAGTTAGATTTTCGCTTTACAGTAACTATTAGTATATAGTGCATAATTTTTCGATACACTAAACAGGACCTTGGCCGATCTACTCTGAGTAAGAGTGTCACTCTCTGTATTGTGTGTGGGTTGCTCCCTCTGTGCTTGTGGACCGTGTCCTTGGTCAGTCTTCCCTAACCTCGTGTGACACACGATCTAGTTCTCTACTTTCAACTGCCCTGCTCTCTTTGTGGCCTGGGTAGGTGTGGTTTCTTCAGTTGCGTTGAGCTGTGGTTGCGCCACACAAGTGAAGTTGATTGTCTGCTGCAGTCGAGTCGTTCGGGTCCAAATCGAGAGCCTGAGTACCGTTCTGTGCGAGTTTTGATCTATTCCCAGAAATAAATAAAACTCAGAGTAATCCCAATACAGGTGCAATAGCGATTTATCTATTACTTCTATGCCTGTATCTGTAGAAAAGTATCGCACACAAATAGAGTATCGAATCTTTTAGTAATAGATCAGCTGAGAATTGCCGGGGAACGCAAAGAAAAATAATTTTTCAAGCTTAGCGTCAGTACCATCAATTCTACCTAATTACTCATCACTCGCCCAATGCGAATCTGTCATTTGACTGATAATCCCCAATTTTTGTTGACACAATAGATAATGCTCTGCAAAGCTCGGTGCAGTGCGCACGTCTCTGAGAGTAACAGCAATCGCGCTTGTGTCAATAAATTATAGGGATTTTATCGTTACCAAACGCAGAAGGCCCTCTAATAATGTCATGTGCTGTCAAATGGAAGATAATGTTTATAGCATTATAGAAAAATAAGTCGCGATAACGAAGCGTAGTATTGAACTCGATAGACTGGCGTTGTTGCATGATGTGGAGCAATTTACACACGTCCAGTAGCAAAAAATTACTAAATAGAGTCCGACTTTTTTTCTTGGGATCGATAAAATGCGTGTTGTTTACTTAATCAAAGCTCAAGAAAAACTGCGTTCTAGGATTTTCATCATTCAAGATGTTCTCATGTAATTTGAAAATTTGTCTTGTAATACATATGTATACATATATATGTACAGTATATATATGTATAGCCGAATAACACATGAACGAATGCTGCACTCTACGGTCCATCTTGTTCGTTCTGCTCACTGGTCGCTAATCAGGGGGGATAAAGGTCGTCAGTGGAAGGCGCTCTCTCTTTCTAGGGGTATAAAAAGGTGTTTTACTCCAATAGCTTTCTCACCCATATAAGTGATGCCAATTTTAACCATTTAGTGCATAATTGTCATTTTTCGTCCTAAAATACGAATTCCGGAAACTCCTATGAGTACAGTCAGGATGTTTTAGGTCAAATTGACGGCCTGTGGTATTGCTCCACTTCATTAGCCTCTCGTAGCATTGTATGGCAATCCAACCAACTCCCACAGACACACACACACACACACACAAACGGGTTAAAAAACCCCAAATCTTATTTTCATGCTGTATCTACTCTCAGAAGGGTCTCACTGAATTAAGTCCTCCATGGTTGGACTCATCGCGTTTAAGCCAACCCATTTCTCCTTAATTACCAATATTCTTTTCACCTGCTGAAATGCACTGAATTCTAGTGTATCTTTTGTTGTCGGTATAGGTCTACGGTTTCTCTGTCCTGCTTTCCGGTAGCTTATCGATCCGAAAAGTGATGGTTGTCTCCCTGCGTTAGAATGTAGTGTTTTTCCTCCGAAAGATTGCACAAAATACTCCAAGAACCAATTTCGTTGTCCATACGAAAATTTTCAATTCCGTTCTTGGATCTATTATCTTTTTATTGTGAAAAACTAAATACAGTTCAATGATTAGCAATTTATTCTGCACAAAACTTTTTGAAACGCAGTCGATAACTTCGAAGTGAAAGATAAATGTCGAATAGCATGAATTGAACTCTTTGTTGTAAGTATTTGAAGAACTGTACGATTCGGTCTCTCGCCTAACATCAGGTGGATTCATCACTAATTCTTCATTGTCCTTTGAACCTTTCATTGCTACGAGAAGTTGGCTGGTGCCTGAACTATTAGCTTTTTTCTTGATTCGATTGACTGTGAGGAAACAGTCGTATTTGATTCTTTTTCTATAACGTAGATTGCTTGATTATTTTCGAAACTTACTTTCGAATATCAAGATACTCGCTGAAACAATTTCTTTTAAGTTCGGATTTAATATGCTCTGACTCTTAAAAATTGGACAGTTCGTGAAAATTATGTCCGGTGTAGCTGGGTTATTCAGATGATTGTGGCGTTTCCACTATGCTATACGCTGTCTTTTCTTACTAATGAACAATGCGTCCAAGCTTGGTATCTGACTATAGTGATACTAAAAATCATCTCTCCTTTATCGTTCTTTGTCTTTCAGACGATGACCTTTCATTTTTATTGTAATTAATACTTCAGTTCTTATGTTTTAAGAACAAATCTTACTTGACCATCTCACTATCAAGTCATAAAATACAATTTTCATTTCTTACATTGCTTGCGAAAAACAAACTGTCCGGAACTATTCTAATAATAAATTTACATTAGTTCTGCTTTGAATTATCTGATTGTTTCTCTTCAAATCCTACAAACTATTTCAGAAAGAAATTTAGTTTGAAGCACCGACTGGTATTCGTGGTGTAGTTTAAGAGAAGAAAGACTGATTTTTCAACAGGATAGTGAGCACAATGCAGCAACAGATGCTTGCTTTCAGGCGAAGATGGGATTTGAGCAGTCTATTTTACAGTACACTGTCTTCAAAGGTGATTATTCTGTGGGTTGAACAAACATGATAGCAGGTTGCTTCGAATTTTAACCAATTTTTTTAGCATTGCTGGACCTCGTTGCTGTTACGCAGTCCACTAGTCAGCGTGACTTGCTCAATTTAAGAACTACTCACCAGTACTCTTCAAGACAGCAGTCGAAAGTCGTGCGAATCACCGCTCTACATTCTCATCGCTTTATTTCGCACAATGGATAACACATTCCGATATGCACAAGTGAAAATTCGTTGCACTCGTCTACCAGGTATTTTACGAGTGGACCCACTCGCCGTTGTTTATACTGGTAGTGCTGGGTCGTGGACAGAAGCTGGTGTTACCGAAACACGAGCAAACGAATGGAATCCTGCATTTGCGACTGGTATCACTCTCCCAGCTGATAGCAACTCTCAGAAGAATATTGAACTTCGGGTTGATATCTATAACAAGCAGCGAGTTGATTCACGTTTCATCGGAACTGCTAGTGTTCATCTCGGTGGTCTCATTGCACAGGATGGTAAAGAAACCGAGCTGGCGCTTGAAACACCGAACGGAAAAGGAGGCAAAAGCCGGGTTTTCCTTCGAGTTCTGCAGGGCTATAATCCGTTGACTTCAGATGGAAGTGGTGGCACGTTTTCAATGGCAATGCAACTGAGTCAGACGCAATATTGGGGCGTGTCTATGAAAGTGTTCTACGAAATAAGTAGTGGTGAAAATGGTACCTGGACACCGGTGTACAAGAGTGACGTCGCGAAACTAGATCGCCAAGGTTGGGGACAGTTTGATTCTATGACTATTTTACTTCGTGATTTATGTCGAGATGACATCGGTACGCACTTACTGTTCACTTTATATAGACAGCGGGTGTTAGGTCATAAGCGGGTTCTAGGAACATGGCAATCTAGTGTGCAAAAGTTGAGTAGATCTAGTGATGGGGAACTCATTCACTTTTCGCCAAATACTGCTGAAGATATTCTTGCTGCTGATGTGTTAGTTGCACATACGCGCAAGACAGGAAATGAATATAGTGTGGGTTTCAAGTTGGTTAATGTTCGTTGGAACGCGCCCGAGGTAGAAGAGCATGCTGTTTAATGATGTTGAGGCGTTATATATTGTAAAGATTGATGTCATTGATTTGTAAGACTAATAACGGCCTCTGATTTCTTGAACATCGTAGAGAATTCAATGTCATTGATTACTGGAATGCAAGACGCCAGGCAGTAATACCTGTACATCCCATAAGGACGAAGATGCCATATAAGCCCCACAATCCGCCATGCGCATTTCCTTCGTAGTACTTTTTGGCATGGGCCACTCGCCCTGCGTTGTAGACCAAACCGCTTGCAGCAGCAACATAGGGACAGGAAATTCCTCCTATGAGTAGGAATGCTAAAAAGCCGGGATTCCACTCGAGAGAGTTTTGATGTGCACGCTGAACACAGTTAAACTTTGTGGCTTCCTCACTCCGCTTAGGGTGATACAAATCCGGATATTTCACTCCATATTTATTTCTGGCCTTGCCGACTTGAAGCGCCTGCCACATCAACACAACCCAGTTCAGAACCACGTTGACTATTACCAATGCGTAGGCGCGCGGAATCGTGATCTCAGTGACGACCATCTTAACAAACCAGAGCGAAGTGGGGAGGAGCAACACTCTACGGTAACTTCATATGCTTCTAAATTCTACCATATGGTCGCTATCGTAGTTTGATTGCGTCAGTTTTTACTCTAGTATTAATAAATTTGGTCCATTGAACCAACCGGTCCACTGGTCCTGTTTTTATCATCAGAAAATAAATTCTGCATCACGACCGAATTGGTCGCAAACAAACTGATTCAAGTTCAGGCTGTTTGTTTTTAGGTTGAGTTGTTTCCCGTGCTTACTATCTTCGCTCCTCCTATAGACGAGGCACTCTATTATGGACGACTCATCATCGGAGTCACCGATGGAAGAAGGCTCAATGGACGGTTCTGAACATGAATACGAGTACGACATAGAAGTTGACGACGATGAACGAGAAGACGAGTTTGATGAAGGTCCCGACGACGAAGAAGAAGATGATGACGATGACGACGACGAAGAGGACGAAGACTCCGGTTTCGAAGCCGATGTACCCTTCGAATTCCAAGAAACGTTTGGTGGTCTTGTTAATCAACTTCGTATGGTGAACAGAGATGATGCCTCCGCTATAAATGCGCAGATCCATTTTGATGGGATAGTTGAAGCCCCTCGAAGTCATTTGAGTGTCGTACAGATGGATGGTCTTCCATCTCATTATGCACGTGTTGTTGGAGAGCACTTTGACAGCCGTGTTAGAGAAACTGCTGAATGGCTAACCGCGATGGACGCGAATAGCTTCTGGAACTTTGTCAATACCCACGCTACGCCGCATGGCGGAGGAGCTAATATTCTACCTATACCAAGACGAAGCTTTCTGCCGAATGACCTAAGTTCGTTTCGAGATTCCGACCCATCATACCGTGTGCACCCAGCATTAGCACGACCTAGAAATCCGTCGTCTAACACTGCCTCCGAAATGATTGCTCAATGTCTAGAGTTTCCGGGGATGGAAGTATTCATGTCGGAAGCTCGTTCGCTAGATACTGGGTTAAGCTTGGATATTCGATCTTCTGGTATGTCTAATATTCGCACCCCAGAATATGCTCTTGATGATGCAGTTTCGAACCTTAACTCCTTGGTTAGTCTCATAAATTCGGATGATAGTGAGACGCCTGCACCTGAAAGCACGAATAACTCACAACGTGCTGGTGGGACTGTAACTCGCTCTAACTCTTCTGTCGCACAGGGTTCTTCACGATTGCAATCTCGTACAGGCCGAGGGGATGATGATGAGATCCTTCCTGTGGCACAGGGACCAGCTACCAATGGGCCGGGTAATCGTCCGTTCACTGCCCAGGTGGCAACTATTTCTGCCATTCAAACACCCTTTGGTACAATACCAGGTTCAGCGTCTTTTTTATCTCGTCCTGTCATGTTGCCATCTCAGGCTGCCGCTCTTGCTGACGCGCCTTGGGACCTTGCTCATAACGAGTTCGGATCAGGTGGTCCAAGTTCTCCATTCAATTATGTGCGTCGACCAATGGGAAGTAGAATGACTCGAGATCGTGACCGCTCATCATCTACTCGTCGATGGACTTACGATCCGCCTGGAAGCGGTGGAGACGATCTACCTGCGATCTTCACTGGTGAACCTAATTCTCAGCGTAATCAACATCATGGTGTCGATCGAAGAAGCCCTACGAATCCATTTGCTTTCGTCGCAGCAGAATCTTACGAGTCAGTGAACAGACTCGAATCCAAAATTATTTCTAGGCTTGCATCACTTGCTAATTATCTACGAAAGATTGAAAACGGGGCCACGAAGGAAATATCGGATGCAAAGAAGAGGCAAAGGGGGGAAAAGAAAGCCGCTGCTGAGGCCAAGGCGAAATCTAAGTCTAAATCTGAATCCAGGAAGAAGGCTGAGAATGAAGACGAATCTGCGGTGCCGAACTCGACTGTTGGTGGTTTTGCTGAGGCCGCAGCTGCCGCCGCTCGTGCGAATCCTGTTACAGCGTCTACATCTGACCGTGCTGGACTAGTTGAAGAAAATACTGTCCCTATGCAGACGGACCCGGATGATGCTCCCAACGCACAAACCGATCATGACGTACCAGTAAGAGATGACATTTCGCCTGATGTACAAGAAGAAACGGAAGCGGTTCAGCCAGACCCGGCGGACTCCAGCAATGCAGAAGTTGATCCTGCGGAGGTTGAGCGCACTGCTTCTACGAGGGATGCAGGTAACACTAATGCAGAAGATACCGAAGAGAATTCGGCTGCTGCTACTGAAACAGTTCAAGAGCATTTAAGTGTAGCGGCGCAACGTGCGGCTGCCATCGGTATCTCACTTGATGCTCCTGCCACTGAAGACCCTGCAGTTATTGCTGCTGCCTGTGAGAGCACTGGTATTGATCCGACATTTTTGTCGGCCTTGCCGGAAGATATGCGTAGCGATGTATTTAATCAACTTTTCGATTCCATGCGCAATTCAGACCCGGAGAGAGGAGGTTCAACTGAGCAACCAGTTACGAGGCTGAACCAGGACTTTCTCATCGCGCTGCCTCCAGATTTGCGTGCAGAGGTTTTGGAGGCTGAAGTTGACTATCAAGCTCGAAACGCGCCTGAAGTGAATCAAGGAACCGCTGGCGGAAGCGGCGGCGAAAGTGTCGGTAATGGACCTGGTACTGGACCTGGTGATCAGATGGATAATGCAACATTCCTTGCAACACTTACGCCAGACCTTCGCGAGGAAATCCTCATCACAGCTGGTGACGAGTTCCTGGCATCGCTTCCCGCGTCTGTGGCAGCAGAAGCTCGTATTCTACGTGACAGGGAAGCTGCAAATCAAATGAGGCACCACGCTTGGGGCGCTCCTGACGACGCGCCAGTACTCTTCAGACGGTCTTATGGATTCAGTGGTAGACGAGGTCGCAATAGAGAAGGTAATGGAGAGCGGCGCGAAGATCCTGGCATGCGCTGGGAAAATATCGATGATTATTGGTATCGTGTGGGACCAAAAGAAGAGAATGAAGTCAAATCATCGTTGAATGATGATGCTCTGAAGTCTGTCGTCCGTCTTTTGAAGTTATCAAAAAGCTCATATGGGAAGCAAGTGGTACACAGTGTTCTCACTAGTGCGTGTAAGAACTCAAAGGCACGAAAACAAGTATTATTTGAGCTTCTCACTATGATTACGAAGGAAAATGACAGCAGTTCGAGCGCCGCAAAGGGAGACGGCGCAGCTGTTTTTGCATCTGAAGGCACTGTTGTTCGCAGAGCACTTGAACTGCTCTTTGAGCTGTGCAAAGCCGACATGGCTGTTGCCGAAGCCCTAATTGGACTTCAATCACCAAGAGAGAAAACTGATGATGATGTAGAACTAGTACCTGTGAATGAGACAGAAAGACTCCTCTCTTTGTCCACGCTAACTTCCTTGCTGTCATCTCCACTGTTCAAGAGGAGTAATGTACATCTTGAACAGTTACTGAATGTTATAAGCCTGGTTTGCCGCGCCTTCCCATCTCCTCGTCGAGGGAAAAGCAAGCGCAAGAAGTTCAGGGGCGGTCACTCTGTATCTGCCTTAGCGAATTTACTCTCCCGTATGGATCGCACTATGTACGGAGAAGTTGACGACGATGATGACGACGACGATGAAGAAGATAGGGAGGCGAGACGACAACTGATTGACCATTTACATGACGGATTGTCTCACGCTGACCGTGAAATTACTGCTGAAGAAGCCGCCGCAGCTGAACAACATTTAATGTCTATGGAAGACCTTCAGTTCGATATTCGGCGACACCATGAAGTCTCTGGGTTACGCAGACGGCGTAGTGGATTGACTGTGTCTGTACCTGATAGTGATGATAGTAGTGACGAGCAGGAGGGCGAGGTAGCCGAACAAAGTGGAGGCACTTCCCAAGAAAATGGTGATGGTCCAGAAGAACCTGTCGAAGGTAATAGCAATAGTAATCACGAGAATGACAATGAGACACAGAATACTCGAGCAGATGATGAAGAAATCCGCGAGAGCCCTGGTGCAAGGCCAGACACTGGAAACACAGAAGCCACCGGAGCTAGGAAGAACAAGAAAAATGAAGAGAAGAAACCTGAAATTCGAATTCCGGTAGAGTTTCGTGTACCTGAGTTGTCGGAGAAGGATCTCAATGCGCTCGTCATTGTTCTTCGCCGAGCGAACTGTAAGGAAGATGTTTATGAGCAGGTAAGTAACTCTCTGGGTTTGCTCGGCGAGCTTCCCTCAAATAGAGCGGTCACGATTACTGCATTGGCCAATTCCGCGCAGGATCTTGGCGTGTCCGTGAAGAAATCGTACATTTCCCTCAAAGAAGAACTAGAAAAGAGTTCAAGTATGAGTGAAAATGCGTTGCGGAAGAAGCAAATCGTTTCGAAGTTTGCAATGGGAACCTCATCTTCCGAATTAATGCTTTTGCGTCTTGTGAAAACTGCAGCCACCCTGTTGAAGTTCACTGGGAAGAGAGAGAAGCCAGCGTCGTCGAACTCAACAGAAAGCCATAAAAATGAAAAAGCATCTGAAGACAAGCCCTCGGTTGATTCGAAGATCCTGGCCGAGCTTAAGGAAAGCAAAGACCTCGTATTTCGAAATCTACAAGATTTGTGGGTTGGACTTTACGATGTGCTTGACCTTGTCGAATCAGAGCTCGATATTCCTTCGCTTGACAAGAAGCAGAAGGGTGCCCTTCGGCGGGGTGGCCCTGGATACCTATCGCGGCGCAGGAACGAAAGCCTGGCTCGCCAAACTCGTACGCGAAATTCTCGGAAGAGCTTGTCTCCTGTACTTGCGCGGCTGAGTCCTACCATCGAAGCTTTCTTCATCACACACTCAACTCTAATCGAAGGAGAGGACGAAACATCAGAACCTGCTGAAATGGTCATGTCCCCTGGCCCTCTCAGTCCACGAGACGGAATGGACTCTCATTCGAGTACTGGGAAAGCGTCACCCGAGCCTGTCGACGTTTATCCTGACGGGGGCAGTAAGTCCAAGCAGCTAAGAGCGTTCTTGTCCAGGCACCGTGTCCCTGTCAATGCGTTGTTGCGCGCCAACCCCTCCTTGTTGGAGACATCATTTAAGATGGCCTTGAAGCATCCTCAAACTATAGACTTTGACAACAAACAAGCGTACTTTAGGAGCTTGATTCGGAAGAGAAGTTCGGAAGCGCACGCATCTACGTTGCGCATCAACGTTCGCCGCGATTATGTGTACAACGACTCCTACCATCATTTACGGAATAGGACAAAGGAAGAAATGAAGGGACGTCTTCATGTCCAGTTTTCTGGTGAGGAAGGAATTGATGCAGGCGGCGTAACCCGTGAATGGTACACGATTCTCGCTAGACAAATTTTTGATGCGAACTACGCACTGTTTTGTCGTTCAGCAGCAAAAGCAGCGACATATCAGCCGGATAAACGGTCATACATCAATCCTGAACACCTAGAAAACTTTAAGTTCGTAGGACGCTTTGTGGCGAAGGCAATTTATGACGGGCAACTTATTGATGCATACTTCACAAGAGCGTTTTACAAACACTTGCTCGGTATTAAGCCAACGTATCGCGACATTGAGGCCCAAGATCCGGAGTTCTACAACTCATTGAAATGGATGCTGGAAAATGATATTTCCGGGGTGTTGGATTACACAATGTCTGCGGAGTATGAAGAGTTTGGGCAACACAAGATTATGGATCTCATTCCGAATGGCAGAAATGTTCCCGTCACCGAAGGTAACAAGGCGGAGTATGTACGTGCAGTTACGGAAGTGCGATTAACCAAAGCTATCGAAAAACAAATTGAAGCATTTAAGGAAGGCTTCCACGAACTGATTCCGTTGGAAGATTGTAAGATTTTCAACGAGTTAGAGTTGGAATTGGTTATGTCAGGGCTGCCTGACATTGACATGGCAGATTTGAAGGCCAATGTAGAGTACACGGGATACACGAGCACATCGCCGCAGATTAATTGGTTCTGGCGCTGTGTTTCGCGAATGGATCAAGAAGATCTGGCTCGGTTGGTCATGTTCGTTACGGGAACTAGCAAAGTTCCGTTAGAAGGGTTCAGTGCTCTTCAGGGCATGAATGGAGCGCAGAAGTTCCAAATTCATCGTGTTGCTGGTGACACAAACCGACTGCCGTCTGCACATACCTGCTTTAACCAACTCGACTTGCCAGAGTACCCATCAGCCGATATTCTCTCCGAGCGTCTACTCAAAGCGATGAGAGAATGTGTAGGCTTTGGATTCGCTTAGTTACACAAATTGGAAATGTAGGACAAGTATATTGAGTACTGTACAGTCAAGCCTGTTATTACATCAGCTGAAGTGCAGTAAATATTCGCAACCAGCGAGCTGTTTAATGTTGGATAATGGCCTGTGACTATTGTACTGTGCCGTAGATATAGACGATTTGTGACTGCAAAAAGCGGTACCAAATCTGTGTGCTGTACAATACATCTGTACGAAGCTAAACTATCTGTTCTGCAATACTGTAGCTTACCAGCACAGTAATTCAAATTGAGATGTGAGAGATGCCACAATACTGTACAATGCCGAAGTAGTGTACTGTACTGTACATGATTATTTTACAGATATACTTTACTTGAGAATGCATGATGTTCCCAATCAAATCGGCTAAGTACTGTACCGAAAGTACAATTTAGAAGTGTGTGTAGCGATGGACGGCAAATAACAGAGCTTACAATAAAATGCCACTGCAACTACAATACAATACTCAACTCTATTTTTCCACAAGATAGCTACACGGCAGCCAAATCGCACGATAAGTAATCTTCAGAATTCATCATATTAAAGTCGTTATCATGGTGCCGAGGGTGGTGCTTTCCATATTTTCACAGTACGATCTTTTTCCAGTGCTCCGGACGCCAGAATATTTTGGTACGGATGGGCAGCCACAGCAAGAACAACATCGGAATGTCCACCTACTTTCGATTCAAGCTTTTGAACAACTTCTTTTGTCTGCAAATTCCATAGGTAAACCGAACCATCTTCGCTACCGCTCGCAATGTACATAGCGGGCGCCCCGGTCACAACAAATGTGGAAAAGATACAGTATCGAACATTAGCATGACCGGTGTATGTCTTGAGAACTTTCTGTGACTTAATATCCCAAAGCCTTAAGCAATTATCCAGGGTCCCAGCCAAAACGTATTTGCCATTGGGGCTGAATTTGACGAACGACACTGCTGTGTTCACGTCTCCCGAAATGGTCTTCAACAATTTGCCCGAGGCAGAATCCCAAATCCGAATGTTGCCGTCATACGATGATGACACAAGCATAGAGCCATCGCGGGAAAAATGTACGGCCGAGACGGGGTCGGCATGCGCGGGAAGCACTCGTAAAGTTGTACCAGTGCGAACGTCGAATAAGCGCACAGATTCATCGAACGAACCAGAAACAATCATGTTACTTTGGGGATTGTAGTTTACACAGAACACATAATTGGTGTGCCCAGATAATTTCTTTAGAGACTTGCCATTATTCACATCGTAGATTTGCACCGTCTTGTCATCAGAAGCGGAGCAGATAAATTTTGAGTCGGAGGACCACGAAAGGTCGGAAATTCCTTGAGTGTGCCCGCTTAACGTACGAATATTCTTGCCTGTTTCAACGTCCCAGATACGAATACTCTTGTCAGCAGAAGAAGAAGCTAACAAGTGCCCGCTCGGTGAGAACTTAACCGAGGATATCGCCTTTTTGTGACCCAGTAATGTTTGCTGCACAGCGAAACCAGCGGACGGCCCCACCATTTTAATTTTTGGTGGTGCTGTCTACGGTCAGTACCCAGCCCTATTTCGTAGGCAGCGCAGAAGTAAATCGAATGGAGCTAAGTAAGGCGAATAGGGAGGAAAGACACGAAAATGAAGCGCGTGCTAGTAATTCGGGTGGATGGTACAGTAGTGGTACTGTACTAGAAAGACACAGGTGATGAGAGGTTTGCAAATTGCGACATTAGACAATTGGAGTGAGAACTGTAATGTTCATCGTTTTCATAATGTGGACGTGACTATTTGATGATCACAAATTGATCTAAGTACTTTATTCACGTCTGTACTGCACTGTCTAAATTCTGAACTATACAATTGAACTGATGCCATATCGATACTGCACACGAGCAGAGCCGTTTACGGTTAAAAGAACCAGTTAACCAGTTACAATATGTTGGATGCCGTTAAACACAGAAGCAAGTCAACGCTTTTTCAGTACTGTATTGTTTTGGATACATAATCTGTGCCGTACGTGTACGTGTACCGAAACTGTAAATTTAGAACGTTTTTGTTTTTATATTCTTAGATCCAATAATACTTGACAGTTTGACAGGCTTGATGCATTCCACTGTAAATTACATACTGCACTGTACGGTTCACGTACTGTGCTAATCTTCTGATCAGTATGCTCTAACATAATCAGTGGTATTTATTAGAACTCATTTCTGCAGCACTGTAGGGATACGCTAAATTTACGGTACTGAAGGTACTGTAGTAATTTACTAGACTGGTATAGAAAGGTGCAGTATACATTGAAATGACTTTATCTTGGTGTGGCCAAGGTTGGTAAGTGCCCCTGGGAACCAAATGAACTATTTATGCACAAGAAGTAATTATCTATTCCATGCACCAAGTATGAACTACGGTAATAGACATGTCACTGTAGTGCCTAATCTGCTTTCTATTAAATTTAATGTGGATAAGTCACAATGAACTTTCTTCCCAACCTTTCCAAAATTAGATGTAATATGAAGCTCATTCCCCCTCCCAGAATACTAGAAAAAGGAATATCATTTGGTCACCACACCTCCATTCGTACAGAGTACTAGTATTATTCAATCTAAGCATGAGCAGTAGTAGATGGTGCAATATCGGTACAGTGCTGTACAATACCAATTATCTATTGTAGATGTGAAAACTCTATTATTGAACCCAAAATACTACTCACAATAAACTTTGTACTGTACTGTACTGTTCGAAGGTAATCCTCATGTTATTCTAACATCATCATAATCTACGGCACTGTACAGTAGCGGCAGCATTCCTTTTTTGGGTTTGATCTCCGCAGCTCTCCAGGTTAAAAAAGGAAGTGAGTGTGCGCGATTGCGTGTGTGCGCTTGTAATCAACACACAAGAATGACAGATAATACAGAAATCCGAGCAAAGAGCAGTGAACGAGTTTCTGGTGCAGTTACTGCTCGTGGTAATGTTATAGTCAACTGTACGAATGTCCAGTACACTGATAATGAAATTCAAACTCGCTATCGTTACGAACGGGTGACCGCACATGTTGACCAGGGCGATTGCGAAAATGTACAAGTTTCGACGATTCAGCGATTCTACCGATTCAAAACGAAGAAACAAGCAAGAAAACTAGGTCTAATGCAAGTCGGATGGGGTGGGAATAATGGGACCACGGTAACAGCGGCAGTTTTTGCGAATCGGCATAATCTGAATTGGTGTACTCGTGAGGCAACACATATGCCAAATTACAATGGATCTCTGACTCAAGCTGCTACTTTGCGATTGGGATTTGATGAGACAGGACAGGATGTATTTGTTCCGTTCAGTTCATTGATTCCTATGGTGGCGCCAAACGATATTGTACTAGGTGGATGGGATATCTCTGGTTGTAACCTTGCGGATGCAACTGATAGAGCACAGGTTTTAGAACCAGATTTGCGTCGTCAACTTCGACCATTTATGGAACGAATCACTCCTTTACCTGGTGCATTTGATCGAAACTTTATCGCAAAAAACCAATTACCACGTACCACAAACATTATACCGAGTGAACAAAAACAAGTTCAACTAGACACGCTGCGTGAGAATATTAGACAATTCAAGAGTCAACACAATCTTGAATTCGTTGTTGTTGTATGGACTGCAAATTCAGAAAAATACGCTGTCGAAAGTAAGGGAGTGAATGATACCGCTGATAATTTGCTGTCTTCTATTTCTTCGTCCCATGTCGAAGTATCACCATCTACGTTGTATGCTGTTGCTGCAATTCTCGAAGGGTGTCCGTACATTAATGGATCTCCTCAAAACACGTTTGTTCCTGGGGTGTTGGAACTAGCGAGGCGAGAGAAAGTAATGATTTGTGGAGATGATTTCAAATCTGGACAAACGAAAATGAAATCCGTACTCGCTGATTATCTCATCGGTTGCGGAATCAAAATCAAGACAATGGTCACCTACAATCATCTCGGAAACAACGACATGTATCAACTCACTGATGAAGTAATGTGGAAACCCAAGTCAGCATCCAAGTCAAGAATTATTGAAGATATTGTCGATGCTAATGGCTTGTTATACCGCCATGGAGAGGCTCCGGACCATGTTGTTGTCGTCAAGTACGTACCTTTCCTTAACGACTCTAAACGAGATGTTTCTGAATACACTTCTGAAACTTTTATGAACTGCCATTACACCACCATCATGCACAATACTTGTCTCGATTCTGCACTATGTTCGCCGCTTATCCTTGACTTGGCTATATTCGCCGAATTATTTAGCCGCGTCGAATATTGCGTTGAAGACTGCAATGGAAATTTCAAACCTGAGGACTACACGTCTATGGATGTAGCTCTGAGCGTATTAGCTTTCTACATGAAAATTCCACGAACGCCTCCTAATGAACCAATTGTTAACGCTCTTGGAAGACAGAAATCCTGCATCGAGAACATGCTGCGCGCGTTGGTTGGCCTTCCACCTGAGAACCATCTCTTGCTTGAGCGTAAATGCCCAGAATAGGACTGCGTTTGAAGACAAGTGCTTTTTAGTTAAATCCGTCTTCCTCCGTTTTTAGCTACAAGGATACTGAGTGCACAAAACTGAATCCAAAACCGTTACACGGGTTAAGTACCATCACATTAAAGAGAGAGAAAACGAGGATCGAGATTTTAAACCCTGCTCTGATCAGAAAAAGCCCAAAGTTCTTAGCATTAGTTCGACTTGCTGAGGCATTGTGTATCCTGTCCAATATTCGGTTAGCACACCAACGGCGAGGAAAAACATAGCGAACCGTCCATTCAGCGTTTCCGCGAACGGCACCCACCCGAATAAACGTGAGGATTCTCGCTCTATCTCTATTTGCCTCTTCCGAAGTTCCAAAGTATACTTGTCCAACGCCGCTTTCTGCTCAGCAAGCTCATCCGCTGTTAGTTGAATCTTACCAGGCACACGATACTCATCCTTAGGTGCAATTGGTTCAGCGGGACGAACCGGCTTTTCGCTCACAGCATCAACAGAAGTGGTCTCTAGGGAAGGCTTCGAGGTAGATTCTTCTGCGTTTGAGGTGACCGCTAAACGGAACGGCAGATTAACATTTCGTCTGGATGCACGTAAATAGCTCGGACGACACACGCATTTCCCCGAAGAAGAACGAGCTCGACTTCCGATAAACGAGGGTGCACCCACGAAGAACAGAGAGCTCGAGTCCATGGCAGCAAGGAATCTTGGGGAGGGTTCTTCAAAAGCAAATGGCCTGGGAAATTGACCTAATTCTGATTGGATTCCGTAACTGCGCTATTCTGAACCGCAGGCAAAGACCATACTGCAAATCTGCTAACTGTATATGTGTTTACAGTTCATGCAGTGGTAAAACGCTAAAGTAATATGTCCAGGACTGAAACTTCCCTGGATAACGACATTGTGTACGTGTGTGATGCGCGCTCAAATTCTAGGGGGAGGTTGCGATGTAGGACGAAGCTGTATCGTGGTTTCTCTAGAAGATGAAACAGACACGCATGTAATGTTTGATTGTGGTGCGCATCCGAGTTTTGGGGATGAGAGCCGATTTCCCGATTTCAGCTTGGTGCCAAATTTGAGTTCTTTATCGTGCATTCTAATCTCACATTTTCATATAGACCATGCAGCAGCATTGCCATTACTGACCGAAAAGTTGAATGTTCAGGTCCCTGTGTACATGACTGCGCCCACTCTCGAAATGACACGTCTTATGTTACAAGATTTCGTTCGCACCTCGCATGCACGCAATCAATACTGCCCTTTCAGCGAGCGTGACATTGGTAACTGTTTAAGAAAAGTGCGTCTAATCCACTTGGAACGTTCAGTGGCTGTGGAAGAAACACCATCTATCTCAGTCACTGCTCATTACGCTGGTCATGCACTCGGTGCGGTGATGTTTTCCATCCTAAAAGGCCAACATCGAGTGCTCTACTCGGGGGACTATTCTATCTCAGCTGATCGACATCTACGAGCTGCGCAAGTGCCTGCGTACACACGTCCAGACTTGTTCGTGACCGAAGCAACCTACTGCAACACTATACGCAAAGGTGGGCGATACGAACAAGAGGAATCGCTTATGGAAGCAATCAGTGATGCATTACGAAATGGTGGTCATGTATTAGTTGCAGTACCTGCGCTTGGTCGAGCACAGGAAGTATCCGCCATACTTGCTGGTCATTGGAATGCATTTGGACTTGGTGACACTCCTTTTTACATAGCGGAAGGGCTTGCTTCTCGCGCGAATTTTGTATACGAGCAATTTCGTGAGTGGTGTGTAGAAAGTGAACGAAGTAGTATCGGCAATGACTTGATGTGCAACATTCGTCCTTTCAATCGTGCACATCACTGGCATGTTATTGAGAGTACTACACCGTGCATATTGTTCGCTACTCCAGGCAATTTGTCGACTGGATTATCGTTGGATGTATTCCGCGAGTGGTGCGGCGACGAACGAAATGTTGTTGTGGTGCCTGGGTTCTGCTTTTCTAACACGCTTGTGGGAAGGTTGCTCGAGGATGCCTCACAGATTCGATGTAAGCTTGTTAACATGTCATTTAGCTCGCATGCTGATTCTATCGGAATCAGACGAACGATTGATTTAGTACAACCGTCCGCAGTAATGATCATGCATGGCGAGGAAAGCAAGGTACTCAAGTTCAGAAAAGAACTTGCCAATGAGTTGGGTGTCCCAGTCTACGCGCCGAAGCCAACGGATATACTCAGGATCAATCCTAAGAGTTTACCAATCGATTCAAGCTTATATACCGCTTCAGAATTTTTTGACAGAAAAGATGATGAAGCCAATTCTACTTTAACAGAATATCTTCACAGCTCCTCCATCTGCTCAGAAGGGTTCACTGGAATTGGGTATAAAGAATGTGAAGTCGACAACGTGAATTCTGTCTTTCATAACCTGGAGCAGATACTGGGTGATGACTTCCGACCTGTAGCGCCTCTTGAGTTCCGTTTCAAATGTATAATTAGCGTCTCAGCAGAAATGATTGGAAGGAATGAAAATGGCAAATTACAGACTGGTGGTACAATAATCGTGGAGTGGTGTGAACCTGATCACAGTGACCTGGCCAGGACGGTTCTTCAACATGCAGCTTCGTCAGTGAAATGAAAGCAACTAGAAATTTCGCTCTGGCTCAACTTGCCAGACGCGAAGCCAATTTGCGCGCCTCGTTTCACCAGACCATCTCACTCAAGGGTCGTCT
>JAAUYH010036397.1_pt1 | contig 17989 bp, 16 predicted proteins | sample 7278061 | NCBI WGS metagenome assembly JAAUYH01 (sample SAMN14350203, study PRJNA611818) | marine sediment metagenome | isolation source: surface marine sediment (0.6m) | place: French Polynesia: Moorea | collected 2018-08 | reverse complement strand
CTCTAACACCAGGTTCATCATCGACTAAAAGTAATTTTTTTTGTTCAGACATATCTTTAGATAATTGATAATTGATAGTTGATAGTTGATAGTTGCGGTGCCGGGATGGGGGGAGTGAAAGGTTACTGCCAAGGTTTATCTACTTAGACCTAAGATTAAATGTAATTCCCCCCATTCCCCCAGTCGGGTTTCCCGACAAGCGGGAAGGTGCACCAAGAGAATCTGACAAAGTTCAAGATTGAATTTAATGCTTGCATTGATTTTAGCAGTGCTGTCAGTATCGGTTGCTGTTGGCATGAGAACTGCCTTACCCTTATTAGTGATCAGTCTGTCTTATACTCAGAAACAGGAGTTATGGTCCCAAGTACCGATACTCAATCATATAGATCCGCGAGTTGTTTTAGCTGTGTCGATTTCCTGGTCGATATTAGAATTAATCTTCTCGAAAAAACTCTTAGGTCAAAGAAGTCTCCAGATTGTTCAATTGCTTTTTAGTCCTATTGTGGGAGCTTTAGTTGCGATCGCAGTAATCCATCTTGCCCAAGCAGATTTTACTCCCATTTGGTTAATCGGAATTATTGGCGCAGTGGTGGCGCTAGTAGTTACCTTAGTAAAAGTAGGTTGGTTTTTCCGCCTCCGAGGAATCCCGATTTGGTTAACCATTATCGAAGACGTTCTTTGCGTTTGTTTGATCTTTTTTGCTTTTAATGCCCCCAAGGAAGGGGGAATAATTGCTCTACTATTGATCTGGCTTGCCCTTCGCAGTTCTAATACTTGGCGAAAATGGTATTTGAAAGGGAAGAAACAAATGAAGAAGAATGCAGAATACAGGAGTTAGGAGTCAGGAAGGTAGTGCCATTGTGCGAAAGTCAAAAGTCAAAAGTATTAAACCCCATGAAAGGCTTAAAGATTCGATTGGAGATCCAAGCATGTCTATCGCTCAAAATCAATACTTATTACTGTCTTGACGAGCGTTCCCCCCATTCGAGGGTTTACCCCCATCCGAGGGCCAGTGCCGCATAGTTTGGTGCAAGCCTTGCGTCTCGCGCCGACGCGGGGAAATAGTTGCGGTGGACGGGTTCCCCGGCATAAGCCCTAAAGGATTAGCTTCGCGTCACAAACTTGTTGAACCCTTTAGGGGGTCTCGCCGCTTATTACTTCCGCGTAGCGGTACTAGAGTAATCCCACTAGATGTAAAGGACCATTACCACTAATCAATTCTAGTAGTAAAGCAAAAAACCCTAGCATTGCCAAACGACCATTCCAAACTTCGGCTGCTGTAGTCATTCCCCATTGCCATTTTTCTTGAGGATACATTTTCATGTTTTCCTTGGGATGGGTGACTTCTCCAAAAGAGTAGGGAGGAGATTGCAAAGCATCAACGGTTAGATGAGCCAAAGCATTAATAAAATCAGGGTGAGTATTTAATGCAGGGACTCTGTGAAAATTGCTAATCCCAGCTTCTTCAGCAATTTCTCGATATTCAATATCAATTTCTTGTAAAGTTTCGATATGTTCGGATACAAAGCTAATCGGGACTACAGCCAGATCCTTGACACCTTTTTCTCCTAACTCTTCTAGAGCATCTTCAGTATAGGGTTGTAACCATTCTACAGGGCCGACACGACTTTGGTATGCCAAAGTATATTCATTCTTCCGCCCTAAAGTTTGCATTATCAAACGAGTACATTCTTGGATTTCTTGTTGGTAAGGATCTCCTGCTTCTTCCACATAGCTAACAGGTACGCCATGAGCACTGAAAAATACTTGAACATTATCAGGATGCTCAAATTTATCCAGTTCTTGGGCAATCAAGTCTGCCATCGAACCAAGATAACCTTTATTGTCATACCAAGAAGGAACTAGGGTATATTTGATCTTCTGTAAGTCTGGATCGCTTGACCACATTTCTTCGAGAACACGAAAACTAGAACCACTAGTACTAATAGAGAATTGAGGATAAAGAGGTAGAATAACTAATTGTTCTATCCTATCTTGTTTGATTTCCGCGATCGCTTCTTCGGTGAAAGGATTCCAATAACGCATACCAATATAAACCTTGGCATCTTGTCCTAATTCAGTTAGCTTTGTTTGCAGAGCTTGTGCTTGCTCTTCGGTAATTTTTCTCAGAGGTGAGCCACCACCAATTTCTAAATAGTTTTCTTGGGATTTTTTCGCTCTTAGGGTCGAAATCAGCCAAGCCAACGGTTTTTGTAATGCTTTGACTGGCAATCGAATAATCTCTGGATCAGAAAAGAGATTATATAGAAATGGACGGACATCTTCTATTTTGTCCGGCCCGCCTAAATTTAGCAATAGAACCCCAGTACGCCCCATAATCTTATACGTTATATTTATTCTTTAGTTTCTTTACCAATTTTAACAATATATCTTAACAGTCTGTTTTCCATTGTTACAAGATACAGAACTTAATCAAGGAGATACACAGTTGGCAACATTTCTTAGAAGTTTGAGTTATCGATATCAAATAGTTTATGATACGGTTTCTCGATTAGCTTCTCTCACTGTCGGCGGAGAAGCTAGATTTCGTCAGTTAGCCTTGCAAGAATTAGATATTTCTTCGGATACAGAAATATTAGATCTTTGTTGTGGTGCAGGTCAAACAACCAAATTTTTAGTAGCAAAAAGTGACCAGGTGACTGGTTTAGACGCCTCGACCGTTGCTTTAACCAGAGCAGCGAAAAAAGTCCCACAAGCGAAATATGTCGAGGGTTTAGCCCAGGATATGCCTTTAGCTGACAACCAGTTTGATGTAGTTCATACTAGTTCGGCGCTTCATGAAATGACACCACAAGAATTAGAGCAAATTTTACAAGAAGTGTCTCGAGTATTAAAACCAGGAGGCATATTGACTCTGGTGGATTTCCATCCTCCTACCAATGTTTTATTTTGGTTCCCTGTTGCTGTTTTTATGTGGCTATTTGAAACTGAAACAGCTTGGCAATTGATAAAAACGGATTTAGTATCAAAATTAACCAAGCATGGTTTTAAGATTATCACCAAACGCTTGTATGCTGGTGGCAGTTTACAAGTTATACAGGCAATGAGCAATTAATAATGAGCAAAATGGCTAAAAAAACCTTGTTACAACCTGATTTAGTTTTGGGAGGAACAATTATTAATTTAACTCCTCAAATTCTTGAACAATATCACCTCCAAGGCTTAATTCTCGATGTGGATGAAACTCTAGTTTCGATTACGACTCCCAAAGTTTCTCTGGAATTGAAGCAATGGACAATAGCCATGAAGCAAGTCGCCAATATTTGGCTAGTTAGTAACAATCTCAGTAAAAATCGGATTGGCGCGATCGCTCAAGAGCTAGAATTACCCTATTTTCTCAGAGCCCAAAAACCTTCTCGGCGTAAACTAAGACAAGCAGTCGATCGGATGAATCTCCCAGTAGAAAAAGTCGCTATGGTTGGCGATCGCTTGTTTACCGATGTCTTAGCAGGCAATCGTTTAGGAATGTTTACGATTTTGGTTGAACCGATGGCAGATCCCGTGATCGCTTATCGAACCCATCCGATTCGGAATTTTGAAGTTGGGCTATCTCAAAAACTAGGAGTATCTTTGGCTACTCATCAACACGACGTTACAAATCAACATAATTCTTAGACTTGCGAAATATAAAGAAAATATTATGAAACAGAGAAATCCTGAAAATGTCTGGGATGCTAATTACAACATTAAATGAGGTCAGCAAATATAAAGACCTTAAATATAATTAAAAAAATAATTCTCAAAAGCGTCGTGCCCAGAAATTGGTGTATTGGCGCTTTTGCATTAAATTAGTATTAGATTTAAAGTGGAAATAACATTTCTGGGAACAAGTTCTGGAGTACCAACGCGATCGCGTAATGTATCAAGTGTGGCATTACGTCTTCCGCAACGAGCCGAAGTCTGGTTATTTGATTGTGGGGAAGGGACTCAACACCAACTACTGCGGAGTGAGCTAAAATCTTCCCAAATTAGAAGAATTTTTGTTACCCATATGCACGGCGATCATACCTTTGGCTTAATGGGCGCGATCGCTAGTAGTGGCTTGGCAGGAAATGCTCAAAATATTGATATTTATGGTCCACCTGGTTTAGAAGAATATCTTCATGCTTGCGCTAAGTATTCTTACATTAATTTAGGTTCACGGTTGCAAATCCATACGGTGGAGCCAGGATTGGTTTATGAAGATCAAGAATTTACAGTTACTTGTAAATTACTCAAGCATCGTGTGCCTGCCTATGGTTATCGAATCGCCGAAAAAGATCGTCCAGGGAAATTTAATGTAGAAAAAGCCAAGGCTTTGGGTATTCCTTCTGGTCCCATTTACGGCAAACTTAAACAAGGTGCCATGATTACTTTAGAAGATGGTCGCCAGATTAATGGGCAAGAACTTTGTGATGAACCAGAAATCGGTCGCAAGGTAATTTATTGTACTGATACTGTTTTTTGTGATGCTGCGGTGGAATTAGCTCAAGATGGAGATGTTTTAATCCATGAGGCGACTTTTGCCCATCAAGATTCAGGACTAGCTTTTGAGCGATTACATTCTACTTCAACTATGGCTGCTCAAGTTGCTTTGCTAGCAGGGGTTAAACAGTTGATAATGACTCACTTTAGTCCTCGATATGCACCAGGGAATCCTTTACAACTAGATAATCTGAAACAGGAAGCACGAGCCATTTTTCCCAATACTAAACTGGCGTATGATTTTTATACTTACGCAGTTCCGAGAAGAAGATAGGGAAGCTTCGGGAGACAGAAGCTTCGGGAGACAAAGGAGCAGAGAGAGCAAGGGAGCAGGGGAAGACGAGAAAGATGGGGAACTTACCCATTACTCATTACTCATTACTCATTACTCATTACTCATTACCCATTACTCATTACTCATTACCCATTACCCATTACTCATTACCCATTACCTAATTAACCTAATTAACTGACTTCCAGAGCCATCTTAATCTCTTTGAGTGTTTCCTGCTCCTGCATACCAACTTTGTCATCTGCCATAATTAGCTTGTCAAGAATTGCTATCAGAACCTGTTTATCAACGGGCTTCATTGACTTCTGCTTTTCTTTAATCTCGGCTAGCAAACGTAACTTTAAAAGATCATAATTTTGAGAAGCTTGACTTCCAACTAGTTCTTGAGCCCTTATTTTAACAGCTTGAACAAGTGAAACGACATTATCACTTTCTGTTGCAGCCATCATAGCAGAAGCAGTTGCTTGGTCAGATTGAACTATCTCTTGAAGCCTCTGAAATTCTGATTCATCAGCCTCTCCATCAGCACAAATTATCATAACTACAGAATTAACAAAGCATACTCCGGTAGGATTGCCTTTCAAGGAATCAACAACCTTACCTAAAATACCCATTCCTTTTTTTATAAAACTCATCGTAAAATATCCACAAATTCTTCTAAATTAATCATAAAACTTTATCGTACAAGAATTTTGTCAAAACATACTGATATCAGCTTTAAGTAAATATTGAGGCAACGCTCTTCACGCTATTATCGACTTCTACAGCTTCATGAATTTTCCGCAAAATCTCAGAATCAGCACTAATAACTCGATTCCAACTCGGAATAAGGGGAGTCATTTGGGGATTTTGCAGAAAAGCGTTCCCCGCATGAATAATCGACTGCGAAAATAATTCGATCGCCACTTCTTCACTATGACGATCTAGAGTTAGTCCATTCATCACAGCATCACTATGGTAGCGTTCCACATAATCAAGAGCCGTGCGATAGTAAGTTGCTTTAATAGTTCGAAAAATCTCCTGAGAAAAAACTTGTCCACTAGCTGCCATTTTTCGAAATAAAGCCTTACAGATATCAGTCGACATTTTGGATAACCCTTGTTCGCGATCCTCAACAGAAAGGTCTTGATGTTTATGTTCGTAGGCATTAGCAATATCTACTTGACAGATTTTATTAAAATGGTAGTTGCGATAAACATCGTAAAGCACACCAATCTCTAAACCCCAATCGTAAGGAATCCGAATGGTATTGACCACATCCACCTTCATGGAAAACTCTCCTGACAAGGGGTAACGGAAGCTGTCAATATAATCTAAAAAAGTATTATCTTGGACAATCTTTTTTAGCGATCGCACTAAAGGACTGACCAAGAGTCGCATCACTCTACCATGTAATTTTTTGTTAGCCTGACGATAATAATAGCCCTTGCAAAATTTGAACTTAAAAGTCGGATTGGCTACTGGATAAAACAGTTTAGCTAGCAATCCTCTTTCATAAGTCACAATATCGCAATCATGCAAAGCAAGAATTTGAGATCTTCCACAAGAGAGAAAATATCCCATGCAGTACCAGACATTGTATCCTTTGCCCCTTTCTCTAGGAGCTAACTCTTCTTCTTTCAATAATTTATGAACAGCTTGCAGGCGAGGTCCATCATTCCACAAAATTCGATGTTTTTGAGGTAATCGAGCAAAATATTTTTTAGCATACTCAAACTGCTCTTCGGATGCGCGATCCAAGCCAATAATAATCTGGTCTAAATATTTAACCTGAGTAAGTTCATCAACAATATTATCCAAGGCAGGACCTTCAAGTTCCGAGAATAAACATGGAAGCAGCAAGGTCATGGGGGAGGTTTTGGAGATATTTAATAGTTCTTCTTCTAGCGATTCAACAGAACGGCTGTGTAAATCGTGTAGGGTGGTTATGACCCCATTTTGAAAAAAATCAGCGATTTTGAACCTCCTATAAAAAAATCTAAAATATATTTTTGAAAAAAAAGTTGATTCCTTCTTGCCAGCCATAGGGACCAGGTTGAGAAGCAAAAAAAACAGATTTATTATTAGGTTTTAGAGTCAGTCCATGTTTGGCGGGAATTACGATCGCGTGATCGGCTTGTTCTAACATTGGCAAATCATTTTGGCTATCTCCTAAAGCTATAACTTGAACTTCTTCGAGCCAATGTTGAGAATAATAGGCTTTCAATTTAGCAAAACAACTCGCCTTATTGAAGTTCCCCATAACATGATGAAATCGTCCACCTTTAACACATTGTAATTTAAACTCTTTAAGCTCTTGACGCAATTTTTCTAACGCCAATTCTGTGTCTTGCCACCATAAGGGTTCAGTTGCTTCTCGATTCATGGCTTTTTGAGCATCTGAGGGAGTAAGTCCAGTCCATTGCACAACATCATCCACCGAAGCATCAGCAAACCCTTCATATTTGAGATGTAACTTTTCTTTGATTGAACCTAAACTTTCAAGAAATTGAGATCTAGGAGTTCCCAAATATTGAATATCTAGTTTGGGATTTGATTCTAAGTCATTTGACTCAGGAGAAATTATGCAGAGAACTCCGCCATTTTCACAAACAAAAGGTTCTTGATTATTCAGTTCGCTACGGAGTTCTAAAATTTCGGCTCTAGTTTTACTAGAGTTGAGAATTATTGGGATATCATGCTTTTCTAATTCCTTGATGGCATGTGAGGCAGGAGTATATTCATAGGTTTTATGATCCAACAGCGTTCCATCTAAATCAGTAACGACAATGTACCTCATAGATAATATTAACTTCAATTTTCTGAAGAGAATTATATTACAGATAGCATAAGAAATATTTCACAAACAGTATATTTGACAACCATTAAAGGCAGGTTATGAAATTAAAAACTGATAACCCTTCAGGAAGTGCGCGTCTCTTGGTCGGCGTTCCTTAGCTCGGGAAACCCGCTTGCGAAGCTCTACCCGAAGGGTCTCAGGTTCCGACCGCTTCCTTGGCTGAGGAAACACCCATTCGAGTGCAAGCCTCAGCAGGGTCGCACTTCTGATAACTAATTAATGCTACATTCATGATTAGTAATCCAAGCGCATTGATAGGGCTGAAGAATAAAGCGATCGCGAATATCTTCAATTATTTGACCACTAAGCAGATCACACCAAGGATCGATACAAATTAGATTAATGTCAGAAAGCAGCAGTTCTTGAGTGCGATCGCTCAAATTATGAATACAGAAAATACTCTGATCCCTCTGTATACTCTGTCTCCAGAAAGCAAACAGAGATTTATTCATAGGATGTAAGGTGTATTGGGTAGCATTAGGATGAAAAGCTGGCTGGCAACGACGAATCTGAATGCGCCGTGACATTTCCTTCATGACAATTGCTTGGTTCGAGTTAGGATCATTGAGTTTGGCTGCTAACTCTTCATAGTTCCACTTTTGACGATTGATCGAACGATGACGCCCTGTTTTGGCTACTCCTGTATAATGATTAGAAGTTGCCAAAAAACTATGAATATAAATAGCAGGAATTCCTTCTACAGCCATCATAATAGTTTGAGAACAAAGAAAACGTTCAATTTGCCATTTATCTTCTCCTTTGGCAGTCCCTTTCATAGCCTCAAACCAAGAAATATTTATTTCATAGGGGCTGTCTGTACCATCAGGCTTTTTCCTCATGCTAATTTTGCCCCCAAACTGCTGCATCGTCTTCAGCAAGGCTTCATATTCATCTTCAGATAACAGTCCTTCAGTGGGGCGTAAACCAATACCGTCGTGAGAAGCCGTAAAATTAAAATAAGCACAGCCCATAGGAGCTGGAGGCATGCTCATCATCCAGGTTTTTAAGTGATCTGATTTACCCTGCAATAAAGCATTGAGAATTAAAGGTGGCAAGCTGAAATTATAAATCAAGTGCGCCTCATCACGATTGCCAAAATAACTCAGGTTTTCTTGGTTCGGCACATTAGTTTCGGTAATCAAAGCAACATCGGGATTCAAGAATTGAGTAATTTCCCGAAATAATTTGATTAGGGCATGAGTTTGGGGTAAATGGATGCAGGGAGTACCAATACATTTCCATAAATATCCCACTGCATCGAGCCGGATATACTTAGCTCCTTTTTGAATGTAAAAGAGAATAATTTTCAGAACTTCGATTAAAACATCTGGATTGGCATAGTTAAGATCTACTTGATCGGGACTAAAAGTAGCCCAAACATGTTTTTCGCCTTGGGCAGTATTGACTTTAACCAGCAATGGAGTACTGCGAGGACGAACTACGGTTGAAAGGTCTACTTGGGGATTTGCTTCAATAAAATAGTCACATCCTGGTTTTATTCCTTGTTTAAATTGCTTAAACCAAATACTTTCGCTAGAGATATGATTGAGAACCAAATCTGCCATCAAATCAAATTTCTCGGCAATAACTTCGACATTTTTCCAATCCCCTAGTTCGGGATTAATTTGTAAATAGTCAATTACAGAAAATCCATCGTCAGAACTGTAGGGACAAAAAGGTAATATATGAACGCCCGTAATGGTGTCTTGTAAATATTCCAAAAAACGACTTAGGGTAACCAAAGGTTTTTCACCAGTCGCACAGATGCTATCTCCGTAGGTAATCATCACAATATCATTCTGACTCCACTTGTTTAAATTTTCGGTTGCTGAATCAGAGAAATCTTGCTGTAGCAAAGAAAATATTTGCTCAACTAATCTATTAATTGTCTGGTTATCATCCTCGTAAATCTTCCTCAATAAAGGTTTGATTTTGACCGAAAAATATTCAAAATTTTTAACCGAGGGGAGTGGCGAGGTTTCTTCGCCATAACCAATCGAGGTTTTGGCATATGGGATTTGCTGCTCTAGAGAAGAGTACTTAGGCTGATGCATAAATTTGTTTCACCATAATGTACTTAGGAAGCCCCTTACTCAATGGCGAGTGTTCATTCAGAACAGGATGTCATAGGGAGGGGAGGAATCAGTTAAGTATTAATATATAAAATGCCCTAAAGAGCATCGAAATTTATAGTATAAATATGGGTAGTAAATTTTAGTTATGCATGAAACAATTTCTGATGCTCGTTGTCAAGTTTCAAGTTGTTGTCGAACAGCAACATTAGTTGATATTCATCCAGCCTATACTTCCCAAACCTGCAATTGTTGCCTGCACTTGGGAATCAGAAGTAATAATAAGTCTTTTAAATGAATTAAGTAAGAGGGATTTTGTATAGGGGGCAAGGATTACGTCCTCAAAGGATTTTATGAGTCTCTTGTTTATACACAGTCTTGATAGCTATATAGCTATCTGTGGTGCAATTTAAAGCAATTTGCTTCTAATTCTACTTTTTTAAGAGTATTCCCAGAATCTACCACTAGAGGTAGAAAATCTTTGCTTATTCTTTTTTTATGTAAATTTTATGTAAAGAGTATTGTGTCCTACATAAAACTTTATATAACCAATATATATATATTTGTAGAAATAGTGTACATTACCAATATAAAGAGCAGAATCCAAGGAATTAACCTAAGTTGCTAGTTAAAACTCTCAAGTTACTCACTGCTGTCAACGGCAATGATAATAATAGTTTTATAGCTGGTAATATCTGTAAATTACGTATTCTATACGTAAATAAAACAACACTTAAACAAAACAACACTTAAACAAAACAACACTTAAACAAAACATTATGAAAGTCGGCATCCTTGCTGGGGGTTTAGGAACTCGTATTTCAGAAGAAACAGTTGATAAACCAAAGCCCATGGTAGAAATTGGCACACAACCTATTATGTGGCATATAATGAAACATTACTACCAGTATGGTTTTAATGATTTTGTAATTGCCTTAGGTTACAAAGGCCATGTAATAAAAAAGTATTTCAGAGATTACTGTGCTCTTAATAGCAACTTAACAGTAGAATTGCGTAATGGTACAATCACCACTCACAGTGATGTTAGTTTAGATGATTGGACAATAGAATTAATTGATACTGGATTATCTACTAATACTGGAGGACGGATCAAACGTCTAATTCCTTATCTTTCTGGGGCCAAAACGGGTCAAGCTTATGGTAAAGAAACTTTTATGTTGACTTGGGGAGATGGTGTTTCTAATATCGATCTCAAAAAACTCCTAGCCTTCCATAATCACCACAAGCAAGAACATGGAACCCTAGCGACTCTAACCGCAGTTCGCCCCCCAGCACGTTTTGGGCATTTAGAATTTTCAGGAGAGCGGATTGCTAAATTTTCTGAAAAACCACAAACTGCTGAAGGTTGGATTAACGGTGCATTCTTTGTCTTAGAACCAGAAGTATTTGAATATATTGATGGAGATCTCACCCTCTTTGAAAAAGAACCTCTAGAAAGTTTAGCAAGAGATGGCAAACTTATGGCTTACAAGCATGAAGGTTTCTGGCAATGTATGGACACGCTAAGAGATAAAAAACGCCTCGAAAAAATGTGGGAAGCCGATAACGCACCCTGGAAAACTTGGACAGATAAATTCCAAATAGTATAAGTCAAGATTAGTCATAACCATTTCAGGGTTAAGAAACAACCGTGAATGCTTTCTGCCGCTGTTTAAGTTTTTAGTTACTCAGAGTATTTAATTAAAAGAGCTAAGTCTGTTTGTTTATCAACAATTCTTTTCCCTGAATATAGAATTAATATATCCTAAATTTTGTGTAAATGTGTGAAGGGGTCTATTTATGAAAAAAGTCTTATTAACTGGACATAAAGGTTATATAGGGACAGTTTTAGTGCCGATGCTTCTGGCAAAAGGTTATCAAGTAGTTGGTTTAGATACTGATTATTATCAACGCTGCACCTTTGGGGAAGGAATTGTCGAAATCCCGGAAATTATCAAAGATCTTCGTCAGATAAAGCCTTCAGATGTCCAAGGATTCGATGCCATACTTCACCTTGCCGGTTTATCTAACGATCCTTTAGGTAACTATGAAGCAGGTCTGACAGAAGATATTAACTTTACTGCATCTGTGAAGTTAGCTGAATTAGCTAAACAAGCTGGGGTTGAGCGTTTTGTTTTCTCCTCTTCTTGTAGTAACTATGGTGCTGGCGGTGTCGATTGGTTAAATGAAGAATCTGCCCTCAATCCTGTGACTCCCTATGGTGTTTCCAAAGTGAGGGTAGAACAAGAAGTTAGTAAACTAGCAGATGCAGCATTCTGTCCGACTTATTTACGGAATGCCACTGCCTATGGGGTTTCTCCACGTTTGCGTTTTGACTTAGTGCTTAATAATCTAGTAGCTTGGGCCTTAACCACTGGAAAAGTATTTATCAAAAGCGATGGTACTCCTTGGAGACCTATAGTACATATCGAAGATATTTCGAGAGCATTTATTGCAGTTTTAGAAGCTCCCAAAGAAGCTGTGTACAACGAGGCTTTTAACATTTGTCGTAACGAAGATAACTATCAAATCCGTGAGTTAGCAAATATTGTTAAAGAAACTGTCCCTAACTGCGAGATTGAATATGATCCTAATGGTGGCCCAGACAAACGTTGTTATCGAGTTAAATGCGATAAAGTCATGAAAGCCCTCCCCAATTTTCAACCTCAATGGGATGCTCGTAAAGGTGCACAAGAATTATATACGGCTTATAAAAAAGTTGGTCTAAGTTTAGAAGAGTTTGAAGGCGTTAAATACCAAAGAATCGCCCATATCAAATATCTCATTGAAGAAGGCTTATTAGATAGCAAGCTTTATTGGAAACAAGAAGCCTTAGCGGTTGTTAATTAATCCACAATTCGCGGGTTGTTTTTGCTCGTCCTCAACTGGGAAAATGGCGAAATGGGTTCTCCCTTCTTCGGTGGGCTTCTCTTAGTGTCCAGTTCCTGATCTTCGAGGACTCACACTCGTATGGGGTTAAACACCTAACTGCGGGGTGGGTTCGCTCACCAAATCTCCGGAAATGTTTTATGCCCTGACTTTTTTATCAGCGAAAATCAAATCATATCTCAGATTAAAAAATTAAGACAACTTAAATTAAAACAATTTATTAACAATGGAAGAGAAAAAAGTGTCTTGTATCTCTTGTGGAAATGTTAATCTCAACACAGTGATATCTTTCGGTTATACCCCTCTAGCAGATAACCTTTTAACAGTAGAAGAATTGGCCAAGCCTGAATATACTGCTCCTTTGGATTTAGCTTTTTGTCCAGATTGTGGCATGGTGCAAATTACAGAGCAAGTTCCTCCAGAGATTTTATTTTGTCAAGACTATCCTTACTTTTCCTCAATTTCTCCTTCTCTGCTCAAACATTTTGCTGGGAGTGCGAAAAATTTGATTAAAACTAGAAATTTAGATAGCAATAGCTTAGTTTTAGAAGCTGCTAGTAATGATGGTTATATGCTGAAAAACTTCGTAGAAGAAGGAATCCCTGTATTGGGAATTGACCCCGCATCAGGACCAGCAGAAGCAGCGCAAAAAGCTGGAGTTAATACTATCTGTACTTTCTTTACCAAAGAATTAGCTACAAAATTAAATGCCGAAGGAAAAGAAGTAGATTTATTTTTAGCTAATAATGTTCTAGCTCATGTTCCAGATATTAATGGTTTTGTTGCAGGAATTAAAATTCTTTTAAAAGATACTGGGGTAGCCGTTATTGAAGCTCCCTATGTGGTAGATTTAGTAGAACATTGCGAATTCGATACTATCTATCATCAGCATCTTTGTTATTTTTCGGTTACTGCTTTAGATAATTTGTTTAGAAGACATGGTTTGTATCTCAATGATGTTGAGCGCACCGAAATTCATGGTGGTTCTTTACGAATTTATGTTGAACCCACAGAAAATGTTCAGAAATCGGTTAAAAGTTTATTAACTTTAGAGAGCAAGTCAGGAGTAGATAAGGTCGAATATTACCAAGATTTTGCTGATAAGGTAATGTCGTTTAAATATTCTATGCTTGATATTCTTTGGGATTTGAAAAAGCAAGGCAAGAAAGTTGTTGGTTATGGTGCAGCAGCTAAAGCTAATACAATGATTAGTTATTTAGGAATTGATAAAACTTTATTGGACTATATAGTAGATCTTAACACTTTTAAGCAAGGTCGCTTCTATAGTGTTAGCCATCTTCCTATTTTTGCTCCTAGTAAGCTATTAGAAGACAAGCCTGATTATGTCTTAATTTTAGCTTGGAACTTTGCTAAAGAAATCATGCAACAACAAGCGGTTTATCGTGCAGCTGGTGGTAAATTTATTATCCCAATTCCTGAACCTAAAATTGTGTAATAGAGTTTTAATAATTGATATTTTCTAATTGATAGTTATTAATCTTTATTAATTTTTATTTTGTAAAAAATCTCTTTCTTGTTTTCTTTTCCATGCAGGAAAATAACAAATTAAACTTACTAAAAAATAATAAAATCATGGCTAACGCGGCATCTGCTACTAAATTTGAATTAGATAGTCTTAATCACGAATATAGCTGTCCTAATTGTGGGCATCAAGGATTACATATCTTTTATGAAGTAAGAAATGTTCCTGTACATAGTTGTCTGATGATGCCTTCTCAGGAAAAAGCTTTAGACTTCCCTTGTGGAGATGTGGTTCTTGGCTTTTGTCCTGAATGTGGATTTATTACTAATGTAGAATTTGACGCTAAATGGTCTGCTTATGCCCCCAATTATGAAAGCCAACAAAGTTATTCTCCTACTTTTAATAAGTTTGCTAAATTCTTAGCTAACAAATGGGTTGAAAAGTATGATTTACACAATAAAGATATTGTGGAAATTGGTTGCGATAAGGGAGATTTCCTAATTTTGCTATGTGAATTAGGCAACAATCGTGGTGTGGGAATCGATCCTAGTGTGGTACCTGGAAGGGTTAAGAGTGAAGCTAGCGATCGCGTTAAATTCATTCAGGAATATTATAGTAAGAAACATGCAGAATATGTAGGGAATTTTATCTGTTGTCGTCATACTTTAGAGCATATTCAAAATACTAAAGAATTTGTTCAAACAGTCCGTGATTCTATTGGCGATCTCGCTGAAGGCGAGGCACTTCGTGATCGCACAGAAATTGCCTTTTGTTTGGAAATTCCTGATAATACTCGGGTCATGCAACAAATGGCTTTTGAAGATATCTATTATGAACATTGTTCCTATTTTAGTCCAGGAACATTAGCTAGATTATTCCGTTCTTGTGGTTTTGAGGTTACAGATTTATATAAAGAGTATGGTGAGCAATATCTAATTGTAGAAGCTAAACCAATTGCTGCCTCGACTTCTGATAAGGTTCATCCTTTTGAAGAGTCCGTTGCTGAGGTAGCTAACGATGTTAAATATTTTGCTAGAAATATTCAGGACAAACTGCAATATTGGAAAGATGCTCTGACTAAAATGAAAGAGGAAAATCAAAAAGTAGTTGTCTGGGGTTCTGGCTCTAAATGTGTTGCTTTCCTAACCACTTTAGATACGATTGATAAAATCGAATATGTTGTAGATATTAACCCTAACCGTCACGGTAAATTTATTCCTGGAGTCGGCAAAAAGATTATGTCTCCAGAGTTTTTAAAAGAATATCAGCCTGATAAAGTAATCGTCATGAATGAAATTTATTGCGATGAAATTGGTAAAATGCTCGAAGATATGGGGGTATCGACTGAACTAATTGCTCTTTAGAACTTTGGCTCTCCTAAACTAGCTGTGATAGTTTATTAATAAATAATTACCCAATTCCTCATAAAGTCAAGTAGTGTAACAAAACAAAAATTAGAATTTTATTAGAATTGCATTTCTATAATCTCGTAAGCTGTGCCAAGTCTTGCTTTGATGGATTGATTTTTATTATGGCTTTTCTTAAATTAGAATTTTTAGGCCCCTGAGCTAGGCATTGCTCGCCTTAAATATCTGTAAAAATAACTAAAATTAGATAACTCAAATTTCATTTCCTACTATCGATCCTTGTCATGTCTACAGAATTTCAACCACGTACCTTAATTTTTTCCCTCAGAAATCTGCGCTCTCAAGCATCTAATTGTTGTATTTACGAATGGGAAGATTTACTTTGTGACATCGAAGGGGCTCAGCTATATAGTCCCACGAGCGAATATCATCTATTTCGAAAAATGTATCGTGCAGCCAGATCTGTTAGTGGTTCAGACAAATTTGCTAGATCGCTCACTCCGGTTCCCGATGGCATGACTTTGGATCGCGAATATGATTTATTATTTGTTGTTGTAGATAGTCCTTGGTACTTACATCTAGTAAACTCTATCAAAGGTTGGAGAGAGAAATGTCGCTATGCTGTTTGCTGGATAGCTGAAACCTGGGAACCAGAATTAGATAAATGGGCATTAAAACAAGAACCATTTCGTAGTTTTGATCATATTTTTTTGGGAGTTTCCCATTGTGTAGAATCGCTCCAACAAAGAGTTGGAATTCCCTGTACTTATATCCCTCCCGCAGTTAATACCCAAAGATTTTGTCCCTATCCTAATCCTCCAGAACGTAGTATTGATGTTACATATGTGGGTCGTCGTAACCTTGATATTCACAATTCTCTTAAGAATTTGACAACTCAAAAAAACTTTTTCTACTACTATGACACTGTTAAAGGACAAAAATTAGAAATCGACAATCACCAAGAACATCGTGATTTGTTCGCTAGTATATTACAAAGATCTCGGTACACTATGGCTTATTATGCCAAGTTTAATTCTACCGAAGAAACCGGGGGTCAACAAGAGATTGGTATGCGGTTTTTCGAATGTACAGCAGCAGGAACGGTGATTTTAGGTATGCCTCCTAACAATAAAGACTTTTCGAAGTATTTTGATTGGGAAGATGCTGTCATTAAAGTAGATCCCAGAACTATAGACATAGCAGATGTCATTGCAGAACTTGACTCCCAACCAGAAAAATTAGCCCAAATCTCGAGAAATAATGTAGCTAATTGTTTACTTAAACATGATTGGACTTATCGCTGGAAAGATATTCTTTCCAAGGTTGGACTTCAACCTACCGAGGCAACTATCAAACATATTGACTATCTACATAAATTGTCAGGAGAGATCAAAGGAGAAGTTTAGTGGTAATCAACTTAAAGCGGGACATTCTAGTTGCTACGAGGTGTTAGGTTTTAGGTCAAATGGGGATTATCATGATTGCCTAACTTGTCTGTCTCTCCAAAGGGTGTTTTTATTATACTGTTGAGCATTCTTCCTACTTCATCGGTTAGCTCCAAAACTAGATGTAGTTCTGAGTTTTCAAGATAAGATAATCTCCCAGTAATGAGCAAATGTGTTTCTAATTCCTTGAGACAACCGTTAGCAATCGAGAGGTGATGGATATATTAAATGCTGTCTTCCTTTTCCCTCGGCAACGTTAGCTGGAATCGAAACAGCAGCTTTTTGAATTTGGCTAATTAATCCATAAATTTCAGTCTTTGGTAACTTAGAAGTGAGTCGGTAGCACATTATTACCAAGTCCACTGCCCGATTCCCAGCCTTTAAGTCTCTATAATTCTTATTAAGTTGGTAGCTACTAAGACAATGTTATCCAAGTCGGGAGGACGGGATTCTGGGATTATGATTTTGGTTTAACTAAACAGTAATATTCCTAGATTTTCTTTGTAAAAGAAGTAGGAATCCCAAAAGACATAGCTATACATAGCTACCAGAATAATAGTAATAGTAAGTTTTAATTTTGTTAAAGTTACAGTACTGACATAGGCTAACCAATAGATCAAAAAAGGAGTTCCCCAATAGAAAAACATGATATAACTAATAGATTTAATGATAAGTTTTAAATATATCAAGCTTATAGTATCAGAAACCTTTGTTGTCACAACAACCAGAAATAAACCGATTAAAAATTGGCATATATGATTGGAAAGTAATGAGCGCAATATCTCTGCTGTCTTTTTTTTCTGACTCATGTCTGGGCGCATTCCGAAATTTAGTAATTGCCTTGTAGTAAAACAATCATTTTCTGGAATTATACCTAGACAACAATACTGATTTTTTAAAGCTTCTAAGAAATTATCATTAAATATGTATCGATAGTAAGTGATTATGTAACATTATGTTGATGAGTCGAGCATAAGCGATATAAGTAATACTAAATCCGATTCTAAAACCCGACTTTTAAATTGGAAGTCTTGAATGGCTTTAAAAGCTCCTGCTTTCTGCCCCCTGCCTTCTGCCTTCACACAACTTTTAAATGGTGTATCTCAACAGGATTTAG
>JAAUYH010020991.1_pt1 | contig 17991 bp, 8 predicted proteins | sample 7278061 | NCBI WGS metagenome assembly JAAUYH01 (sample SAMN14350203, study PRJNA611818) | marine sediment metagenome | isolation source: surface marine sediment (0.6m) | place: French Polynesia: Moorea | collected 2018-08 | reverse complement strand
CACAAATACTCTTTCTATTCTTAACAAAATAACGGCTAGATCTAACCTTAAACTGAAGCATCAGCCTTATTCTTAATTTTTTCGAATTCTAAACCCCTATAAGAACTCATGTTTACACCTGTAAAATAGTCAAGGACCGAATAGATGTGCATGTATGTTGCAAATCCATAATTCTTTCGTGATATTTGTCGATTAATTGTTGCATCGGCCATATATGATTTGTGTACAAGGCCGACTGGCGACAATTGATTGACCTTTTGGAACGAATCAGTTGAAAATGATGCTCTGAAGCAGTTTATAAGCCATATTTAGTCATTATGTGAAGCTGTACATAGTGTTGAAAATACGAATTCCTACAATTGAACCTGGACACATGCATGCTTCAACCAAATGCCATAAATAAACTACTAAATATTATTCCTTCCTCAATTCCGCAATGTTTTCAATACTAGATTTATTTATTTCGCATAGGCTTCGCTGATTCCATTTGAAATTAAATATTTTGCATTCAACTGGATGGATTTGAAAAAGACCTTTCGTTCGAGGTACTACTTCTAGTGATACAGAAAATGTTAAGGAGAATTTTACGTTACAAATAAAATTTAGTAGCAATAAAGGGTGGCATGGAGATTTTATATTGTTCACATTGGATGTAACTAATTTGGCAAACCTATCATGCAAAATAGTCTTGTTCCTACATTTTTACAGTGAACTGTTCATGGAATTTACATGTGTTTCGTTTTTCTGTAAATTGAAAAATAACACCATGAAACATGTCGTTTCATTCAAGGTTTTATTTGAAGAAACCGAAAGGTAATTGAAGTATAACAGATGCAAAAACATATTTGAATATCGAGATGTAAATATCAGAATCATCCTATTGTTTAATTGAGAAATGTGAAGATCGAAGCTTCAAGAAGCATGAAATATTCTCAAAGTATCATGAATAATTACTGAGAATCATTGCCACCTAGAGTTTACAAATATGTTCTCGTTTTCAGTTGGATTTTCTTGGAACGACTAACAAATGATTTCTCGGAATATGTGGGGGATGGTAATGATTTTCGGCTAAAGCACGATGCATGAAATACAGTGAAACGGTATCCAGCCTGCTCGAGCTCTATTTTTATAGCCGAGCTCCGTCAAATTTTGGATATAATGCTTCGAGCAATCATGAATTATATAATAAAACTCTTGCCTCCGTTCTAATCGCTGCGGTATCCTGATTCTGTAAGACCGAAATAAATATCGGCTGCGCATGTAAAATATAACTATTTGTCGAGTGTGATTGATCAAGGTAATTATTCTTAAGCACATTTTTTCGCATTAAGCTACTGAAGCAGCGCCGAAAACCTGATTTTCTCAAATTTTGCGCACCAAAGAGATTCAAAAAATTAATTTGGAACATTGATGCTGGTAGCCTTGAATATGCAGTTGCATACCGTATAGTTATGGCTTCTGCAAAATTGAACATTAAACTGATTATTAGACTCAAAGGATAGAATTATGGGCATGCAATTGATTGAAACTCTTAAGCGCACATATTTACGGACATTTAACATACTAGGCTCCAGAAAGATATTCAAGCCTTTTTTCTAAAGACGGTAGAAGGATTATGTTTGAAGGACCAATGCACATTACTAAGTGAGAGAAACCTGAGGAATCGATAGCTCATCTTTCTTCAGCTCCGAATCTAAGATATGCAAATCTCGGTTCCGACAATCATGCTTTCCCGGCTTTCTAGTTCTTCTACCGTCGCAAAACAACAAGTAAAGACAAAATAAAATATGGATCTTCCGGGTATATATTTCTACGCACGAGTAACAAAAAAGCATCACAGCACTAGTTTTTTCAGACAAGGATTAAAAGTTCAGGTCCCTAAACCGAAAGAATGGTGTTTCGAACAAAACACCACTTAGTTTTGGATGCTGTCAGAATTTTTAGTTATTGACATTAGAGACTTCGTGATGGATTCTTAATTTCTACAATTTTAGTTTTCCTAGAAAATATTTTATCTACTAGAGTTTTCCTCCTGTACAACTCATTGTGTATAACTTTGTGTTTCGTGGCAACTTCGAAAATTTTGGTTAATTTTTGCTGCTCGTACCTTCAACTTCGATAGAAATACGAAATAATTGACGAAAAGGACGTAAATCGGTGTCAATGTCATGTGAAGTAAGGCTTATACAGCTCAAAGCCTGATTTTTTAATCATTCAGTTCGGCTTGATATTTTCCCCGGATACTTCATCCGCAACTTATTTTCCGGCTGTTACGTCGCTTAAAGTTCATTATAAGAATTAATGTGTCTTTCGGTTATCAGTGGAGACATGCCATATCTTTAGCTTTTCTCATGTCAAGAAGTATTAAATACTTTGTATAATTAATGATATTTCCTGAATGAGCAAAATATTCTACAGTAATCGAAAATATATTTTGTATGACAATGATTCCTTCAATCAAACGCTTGGAAGACTTGGTACAAAAAATAAATGAAAAACAATTTTTCTTAGGTTCAAGCTACTGAAATCCTCAAAACTATCGTACAGCATTCTAGAAATGACAGTGCTATTTTCAAGTAGAAGCCTTATATGGTTTAATTGACTATTCGTTCACCAAAAGGTACTTCTGATGCTCCGGAATTGATCAATTAAGGATAAGAGGATTGATTGCCATGAGCTGAGTCTGTAAAAAACGCCACTAGATGTTGTCACAGAACTCGATTATGCTAGTACATAATTATAATTTACTTCCAGTATAATCTTGTCATGCTCATTATCTTCAATATAAGTTTGAAATTAGTATTGGTGAAGTAGCTGTTTAGCGCTACAGGAATACAGATACTCAGAAAATTGTGGTGAAGAGTTAAAAATAGTTGAGGATATTAGTGAAATATTCTTAATGGACACAGGAGAAAGCGTGAATTAAATACATAGTCTACATTTAGTTATAAGTTTAAATTCGAATCAGAAGAACTAATAATCAGTGGAGTCATTATCTACTATTTGGATTATACTGCGCTTTTTATACACGACGTTACATCGAGCGATAAATATAAAATGATTCTTTTTAATTCTTATACCCATGTTGCTTTTTGGGCGTAATCCCGAATAAATCTTAAGTTCAATGCTTTAATTAACCTTGTTTACTTCCCATAAAAGTGAAATTTTCTTGTTTTCCCAATTCAGTAAATCGAAAGTATAATCCACTTCGAGTTCCAAAAGTTTCGACCAAATTGAATGAAAAATTGCTGTTTCTAAATTGTGTTCAAATTCAGCATCTTCAACTTCTTGTTCTAGTGCAGACTCACGAGAAACGCCAGTAATATTTAAGTAGCATAACTGCACACCTATTCTTCTATACTGTACATGTTCTTTTTTGATTACCTTATTGACAGGTACGTTACATTGCTGTATTATTCTATTTATCTATTACTGTATGCTCATCAGAACACTATTTCACACTTTCTATACACCAGTAAGCACTCTACTTGTATTGGCAACCTACAGAGTGTCGTTTGGTCATTGTGTCGATACTAGACGAAAGCCACACTTGAATAATTCTGTAAATGTTTTTACAACACACTGCAAATTGGTCTTAATTTGCCCTTCACTTGTGATTCTTTCTTTTCGACTTTATTTGACAAGGAGTAGTTAATCTGCGGAGAGCAGGAAAAAATGGCACACTGCAGAATCAAGTGCTGAAAACTGTAGCGATGGAAAAACAAGGTAGAACTCGCAGCTTGAAGTATTACTGGAAATATTAACCACTTACTCGATTAAAGGCGTTCCGAAAATTCATGACTTTGATCAACCGAGGAGTTGAGTCTTATATTTCGTTTGTTACATCTGAGGAGCGACATGACAGGATCTTAATTACTTCGAACCACAGAGCCGAAAGATTTGTAGGAATGATATATCAGTCTGGTTACTTTGTCTGCAGCAAGAATCTGTTTCAAGCTTTAGGATGTTAGATTCCTTGTCTTTTTCAGCCATTGCACTCGTCACACACAAATGGTTTTAAATTAAAAGTCTTCTAGACTCAACTACAACTTTTCCGAATTCAAGTCAGCACGAAAATGGCTGAAGGAAAGAATAGAAAGGCAAATTTCTGTAATAATGGTTAGCTACTCTTGTTTTTGAATAGTGCTGACATTTTGTAACGAAGCTTCCTGTTTATATTAGTACAGGGCATGACTGAGTATTCAAAAAAGTTACCGGAGAGAAGAACTGTTGGCAAATGCTACTTTTGTGACTTCTGGATTTTAAACTGCATTCAATTACAGCTTGCTGCGCCATCTGCACCCTCGAGAACCTACGAGCTAGCTTACCTTACACTCCATACACTTGGAACAAAGGAAATCAGGGGATTCACCTGTGATTGGATTGCGCGATTCACAGCTGTCTCAACAACAAAAGTTGTAGAAGCGTTTTTCTTCAGGATAGTTGATCACGTTCAATGAGTATCGACACCTAAAGTGTAAGCTTGCACGTAATCGTTGTCCTCATAATAGTTAGCCAACGATAGAAGACTTACAAGGTCTTTCCAATTAGAAATGAAACTGTAATTGCTCAAATACTAGAAATTTTCTTATTTTTAGCCAGATTACTTACGTGTCCTGTCTCATTTCTAATCAGAAAGACCCTGACAATATAGCTCGGCTGAAGTCAAGGAAAAGCTTTTGGACGAACTGAAATTTCATCGTTGATCACACAATGGTTTGGCCTAGTCGAATACACTTGAGATACTTCCAAGCGAGATGTCGAGTGCGGACGATGATTGTTATGTGTTACGGACTGGAATAAAAAAAGGAGAGGCACAACAAACATGCTCTGTACTATCTCTAGTAAGATGGGACCTCTACTACTAGTTGTTCATCATTTACATTCCTTATGGCGTAATTGTAAGTACACACCGTTGTATTTTGGAAAACTTTCTTCGATTTGCTTGTGGCCTATGGTCTCAACACGTTCAGAAGCTTGCAGGTGATGCCATCGAACAGGAAAAATGAGATTCATCACTTCGACTTACGTTTTCCGCCAACACCTTGCTGAAGTTGTCCAGAACATGGCTGCTGCCTGGTAAATGTGACTAATTCTGCATGGCATGACTTCTCACGTTTATGTAATGGGAGTATCCGGTCATATTTCCTGAGAAGATTAACATAAATGAATACAGGGTTTCGTTTTCATCGTTCTCAGCACCAACTCAAACACATCCGACGATCAACGATATGGTCCGACTTCGAGACGTATTTGCTAGAGTTCAAGGATGCCACCCGTATGCTAATGTCGGACACGGCAGTAATATATTGCCGATAGCCTACCGATGCTCCGACATCGTTAGCGTGATCAGTGCTTTCGTGAGTAGACGTTGCAGCCAGCATCCTCAGTTGAATGAACAAGAACTAATATATGCGATTGGGAAAGACCTGGTTGCCATGGGAGTGATACGGGTACTATTGCCCGAGTGGAAGTCGTGAGTATTAGTGGCACTTCCGGACTTCGAGAATGAAACGGAACTAACATCGATAATTCGATCGTTCCACAGGAGTGTGCCAAACAGGCGTGATAATTGGGCGGTATTGAAGAACCGAACTCCACGCCAACAGCTGGGTCGCAGTAGTGGTTACTACTGGTGACGTATCAGACTGTACAGAAGTGCCCGTTTCTAATTCACTGGCAACTGTTTCGAATTAACTTTTCTCTTCTAATTTTGTTGGTAACTGAACTAGCATCATCACCATAGCTTGAATGATTAAATGATCTAATCGTACGATTTCAACGTGCAAGAAGGCCCCAGCCTTGCTGAAGATTCAGAAAAATGCTTTTACTGGTACTATGGTTATTAAGTTCCGCATTCCACTCTTGCAAGTTGCCACAATCGTGTCAATATTTCCATGTCAAAGGCTTCCGTTTTCCTGCAGTTAGAGATCATTTAATGACAATCATTCCGAATCCAATGAATCAACAGCATTGCGTAAACCATGAACATACCGTTGATAGGAATAAGATGTGCGTGCAAGTCAGTTCTCCATGCTGGTGGTCATATTCGGCGCCAAGTCTATCTGGCGATAACGATTACTTCCGCGCACAGCGAGATTCATCTCACAATAAAGCTGTGAGAAATTACTTTCCGTAACGTTTCTACTGATTCAGAAATTTGGCCAAGTTGTGGAATCTAAGTCCTACATCTAGTCATGAGAAGATTAAGGCATGCATACGCAGGAAAATTAATTGAAGTCAGGTGTTTCCATGGCATTGTTCTAGCTACGCTACCGTTTAGAATTGCAATACAATGAGAAAATTGAGATCACTAGAAGAGCAGTTGCTCTGCGCACCACGTAAACATCATTGTGAGATTTAAGTTCTCGATTAAATCAACAAATACTGGAGCTACGTATTCGAACTGATTGAACGTCGTGCCAGGTGTCTGCAGCAGTGAGGAACCGTAGAAAAAAATGGAATTATGTTTCGCGTCCATTTTAATTGCATTCAAATACTAGATTGCTGCTAGGTCACAAGCTTAAGCACAGATAAGATCGCTTCCCTTGCACTTGATCAACGTGCTGTATTATAGAGCGTTGATCTCATGTTGACGTGGTCTAGCTTTGAACCAGCTGTTAAATGTACTCGATATTCTTCGAAGCTACTTATTGAGTGTTTGAACGATGATTGCAATGTGTTGCGGACTGGAATCGTGAAAAGAGAGACACGCCAAAAATTTTTCATGCTATCACAAGCAAGGCGGAGCTTCATCCGATAACTGCTAATCGTTTACATTAGACTCTACGACAACTGTTCTATTACGTTTGCTTGTGGTCTACCAGAAATAAATCCTCGAGATGATAGTGAACAATATTCTTAGCAACTGCGGAAGTTTGGAGCAAACTACAACATACGGGAACAGCGTGTTGTTCAGAATAACAGCTGTGTTGTCTATTTCTTTTCTTTCTGTTTTTCCGACTACATGATGCGAAAATTGTCCACAACATGACAACTTCCAGGTAAGCGAGACTACTTCTACCTCGCATGGCTTCTAAAACTTCAGGCTCAGGTGCATCTGTAGTAAGCGGTCCGCTTCTACCATTAAATGTACAAAAACATACAAAGATTCTAAATAAAAAATAAAGGGGAAAAGGGACGGATTAAAGAGAATTGGTAGAGAGGAAGAAAAAAGTGGAAAACGAGTGTATGATTCTAAAACCAATAATGATTTTGTTTTAAAAAATGGTGCATGGAGTTTTGGTGTGTTGTGTGTATGACAATAAAGTTATGCATAACAGACATAATAATTTGTGGAGTTAACATTTTTTTACTTTTACTACTTTATTTCTGTACACGCTGTATATATATTTCACTGAATCTCTTTTCAAACCATAGATGTATGCTTCTTGGCGTGCACCAAAGGAGAAGAGCTAGTAATATGTGACAAATATTGCTACACAGGTTTCAAACATCAGCCGAAAATACTACCTTCATGTGCTTTAGGACTGACTTTGACTTTCGATGAAATACTTGCAGGTACGGATATTATCACTTTATCGCATTTATTTTGAATCTGATTAGTTTTATTGCCCATTCATAACCATCCTTTGAAGAAGTATCTGAATCTATGCCTAGTAAATTAAGGTTTCTCTAAAATTACCCTTCATTCAAGTGGATGTTGAAACAAATGACGGTAGTAGAAGCCAATTACTTTTTCTCTGCAAGAGTGGCAGCTAGAAATCACCTATATTGGTTCAGCAACTAGTTTGAAATAATGCTGAAGAGATCTGTGGATTTGAATAGTTTAACCTACTTCATGTGTCACACTTGATTTTGTTGGCCATGTAAATGCATTCAGAACAAATCTTATCCATTTTTAGCCATCTCAGTAATAAGGTTTAAATAGTCTTCACTTTCTTGGAAACGTTTATTGCAACCACCGCAATGAAGCGTTGAAGAAATGATCTTCAACTGTATCCTTCTGAAGTGAAGTCCTCATTTGGTTCAAGATTTGCTCTGATGCAATACTACATTATCAAGTCGAATACTCCTGTCTGTGTCTTATTGAACATTGCCTTCCTGATTAAAACCCATCAATACGGACAACATTGTCTCTGCCGTTTCATGGACCCAATAGCACTTCGCGACGCTTGTGTAATATGCTCAAATTACATCGAAGCCAAAATTCTCTTAAGAGCAGATTCAGTTCTGTTCGTCTTCCTCACCTTCGTTACACCCACTTACAGATCATTCAAACATTATTCAATACATGAGCACAAACGATTGCGAACGCTATGACGGAAGACAAGGTCACTGAGTGTTTATCAATATATCATAATATCTGTGGGAATGAATCATGCTCTAGTGACTCCTTCGTCAGAACAGGTCTCAGTGAAGCAGCTTATTATATGATGCACAATTATTCGACTTCGTAATGGCTTTCAGTCAAGAATATGTACACATGTAATTAAAAGCTGTAATTCGATTACCGCTAGTTTGCATTGCTTATTGCTAATCAATTTACGAATATTTAAAACTAAATCGTATGTAGTACGATACAGATTTTGGGTATCTGAACGCTATCAAGCCTTCATAAGGTCAAGCGTACAATACACTTGTAATTATTATCTCAACACACCAAGTAGTTCCTTTGAAATAACGTAGCAAAGTGGTTAACGTTCAAATTCTAAGAAAATAGTTTTGAAACATGAGAAATAATAAACGTACAAATAATTAGAATATTTTTTGCGCAACTAGTTCCGGTGTTTTCCCGAAAATTTTGATTGCGATCCTTTACTCTTTTTAAAAATATTTTTGCGAGAATCTTGGAATAAGGAGCTAGCAATTTTATTGTGTCAAGGATTTAGATAAGCTAAAACACTTTTTATTAAACCCAATAAAGTCGTGGTATCTCTATATCAACTAAAAAATCTGTAGCTGGTTGCTTTGCAACATCGAACACTAATTATACCGATGAAAATTTTCATTACGTGCCTGGTCCTCTTGCTCCTTTATTTTAGTGTCAACAAGGCTATTTATGAAAACTTCAGCATAAAATGATTTATCAGTTAAAAAGTAATTAGCCTTCCACTTCTGAATTTTACGATTCAGAAAATAGGAAATTGATTTTTGTATTTTCTTCCATCCGCTATAGAATGGGCAGTAGAATGGATCAAATTTTAGTCAGGTCATTTCAAATTAGATACGGGTTGTTTTCGTTAGAAAAAATAAAGATTTAATTGCAGCGTCGCTTACAGATTGGTTGTCAGATTTTTTCGAATAGGAGAGATGTCGATAAAATTCTAAAGAATGAAACCTATTATTGAATATAATAGATAAATATTCCGATCCAACGCCGGCTCAATGCCTTAGGCGCTGAAAGATCAGAGTTAAAGTACATAGCTCTGTGGAACCTAAGTAACGAAATACTGCCAACAAGTGATTGAGAATGAATGATAGCGAATTGGTGCTCTAAAGGGCCATGATCAATAGGTTCATGAGTCAGGAATAGTATCGCTCCGCAAAATGGAGTCCGCCTATGTTATCGATGTATCTTTACCATTGATTACCTTGAAAATCCGTTCTACAGCGTGATCTGAACATAGAAATCAACTTAAACACACATTCGGGTTGAATTTACTAAGAGATCACTCCAAAAATGGCATAACCTTGGTTCGTAATGTCTTCGTTCCGAAAATTATTCTACAATATATTTGGTGTTGAGGCTTTTCTCAAGGTACAAAAAATATTACAGTTCAGAGTGCTCTACCCAATATAGACTCTTCATTCTGTGTCCGTTGTATCATGGGCGAAAATATTTTGCAATTTGACGAAACCATTGCAAAAGCAGGACAAATTATTGTTTATAGTAGACAAAACGTTCACTATTCCGGTTCTATCGTTTTCGACAATTTTAATTAGCCGGTAGAGCTGTCAAAACGATATTTGACGATACTTTAAGGCCACGAACACTGGCATTCGCAAACCTGATTCCGAAAATTGTGTTTCTTTTTTACGTTTTAGTTATTTTCTGGTGAAAAATGAGCAATTTTTCTTTGTTTCGGCACGAAACATTTTTTGGAACTTCTGGAAGATGGGCTCTAGAGAAGTAAAAAATAATCCTTTAAGGATAACACGATAGCTTGTCAAATGAACTGGCTAGGTTTGCCGACCTCAGCCCACGAGATCTGTCTGGTTTAACAAATTAAGCAACGTACAAATTTGAACTGTTATTTTGATTCTGTCGATGCAAATGATCGAATATTTTCTATCTGATACATGTGTTGTTGGAGAGTACTGGAATTTTTTACATTATAGCGAAGATTCATGCCTAAAAATAAAAATGCACATTGTAAAAGTGAAAATTTTTGAGAACGTTATGGCAGTAAAATCACACAAAATATCCGTTAGGCTGAATTTAGCATAGAGTTCGTATATCAGAAATGAAATCATGTACTGTCCATGGAGACAGTACATGTATAAAAATCATCATTATGGAAACGCTAAAGAAGCGTGCATAAAAGAGCAATCGCTTTCCAAACATAAATGAATCAGAAAGATTGGCTGGGCAAACTTTCTAAAAATTTGTTGTGAGCACGATAGTATCGCCGCAGCGGCATCCTCTTAAGTGGTTTGAAATTTCACAACCAAAAAGAAGCTTTCCGAATTCTAGAAATACACAAGCAAAACGAACATGATAGAAATTGAAATCTATATCGAAAAATAAATTCTAAAAGTCCTCTCTATCAGCATAACTGTTCTCTTTCGAAGAGATTGATTCTTCTACTAAAGCATAAGCCCTCTTCCTATTCCATTTATAACGCGCATCGTCATTTTGGTGTATCAAGGAAAATTGATGGGAATCATGCTACTGCTAATGAGCAGTGTCATCTCGATTTCGCAACCACACTTCAGTGCTTCAAGCAAAGAATTTTTCTGAATGAACGTGCTGCACTGAAAAATGAATAATACAGAAATTTGAAATCGTATTCAAGGGACTGATCAGATGAATTGCCTTTGAAAGTACATATTGTCAGAATAAAAGCTAGCTGACCGCACAGTACATTGTGAAGCTACCAAAGCCATATGTGATTAGAGTACAGGATGAGCCGAGATCTAGATTCGGATATTTAACACTGAAGGAGGTTGTATACGAGAGAAATACTTCAGGTAACCAGGCAATTGTTTTTGCTGAAAACTGAAGTAGAGCACTAAATCCAAACCACAAGAAGAGTAAAACCATATTGTGTAATTTGTGACATGACGTAACACCCCTCGAAAATCTAAGGAAAGCAGTAGACCAATTAATTTGAGCGGCAGAAAAGTAGAGCACGAAAAGTAGGCAGCGATATTCAAATGAGATCAGATGAGAGCGCCATTTCAGGCATTGCAGGATAAGGGAATCGACTATGATACGTTCTAGACTGGCAGCTCTGCTCTATGGCGCTCTAGCAGTTGAAATGAGACTCTTATGTTGCAAATCCTATTGGATTCCAACGGTGAGTTGAAGGTGAGTTGGAGCATTTATATCAATTTTACAGTCCAAGACGCATGCGCGATTTTCTATTGAACTGTGCATTACCCAGTAAAAACGGTGACTGATAAGATTAGCACGTTCTAATTGAATTTCTATGGTCTTTGTAAATAGAAGGATAGTAGGAAGCCTCAAATAGGAGTGCAGTAGGACTTCTACACCAAAGAATCACTATGAGCACCGGTTGCTGTATACATGCGAAAAGGATTACTACTATCTAAATAATTTATTTCTCCATAGTCAACAAGTTTAGCTGTGCTGTACCAAGTTAACGTCATTGAGGATTGGGTGTCAATTATTCCAGTACCAGTTTTTTATACAGTGGAACTCATGTAATTCTAAATCATTCCCACAGGACCCATTTATGTCATTCTCAGCACGATGTTCGATATTCTTGGAATTTCGGTGCCATTTGACGTTTCATTTACTCCGGAAAAATTTCCGGTGCAATTCTAACAGCGTAGCAAGTATTGAAAATGGTTAGCGAAATACTTAAACGTCTGTTTCACTTGGGGAAGAAGAATCAAGGAAGTGGGTAAGTACGTACTATCGAAAGCGCCAAATGCTGTAAAAATACACTCAGATTCGTCTGAAGCTGTAAATTAGCATTATAGAATGAAAAGTCGACTGGAATGTCAGGCATGCAATGACCGCGCTGAGAAACTGTACAATAATAGAGGACATGAATAAGAAGTGCTCAAACCGTAGAACTGACCATTGACGCAGAAAAATCTAAAATCTATATCGCAGTAGGAGCAATGAATTTCTGATTGCTGGAAGCAGTGCTAGAGAATGTAGAGCCATGAACGATTCTAGGTTATGCTATTACTTGTGATAATGTAAACGATTATATTGCTTCAGTAATAATCGACTGCATCAACTTACTCTTACTGGTCAATCAAAGCCTAGTGACGTAGAGCACCGCTTCTTGTGCCCTCGAAGAATAGTTCGGAGGCCAAAAATTTTATTGGCTTTGAGGTAGAGCTTCACCTGATGCTCCACTACGTTGGAATGACTGGATTTTCGCATTGAGTAAATCCAGCGTTCCTCTTTTTCTGATGTTTGAGTTCTCAATGTATGACGCTTTGAGATAAACAATTCATTAAACTCTTTCAGTCTTGTTTTCGAACGTTTTCAGAACGTCCATAGAAGCGACTTTGCTTTATTAGTCTGCCAGCACGCAACAAACCGCGACACATTATTTTGCTACCATGGCATATGCTATTCTACAATTTTTTTTCTATAATTATTAAGTCGCTTTCAATAAAAGGACGGCCATATCTAATTTTCAATAGGTTCAGAGAAATCCACGTTCGATAAATGAGGAGCCCTAGGACATGCAACATAACTGGAGTCCGACAGTATTCTTCTTACTATCTGCCGTCAGGATGCTATTTTTCATCCATTGGCTCCACGACTTACTGTTCATATGCTCGTTTTCACACTATTTTACAGAGAAGTTCGAGTATACACTTTAACAGTAAGGAAACACATGTTCCGAAGGCTCGGTTCATTATTGCGCTTTCATCGTGAATACAAACCGTCATTGAATAAAATAGTTATATTACGTAAGTGCATCGTACTGACGGTAGCTAATATCCTCGCCATCTCGATATACTGACTGTAGCATACAATATTCGAAATTCATTGTAAGATTAAATGCACGATAAAACCAACAAGGCACACACTCTGTTTTACTATAGCTACGCTCTTTTCATTCAGTACTTTAAATTTTTGGCGAAACGGACCAGAATGTCATTTTAGTCCCCGATTTGAGGCGCCACGACCTGAACCTGCAACGTGTTCAAGACCAATAAGTGAATGATGAAAAAGCACCTATATTGATTACAACTGTGAGAGAATCAGGGTTCCGGAACTTGAAGAACCATTGTGCTTTGCAAATGAGGAATCCTGTAAATTTTGAAGGGTGTGCGAATCTCAAACCGATTCATCTATCAACACATGAAGGGACAGCGATCGATGTTCTCTCTTTCATACATACGAAGTTTAAATCTTTGTGCTAGCATTAATTGGATGATATTGATGACTTCACCCAAATTGAAGTGCTTTTTACCCTCTCCTGCGACATGCACGATGATGAAAAGTCAGATTCGTTGAATTTGATTTTTCTGAAGATAAACAGCGCACGACAGCGCATAATTTTCGAAAGATTGAGTCAATGATCAGTATGGTATGAACTGTTTGTTCATTTAACGGTGGGAAGTATGTCAACAATCAAGCCGTTGACAGCATGAAATGTAAACAATCTTATCTGGATTCATTGAAATTTTTAGCCGACTAATCATTGAATGGAAAAGAAATAAATGCGCTGGTCACTTTTATGCTTCTGAATCTTGTGAAACTGGACCGCTGCTTCGTACCAGTCCTGAGAGCTCTTGTGTAACGTGCAGTCTATCTTGTGACGGACTTGAAATGAGGTATGCAGCTGGTGCTATTCTAAATTAATTGACTCTATAAAAGAGCAGCCCGAACCTATTGTCCAAACATCAGTCGTGTTTAGCCGAAAAGATTTCGATGAGTATATCGGTAGTGTCTAGTATCGTACTTAGTGATCATCTTTTCGCTGTATCAATCTAGCTTTTGAATATCCTCAAAATTATGCTTAGGAACTGCCATGAAGTCTTCTGAACATACTTCTGAATTTGACTTCATGCGAGCGATATGTTACGTTCGGAGAAGGAAGCAAAGAGCAAAGCTATATTTTTGCTCTTCTGCGGTTTTTCTACTACTTACTGCTATTCAATTGAGGATGATATTTTCTTAGACTGATTGAATGTATCTTATTGTTGAATCCGCTTGCACTGAATGGATGTAAAAAATTAGTGACGTGGAACAGGCTAGCTCTGACAGAATTGGTGTGTCAGCAATTTTTCGCGAATTATAGCTTTATCACAGTTGGTCGCATCACGTTGATTTTTTGACAGTTTAATTATTTCTTACTTAAAAATTTTCCTAACAGCTATATCACAACTAACGTTCTTCTTGCTGATTTATCTGCAGAACACATTATTAACCCACGGTGTTGTTATTCTAGCTTAATCACTTTCCAACTTTCGTTCTAGTGAATATTATTCTTGCATTACATGAAAATGATTTTACAGTGCTGTAGTGTTCGTCAGCGACACCAACGAATCACTTCAAATAAACAGAACCCTCCGCCATGAGGTAAGGTAACACTGTCTGATTTGATTTTTATTCTCCGAGCTCGCAGGTACATTAATAGCATTGAATCAGAAGAGTGCAGATAAAAAAACATGTGTTATTGCAATGCGTCGCGTAAAGCATCTAATCTTGAAAGGGCTATTTCTCTCATTAGAATATATATCCAGAATAACGGAAAAATTGGAAGGTTGCCCAAACCAAACAGGCTAAAAGCGTTCATCAGTTGGTATTTCTCTATTTATAGAATACGCATCGCAGCTGAGAATATGGGATGTGCCGCTGCAGCCAGAAACAAAATTCTTGAGAAACCATCGTATTCTGGAACGTAATCACGGTTCGAACGCAATCTCGTTCCGCATTGTACCCGCGCTTCTATGACGCGATGCTAAAACAGAATATCAATACAAAGATTGTGGCGTTTGCCAACTGTTAAAGTCCGAGTCGGCTATCCGCTTTTCGTGTAAGCGATTCTAACTCTCGGTGACAGTTCGCTCGGACATGTCGTTCGGAAGTCTAACACTTCTGAGCTGTATTGCACTACGCGTATGTTCAGCATGTGACACATTTTAAGTGCCAATGTCGATGTTAACTTCGATTGAACTTACCAGATAAGAGTTTTACTAAAATCTAACATCGTCAAGCGTGGTTTCTGAGTCGTGCCTTATCGAAATCGATTTAATACTTCCTATAACGGGTACACAACATGCAGTTAATAAAATCTATCTAATTTTAATCGGATGACTAGACATTTCGGCAACGAAAGATTTCCTACTCTTCCGGGCATCGCTGATTGTTCATTGTACGACATAGCGTTAGCACAGCAATACCTCAATGCTTTCTTAGTGATTTTGCGCTTTTGGCTATCCATATCTCTGTTACTTGTTCAACTGGATTCCAATCGATCGGAGTCGGTGCATCAACACCAATAACAAGCAGCGCCTAACTCATAATGCTGACCGAAAGAGAAAGGCTGGTTTTTCAAGGAAGATGTGGAAGTAATACATGATCCTTAATTACGGTACTACATATAGAATACACTAAAATAGTACTTAGTCTCTGTAAGTTCAATTCTTTTATCAGAGTTCGGTGGAACTTGAATTCGCTGAGTAAGTTACTTTCAAGACCTATACAATAGATCATGTTTCATAGGCTACTGTATTTTAACACCGCAGTATGCCTGCTTAATTAAGTCAAAACAATATAAACTACTTATATAATAGATTACTATGTGTCAAGTATTACTGAACTAAGTAATTATGGGCTAAAATATTTTTCGCGTAAAACAAAGCACAGTCTGTGTAGAGAATTTGACTGTTTCTAATTTTGTGTACAGATTAGACATAAATGCTGCAATCGAACCACTTGTACTAGATCTGTTTAGATACAAGCATTGCATGTATGTTCAAAAATTAATCACTGGTTTTCAATGGCTCGTGCACTCTCAATATGAAAAGATGCGAGCAGCCCTTTTAGAAGTTTAAAGAATAGGCAATAGTGTATAATATTATTCACGTTATACGGAGCTTTTCCTTTCGATTCTCATCTTATAAAAATCTGCGAAAACGTGCTAAATTCAAATTTTTACCTGTGTTTTAAAGTAAAATTCCTCGAATAACTATTAGATTTATAGTAGATAGTTTGCAATGTTATCTGAGCGGTTGAATGAATCAATAAGGACGATTCCAAAAGTTCTTAATTAATTGACTATTCATTTTTTACTATGCTATCATTCGAACAAACCAAAAGTCGTTGATACGGCAAATACTGATGCAAAAAATGCACGACGCAACGTATTGATCGTTGAATGTATATAACAGCACTACATAAGAGTATGCTACAACTGCCTGTGGAAAGAAATCTACAACTCCTTCACGAATACTAAAAATTTCTGGTACCCGCAAACATACAAATGTCATTGATAAAGTGATCTATTTTAAAGAAACTGATAATTTGAAAGTGATAAGAAAAAGTTGCTATGTAGAGTAGCTGCTCAAACGGCCTTTTATCCGGGAATTCGAGGCTCCTAGAAGTACTGTATGAATCAATATTTGTTTACGAACATTTAATTCTGTTCATGATTCGATCTAGGGTATCTAGCTACGGAACCTAGAATCCGGATACAACTACATTACGCAAGTTTACAGCATACTTTGTACTTTATCTTTCCTCGGTTCAATCTTACTCTTGATTTATCCAGTTCAACTATTAAGTGAATATCTTTCGAATTCTCAGCACAGTAGCACTTGAATATGTGCACCTGCTAGCCAGCAAGGGGGCAAGCCTAGCTGACACAGGTAGCTCGGGCTTCCGTGATACGCCAAAATTTTTTGATGAGCCTGAGTAGACCTTTTCACACATGAAATGTACATAAGTTGACCTCTTAAACTCTCGCTAACAATGTTCGCCTAAAATTTTGGAATATTGCGATCGAGATGCTATTAACTACTGTACAAAAAGTAAAACGAATTATTCTTACGAAACGCTTTTTGTTTAGAATCAAGAAAAATTTTCAAGCGGTTGTTGTTCTAAATGCCGTCGTGAAACTTAAGTTTTGCATGATTCCTTTGTGTTTACTAAATATCTCATCAATTATTCTTTCTACCTGTACAACTTGTTTTATATTGTTATGTGTTTTAGTGTGAACCTGACAGTTCTTGTTCATTTTAGCTGTTCGTACATCAAATTGCGCACAATTTTTCATATTAAATAGTGTGGTCAAATGTAAAAATCGAGAATTGAGTGGAAAGTGATGAATCGACGTAGATAGTACGTCAAATGGAGCCTATGCAACAAACAAATGATCTTAAGATCATTCAATGAGGCTTCAATTAAGTCCTCGGTACTTCATTAGATACTTAGCTGACTTCTGGCACTTTGTCTACAGTTCGATGCGAGAATCGATTTTTCTTCAGATAATCCGAGCAAACATGCCGCGACTTTATCTTTTTTCTTGGATTTCAACAATCAATAGTTTCTGTGGTCTGAGATATTCCTAAAGTAACTAAAAATTTTGAGTAATCATAAAAATGGTTTTATGACTGAATTTCATTTAATCGGAAACTAGCTTTTTGTTTCTTTTTCTGTGCAAACCAATTTAAATGACCAAAATACGGTGCTACATTTTCGAGAATCTTAGCTCCATCTTTTGAATTTAAGACCTTTGACGCTCCGGACTTGAGAAATAAGTAGGCAGCAGAAATCTTACTAAAATCCGAATTTGCCGCTACTATATTCAATCAGGAAATTCAATTGCTGTAATATGTAATTATTTATTAAGAACAGTCTCTAGT
>JAAUYH010211795.1_pt1 | contig 17994 bp, 18 predicted proteins | sample 7278061 | NCBI WGS metagenome assembly JAAUYH01 (sample SAMN14350203, study PRJNA611818) | marine sediment metagenome | isolation source: surface marine sediment (0.6m) | place: French Polynesia: Moorea | collected 2018-08 | reverse complement strand
GTCAACACCCGCCAACTCCTTGGCGACCTCCACGAGGACCGGTTCCAACTTCTTGCAGTGTCCGCACCACGGAGCATATTGCTCGACGAGTACATCCTTGCTCTCATCCTCGACAATAGTCTTCCATGAGTCACCAACAACGACCTTCACTGGTTCATCGTTCTTCTCCGGAATCGGTTCGGATTTGATGGTCGGTTGGATGTCACCCTTGACAAACTTGTCAATCCATTCCTTCATGGTTTCCGCAGTCGGCGGCATGGCACCATCGTACACGTACTTGGTATCAGAGTCGAACTTGTAAATCGAGATACCAGGAGCTTCCTTGATTCCAACATGTTCCATGAAGCTCTTGAGGTCCACCGAGTTAACCCACACGAACGCAAGTTCGCCACTGGAACGCATTTGTCCGGCAACTTCCTTGACCGCATCCATAACAGAGGTATCCTTCTCAGCCGGGTCACGGAACAAGATGAACAACGGCTTGGGTAGCTCAGTGTACAAGCTAGCGCTGTCCCGGTTGAGTTCGCCAAGAAGCGGCAAAGCGCTAACCTTCACCCAGGACTCGAGACCATCGGCATCACCCGAATACACATCAGTGGTACCATCCTCACGAATGAGTAGCACATTGTCCTTCGCTACAGTGGCATCACCAGCAGCAGACTTCAACAAAGCTTCATCCTCGACCGATCCAAAAGTGACAGTGTCGGGCATCAGGTCACGAATCGAGAACGACAACTTCTTGAACGCGGCACTCAACTTGTCAGTTGCGGCACCGAAGAAGATGGACTTTCCAGACGACTCCTTCAACAAGGCTGCCACAGTATCGGCATCGGCACATTCCTTGACGGACGGCAGAAGAGCACGATCGATATATTTCACAAGGTCATCCTTGGTGCGACCACCTTTGTAGTCAGCAACGACTTCACCCTTGCTGAACAACTTCAAGGTGGGGAAACCACGGATTCCATATTCCTGTGCCAATTCCTTCTCTACAGTGGCATCGACATCAGCAAGAACAGCCTTGCCCTTGAGCTCAGTGGCGGCCTTCTTAAAGTCCTCCGCCATGCTCTTGCAATGGCCACACCACGGAGCGAAGAACTTGACGAGGGTCAACTGATCCTTTCCGATGAGCTCTTTGAAGTTTCCGCTGGTCCCGACGAACACATCGTCTGCGGTGGCAGACACGATTGTCGCCGTGAACAATACGGAGGCGATTAAGGAACGGCACAACATGATGTTGACGGCAACGGCGGTACAGTTACCGACCTTGATGTGAATGAGAGGAGGTGGGAGAGGTTGTAGACACACAGAATCTGAGAGAGGAGGTGGCAAGATAAATACCCGTTCGTAAAATCATCACATGGATTGATTTAGAATTCATACCTACAAAAGAATAACGAAAAAAAACGTTTCGAAGTGCCACGATCAATACAAGTTGATTGACAATACACGTACAATATTGTGATCCTTGCTGACACTCTGCTATCCCTTATCCCATTGAGAAGGGGTAGGTCCAATGCATGTTGTACTGTATGGATACTCCACATCCCCGCGTGACAGCACGCTGTTTTTATGGCCGGACAACACTACACTACAGTAAATAATACAAAGTGTCGCAAGTTACTGGACAATAAAGAAGGAGAATTAATCCTTTATTGGCTCAGTGCCAATTAACCGAAACCCAATCCGTACAGTACGGTGTAGCGACGTACAATGCAAACTAAAACGCGCCCAGCTCCGACAATTTGACATGCGAATCAACGTAATCCTTGAAAAATGCTTCCTTGTCTGTGGCGTACTTTTCACACAACGCTTTGGTCTCTGGTTCATCGAGAAGCGCCAAATCAGATGTCAGTCTGAGAAGGTCCGGGTCCGGCGTTTCCTTCATAATCTCAATGAAGTACGTGTTGTCGAACACAATAGGTTGATGTGTCCATGGTCCCTCGAATCCACTTCTGTCCTTATGCGCCCTACCCAGAGTGTGAGCACCCGAAAGAACAGTAATATCGGTGTCATTCAATCCCATGCGATAAAATACGTCACGAAGGTGTCCCATTTTCTTATCCGCATCCGGCAGACGTCCATCTGGTGTGCACTGCTCCGGTGCCGCATCCTTCCTTCCCATTCGGAACGGAATCTTAGGTCCACCCGCAAACTCAATCGCCACCACCGACGCCAACTGATACAGATCCGCGTACGAAATTCCTGGGTTGGCCGCATGAATCGGTTCCAAAAGTTCCACCGCTTTACCTAAGCCTGCGTTGGCGCCGTGTTCTGACTCGGGTACGAATCGGATCGAGCCGTTGGCTCCACCAGTATTGTCCTCAACATTGTATGTACCTGCGTCATGCCACGCTAAACGAACCATCAGCGGCATGCATGGCACTTCCTTGTAAAGTTCAATAAGTGCGGTGCGAACGCTAGATTCTAGTGCTGTGGTGGTCGCAGCGGTCATTGAAATAGTTCCAGTGTTAATGGTAGCACGTTTCGTGCTAACCGGCGTAAATGACATGAAGCGAGAGTTGGAAGCGGCCATCGTGTTGGCGCGAGATGACGTCGCTTTCAGAGGAACGCATGTTGAGACGAATCCGAGGGCCATGTTGCGGTTGCGGAGAGAAGAACGAGTGCAGTGGTGACGAAGCGGTGGATGTGAGATTGTGAACGGCAAACGATTGATGGACGGTAATCTGGGAAACAACGGTGGAGCTCAAAGTTTGGGAGATTGGGAATCTGATTGGATGAAATGGAAAAGGACGAAAAGTGAAAATTATTTAAGATAAAAACAGGAAATTTCCAAAAACCTAAATTACGTAAGACTACGACACAGTACAAATAAAGTAGCAGAGGTATGGAGGAACAGTTCATAGGTGACGCATGTGTACCGAAGAGGAAGGAGGAAAGAAGATGCATTGAGAAAGTGTAAAAAAAGTTCACATAGAGCCACAGGTAAATCGATGAGTATTGCTAGTTCGGCCACGTTGGGGGTATTACGAATGTAGTACAACAAGCGGCCCGACAAGGTCGAACCCCTCATGGGTCAGTGATGATGAAGAGATGAGTTTCACGGGGCCTCGGTAGTATATTCGTAAGCAACAGTCGTGAGAAGTATTTGAAAATTGGAAAACGCCAGCATCCAAGAATCGCCGCGGGCAGTCACCCGGCGAAATGGGCTGAGAGCGTATATAGAATTCGAAAAGGGGCTAGCCAAGTGATGGCTTGGGCCATGGCTTTCTTCAAAACGGTAGTATGGTTAGACAAGACAGATAAGCTACAAGGGCCGTAATCGTCACCAACGTCAGATTTTCGAGTCTAACGGACACTATTCCCTATCCTCGTACCCTCGTAGTACCGGCCAAGACGCGATTTGAACCGCCTATCCCGTACTACTTTTCGGTAAGCTACTTATCCCTTGCCCTTATAATCTTCTTCCCATCATTTCGGTTTCATCATCACATTCGACAATCCTTTCGAATGCTTCTATCCGCTCCCACTTCTACCAAACTGCCTTCCACACCGACCTCCCCACCAACTCCAAGACTTTCTCCCTCGTCTACTAAACTTAACAAAATTCCTTTACCACGCCCACCCGCCGCGATGGCGCATGCCACCGCGACTGCTGCGCCACCGGCTCCTCCTGCTCTACCACAACTACCTCGCTCTATGCCTACACCGGTGTTGCCTCCTGTATCTGCTAATTCAAATCGCAAAGCACGCCTCGATGCGGCGATCGCTCATTTTCGTTCTGAAGCATCTGCCTCCGGGTACGTGGTTGAAGAAGTGCGTCTAAGACTACCGGTTCCCGATATCGACGTACTACCGCGCGTTGTCATAGCTCAAAACGGTGGTAACGCAAATGGAAACAATAACTTCAACGGCAATACGCTACCCGCACCGCACAAACTACCTCGACTACCCCCGCCACTACCTAGCACCGGAATGAAGCGCACCGTTTCTGGGTCTGTAATCCTGAACGCTTTATCGCCAAATCGAGCTGGCCCACGCGGAAAATTCTGGACAACTGTGATCGCTGACAAAAGCAACGAGTCACCACCACCGCCGAGCGCATCACCAGCCTCAGGCAGTGACGAAAACAATACGTCAAAAAACAATCGTCGCGGTATTCCTGATTCACATGTTCAGTTGCTTCTTTCGTCTGTAGCTGAGATGCCCGCACGAACAACGGTTGATACCTCCGTATCTTCGTCTGCGTCCCCGTCCGCGTCACCAGCCGCCGCCCCAGCACCAGTGAAGAAGGCGAACACCGGCCGTCGCGGTGAGGGACGCGCACGACCTGCTACAGCGCGCCCGTTCCGCTGCGCGCAATGTACGAGCAGCTTCGACCGCGAGGGACATCTACGTGTGCACATCCTGGCGGTGCACGAGAAAAAGCGCCCATTTGTGTGCCGCGTATGCGACAGCGCCTTCGGCCACAGCTCCTCACTACTTCGTCACGTTCGCACAGTGCATCAAGAAGCGACGCAACACTCGAACATGCCCGGCTCCGACCGCCACTTCCGCTGCAGTGTGTGCTCGGCTGTGTTCTCACGGGTTGCCAAACTGAACCGTCACGTCGCCCAACAACACCCGCTGCGCTCGCCCCCAACACCAAACTCATCTGCGGGCGGTAGTAGCAACAGCACCCCGCAACAGGAGCCTCTTCGCCCCAAGTTCTCCACTTCCGATGAACTGGTGAAACACGTCAAAGCAAAACACCGTACCGAGTGTTAGTAGATGAATAATTCGAACACCAACTGCTCTCGAACGTCTTTTTGTTTCATTAAATTGATTTTCTGTCTATCTTCTTCACCACCTTAGCTTTGTACTCTACTACTGTACCCTAACTCCAACTGCTACATCTTCATCGTATCGTTGTATCTCTGCATCCCGAGATAAGCGGACTTGGTAAATGCGGAAGTTTGAAGATTCTGACGCAAGGTTCGATGGTTCGTACTCTTCGAACATATGTATCAGGGAGCGGTTTACCTCTCAGCTCACTTCCCGGTCAATTCGTATCATTCTCAGAATTCATGCATAGGATGGCTTATTCTGACGTGCAATTTCTTGGGCCCATTTCCTTGGGAGGCAAAGTTCAACCCAAACGGCCATCTTATTACGTCATTACCATCATGGTCAAGGAAGCGATGAGAAGCGAGTTAGGTGGGTGAGCACAACGGGAAACGAAACCAATTCATAGTGAGTGGTGTTGCAAGTGTTTTGAATGTTGGTGGCGGATGTGAAAAGTAGGGCTGAGCGAGTGCTTTTACCAACCTAATCTCTCTCTTAAACTGATAAGGAATACTTGTTCCTCGATTTCGTTCAACGTCTCTGAGAGTTGGTCGCTTCACATCTCGGGCCTTGACTCCGATTAAGTTTGAAACTCGAATACCTGTGCAACTCTGAAACATAACGGTTACCTTTTAACAATGTTTTCTTGTTCCCTTTCCTAATGAGGTCACCCAGCGAACAACGTTGGTTCTTGAGTTTAAAATTCAAGTCCTCTTCAAACGTCCGTCTGCAAAGAACCAGAGAATAGCAGCTCGATAATGCGAAATTGTAGTTTGAACTGAGCCCTAGTAAAGTGAATGAAGGAACGTATTACGAGAAGAATTGGGCTCAAATTTTTCCACAACGCGGCCACGACCAACCAAGAGAATGGCACGCAAAAGCCAAGGGGGCCGGCCAAAACCGCCATAACGCATAATGGAACATTGGAAACAAAATTCCGACTACGTTAGCGTACAAGTTGCACGTTATGTCAAACGAGAGGCCACACTCAACTGGAGGGTCTTGATAGACTCCTACCGAATCGAAGGGAACATGCGAAAGAGACAAGACAAGGCGCTACGAAAACACGACGAAAAGGCGACGGTTATTTACGTAAGTACAAGGGTCCACAAAAGAATGAAGCCGAGCAAAACACCAAACACCTTGAGCATGAGCGAGCGATTTCCGGCAATAGAGTTATAGTACATAATAAGTTGATTCTGTCCGGCTCGCATGTTATGCGCCACATCCTCCACATTCGCATCGATTCGCTCCACCATTTCTCCTTGTTCACTGACCATCGTGGCGAGCTGATTAAAAATCTCGCCCAACTCAACGATTGTGCTTTCCACTTGTCGCACCGCATCCGCTCGTGCCGCCTGATACGTGTTTTCTCCAGGCCTTCTCACCTGTGTCATCGCAAGCCCCCCGCCATTGGGTTGCTGTTGCGTTTGTTGCGAGGTGTTTCCTAGTGAGCCACCGCCCAAATCCAGCGCAACCGATGCGGGTGTGAACGCCGTAGTGTTTGATGCCGAGAAGTGCGCTCTTCGGTCTTGCTGCGCCGCCAACGAAGCCGTCCGAAGTTTCAACACGCTCTTGAATCCTTCCGCAGTCGCACCCAAACGTCCGCGCAAACTTGTCACAACCGACGCCGAATGCTCGCCAGCTTGTTTGCTGGCGCCACGCTTCGCATCATCACGCAAACGCTGCAAATCGTCGAGTTTTCCGTTTAGCGCTGCAAGATCTTGTTTGATGACCGCGGTAAGCTCTTGAATTCGCGCAGTGGGGTCGTCGAAAAGCGTTCGCCTCTGCGCCAATTTCGTTAGACGTGCTAGCTTTGCGCTGGTCTGCTCGATATCCCTCGCCACTGCGGCCGCGAGACGGGCGAAGTTCGAACGGCCTGCGGGCGTGGGCAGCAGGCTTTCATGCACGGCAGTCGTGCCTTTCACAGCGCGTACGGCGGCCTCGAATTCACGGGTTCGGTCTCGCATCGATATTGTCTCGGTCAACGCCATCGTGGTGCTCGTTGGTGCTACTGCATACAACGATGGGCCACCCGCTCGCCGGCGACGCATCTACTTTTTTCCGAATGGGCAGAACACAATAACCAGCTAGTGGCCTGGCTGTCTTACACCTTGGCCATTCTACGGCGCAATGCACTCCAGGATTCGGAGAAACGTGTGAAATTGATTGTGCTTACATAGACGTGTTTTATTTTATACACGACCCATAATTTTTGAGGCAACAAGGTCCATGACATTGCTGTAGCGTTAGATTTATTATTATCTGTTTTTCGCTTATTTTTACCCCTGCAACATTGTTTACCTTTTCGCTCACTCGCACTTGTTACATTTCGTCCACTCGACCAACTGACCAAGTTGCTGGGAACTTGCTTAAGTACCAGTTCACCAACCTACAGTTGCGTCACAGCCAGCCCTACTTTGTTTCTCCTCAGCAAAGACAACAGCCGTCTTAAGTAACTAACTTTTCCACCTCCTATCCAGTTGGCATCCTCACACACACACGATGGTGCCTTGGCTATTCAGCAAGTCGGACAATGCCGCGCCGCCACCGCCGCCACCGCCTGCGCCGGTTCCGTTGTCGACGCAGATCCGACAAAATCAACGTGCCATTGACAAGGCATGCCGGGAATTGGACCGCGAACGAATGAAGATGGAGATGCAGGAGAAGAAAGTGAAGGGCCAGATCAAAAAGTTGGCAAAGGAAGGCCAGGTTGACGCAGCGCGAATCATGGCAAAAGACTTGGTTCGTACTCGACACCACATTACGCGCACGTACCAAATGAGGACACAATTGCAAAGCGTCAGCATGCAGCTCGCGACCATGCGAACGAACGAAGCCATGGCAGGTGCTATGGGCAATGTTGTTGGCATCATGGCGAAGATGAACCAGAGCATGAACCTGCCGGCGATGCAGCAAGTGCTCATGCAGTTCGAAATGGAGCACGGCAAGATGGAGATGACCCAGGAAGTGATGGATGACGCGATGGGTGATGTGCTCGCGGCAGACGACGAAGAAGCGCAGACCGACGAAATCTTGTCACAGGTCATGGACGAGCTTGGTTTGGAAAATCAAACCAAGATCAACACCGTTGGTGGCTCGAGTGGGGTGCCTGCTCAAAATATGGCAGAGAATTCTGCACTGCAAGCTCGACTCGATGCGTTGCAGAAGCCATAGATTGGACTGCTGTCATCGAAGCTTCGTGCTGCGTAGTTGATCGCTGTTGTAAATTTCCTTTGGGTTGTTTTCGCGTGATAGTTTTGTGTGCCCACTTTTCTTTAACTAAATTTGCTACACTCCTCAGTTATTCGTTCACTTTGGCTGTAAATTGCAAAGTGTTCAACTCTGTCCCGCTTGTTACCGAATAGCAACGTGCGCCCGTAGTGTACATAATTTACATTCTGCAATGTACATGGCTTATGTAGTGCGTGGCAGTCGGTGGCACTGTACGACGAAAGATAGTGCGGCTACAGCTCACGTGGGTGGTGTGAGTAAAAATTTGGAGACACGTATGTGCAAAGCGCAAGTGTTCGCATGGCGGTGGTGCAGGCACTCGACTGGCGCGGAGAAGGAGGAGTGAGATGCTCACGTTAGAATTTTAAGCTGGTGTACTTCCGAGAGCCGGTCGAACGGTCGTTGCTCACAATATGGCACGGGACCGTCCGTTCGTGCGACGCCCAACGCAACGCTTCTTCAGCGCGCCGCCCTGCTACTATCGCCCGATTCGGCTCGTTACGCACGCACGCTTGCACGCACGCTTGCGCGCTTGAATGCACTCGCGCGCGCCCCGACGCCCGACACAACTGCTGCGCCCGCGCCCGCCCTCTGCCTACTACGTGCATCTGGCTGTCCTATCTCGACCCATTCTATCGTGTGAGTCATCATGCGCCCACCTTTACTCTCCTACCTGCCTACACTCTTCTCTTGCTTGCCTCTTCTTCCTTCTTCCTACTCTTCTCCCGACACCATCACCGTCACCACCACCAACGTCTTCAAAACCCCCGACACTCACCTGCTCTGTATTTAACACACTGCCACAGTCTTGTCAGTGTTGCACTTAACTTCACTTCCCGTCACTTGGTTTTGACTATTTACATCGTGTGCTCTCGTGCTGGTGCAGTGTTGCTACACGATGGACCATTCCACGCCCTGGAATTGCGTCGACCATCGTCGAGTGGTACCAAACGGGCTCTCGACTATGCGTATATTACCCGATGGAAACATCGAAGAGACATCTCCCGAGTCACCCGACGGAGACATTCTCGACGAGCTCATTGAAATTATTGACTGTCACACATCGCAGACCGAACCGAACTCACTCTCAAACATGCAAAATTCCTCTCCATTACCGCCACTTTTTTATGCCATGCCCATTCAACCCGTCGAACCTTTCAACTCATCACTTATCCCACAACAGCTACCATTCTTTTATGGTTTTGAGCAAGCTCCGACGCAGGAAGTGGTGTACAACCAGGACTTACCAAATTTTGTTGAGCAAGACGCATTTCAACAACGGCTGTTTGATGATACGGTTCCTCAACCACAGCGTTCCACATTGGCATGCCACGTTTCTGACGTGACCGGCTCGGGACTTGTACATAGCGAATCACTACTTCGAGATGAGTCCACCACGCTGACAGGCGTACAGACAGAAGTCGTCACCGAGAAACAACCTGAACCGTATTTCGGTGATACTGAACATCATTCGACAGCTTTTCAGCCCTACTAGCGAGGGCCGATGCGAATAAAGTGCAACCATCCGCATACGTTTTGAAAATTCGAATCATTTGTCAACCTTGGTCTTCCCTGTAGCTGTGAGCATCGCATTAGATACATCTACACAAAATTGAAGGTTCAGGCCTGCAAAATTCATAGCCTTTCCATCATTCTATTTCAGGTGGCCTCTCGCACAACAGCTAGAACATCGGGTTTTGCACAACGAGCAGCGTTTTGTGCTTCTTTATTGATTCAAAATCGAGAGGCCTGAAAAAATGTGCAGTACATGAACCGGCCTGCATGTATTTTGAAGTCAAGATTCACACGGCCGCACAGACAAGCCGATTCCAGTGTTTCTACGGAAGAGCGGGCAGGAGTTCGCCGCCCCACTTGCCACGAAAGATCGCGTTGCTACCCTGTATGTTGGGATAATAATCCCAGAAGCTCCACCCGAATTACGTGCGACGGAAGAAAGGGCCTACATGGCCGCCGTTGAAGCCTTCGCTGTTGAGAAAACCGCAGAAAGCACGGACCCATTTGATGCTCCACGGAATATCGGACTTGGGGGCGTTGGAGATACCTTCTGAACCGGCTGGTTTTCCGCACTTAGGATGGCCAGGGGGTAGATACGGAGCTTGGTCGGCGGCGTTGGGTAGAAACGAGGCACCACAATGCGCGTTGCTGCTACCGACACAGGTACCCAAGGGGTACGCATCGTCCCACATCGCGGTGAAGCGACGTTGCTGACCCCACAATGCACGTGCGAATAGGCAGTGGTCCTTCTCAATCGGGTTCGTGTTGCCAACAAGCGCACGCAGATGCTGGATAGAAATTCGGTGCCACTCGTCAACCTCAGCCTTCGTAGGGTTGTTCACGTCAGCGAACGTATTGTGCTCGTAGAAGACTTCACGAAGACCAAGTATGGTATCACCGGACGGACAAATTTTCTGCGCAAACTGTTTCTTGCTCATGGAGGTGGGGTCGATTGGTACACCACCCCATACTTTCCACTTCGATGGAGAAATCCAGGTCACGCCGTCAGGGGTGTGGTCGATGACACTGCTCATGAAACAGATGCGAATCTGTATAGGGCGTTCTCCTCGAAAGCGAAGTGGTTACTTGATTCAAAGCTGGCTAGAAGTCGTACCTTGCCACACAAACGCTCCCTAAATAGTAACACCAACTATGTTCAAGTCCGTCTAATTTCAAAATCATTAGGAAGTTCGCTCAGACAGACTCTACCGTGTTTCACTATACTCTTCCCGCTTCGTTGTCGTCCACGACAACTGAAAAACTTGTTATGGTTGTTACATTTATCTATTGCGCAGAACACTCGGTCCATCGCCTGACCACAATTGTTTGTTAAAACCGCGCGTATGTCGATAACGAGGCCTGGGAACTGCTCGCTTTTAAGCACGCCATCCACAGGTGCAATTTCTTCGTAGTTACCAGATACCAACTTGTACAAAACAATCTTTCTTTCCTCAACTTTCCAATTGATATACTCCTTGCACCCGCTTGCTCTATATGCCTCAAATTTGGAAGTCATGTCCCTTCTCACACTGCTATTAGAAACCTCACCAACAAGTTCCACAGGTCCCACTACGTACCCATCCTCGATTTTAGACAAACCTCCTTCCATAATGCGCACCCCGAAGTCGGGTTGTACTTCATTCAATGAATTGAGCCTTATTGTACAGGAGCCTAACGGCTCTACTCCATTCACTCTTGCACAGTACGCAAACATTAACCCATTCATTGTGCAGTTTTCGCGTTCATGACCTTTGAGACGAACGGGTGATGGCATTCTCACAATGCCATTAATCAGTTGAACTTTTCGAAGGTTTTCGCCCGTCTCCAAGTACAATTTGTGGAACTCGGTGGATGAAAGCTCCATTCCTTCCTTGAGTTTGCCTGGGGAGTTCATTTTTGGTACTTTCGTTGGCTCTCAGTTGCAGTGCTATCGCAGCGAGGTTAAGAGAATTGACTGTCAACCACTGCTTTCGAAGCAACGTGGATTCAGGAAATAGAGGATTACAGTAAGTAGTCTTACAGTACGGATTGAAAATAAACAGGATGCAGTAGAAAGATGAAGCGGTTATTGATAGAGGTTTCCGATTTCTGATATCGTTTCCGAGTTTTGGGAATGAATTTTTAATGACCATTGAAAAACCTCTTAAATTGTATTACTTACGGAGGATAATCAATATTTTCGACACGAACATTCGTATGGCTATCGATATGCACTAATGCACTCGGCACCTATGATGACTGATGAGCTGCAAGATCTGTCGTTATGGAACCATGGACTATTGTGTCATGCAAGTTGACATAGCTTTCGAACAATCCTCTCTATGTCTGCGTATACCGGAGCTATTCACTGAGTGTATAACAGCAAGGAAACATGACGAATAACCACTTAATAATTCATTCAAACCACTTATAAAAATATCTATCACACCGGTGAGTTTGCTCAAATCTGCATCATTTTACTGTTCGCAAATCTTTTTCATTTACAACTGGTGATGAAAGAAAAAGTGCATTCACGAAATCCAATCGGAGTACAAATGTGACTTCTGACAGCCCCTATTATTCTTTCAACAGAATAAGGCACGGCATCCATTAGTTCAGCGGTATGAGAACTTTAGGGCTTGGATAAAGATGAAAATGGAGAGAGTTTTTCATGTTTCTGCACTACTGAAAATTTTCAGACCTCGTAAATCGCGCCATCCCGATAGTGAGTTCTGTTCAAGAAAAGATTGTATCTGCATGCATTGATCTTTTCGAGACTAGACAATTTCGTATTTCTAACCTCTACTCTAATTTTTTCTTGCAGGCTGTACCTACTATTTAAAAAGTCCAAAACGCAACTAAATTTATAGGTTCATCCCTGAACGTGCATATGCCATTTTTATCATATCATCTCTAGTAGAAACTTTTGCGTATATGAAGCTTAAATGCTGAGATTCGTTCGTACTTTGCTAGAGCAAATATCCAGAAATGTTTTTTTCATACACTGCCCTATAGAACTATCCGTATTTCCGCTATCACAAAATTATTGAATGGCATGTTATAGTTACATGAAGCACGAATAGTTCTGCAGCCACCTTTTTAAATAACAGTGCACCAGGTCTACACGCGGGATCAACTTGATTCTTACTCTGGAAATCAATTTGGTTCTAAAAGTATATTTAGAGAATCGGTTGTTTTCGAATATAAATTTAGCCCAGTCAGAAAACATTTAGGCTCTTTCGATATAGCAGTAGTGAAGTAACTGCTTTGGCGATATTGAGCAGTTGATTGACTTACAAAGGCACACAAAGGTTATATGATCACTTCCATATGTTACAGTGAGACAGTAACTAACGCGTTGACTTAAATTACTTGACCTTATTCTCAATTTTCAGCGTTAGTAATATTTTTCTAATAAACCAATTGCTAACATTCTTTTTCCAGTTTTTTCACGCTACAGATACTCTAACAAAAAATAACCAATATCGACATGAAAATGAGCGTGACAGACTTCGGATTGCGGCTGATATCTGAGTGTTCGAAAGATATTCGTTACATTGCTTGAAATATTTTAGGATCCATGTGAGTTTATGCGGAATATCGGAAACATCTTTGAGTTTTCTGCGCAGGGATTGACGACGAAGAACTTATTTTAATGGCTCTTGAAACAAAAATAAATTTAAAAAACCGATTATTGGGCGAGCCATGTTAAGGTGATTATTGAATGCGAAAATATACATGAATCGAAATTTCGCCGAGAAAACGTAAAAGGAGTTATTATATTCGCGAATCGATCAGAAGAACGTCATTCTGCGCCTAAGAAGTTTGGTCTGCCGCATATGCGCCATAAATATTTTCCAGGTCAGAGTATGAGAAGAAGGAATTCCTGAATAAGATAGAGATATCTTCGGTCCTCCCCAAGTAAGCTTCTAACGACTTTCTTTCAACAGTTTTCTCCTCTCTCTTGAAAAAAGAGTGCTACATTGGTGATCTCGACGGGTTATGTGATTAACCCCCCCAGTGAGCTTATTACGTTCAAGTGTACTGAGGACGCCTACGAGCCCTTCTATCTCAGCCAACTGGACGATTAAGTTTGCGAGCTGTGCTTCAGAAAATGCGTGGGCACTTTAAACAGCACAACAATAAGCATAGGCGATTTTGCGGTATTAACGATTTATTAGTGTTCGAAGGGATTCCGTTTGATATTCCATCGGTTTTCGACTATGATTTAGCGAAGAGCCAGCCCTGGTGATTGCTGTACGGTACTGAAAGTCCATTACGGACTAGGCTATGGAATACTTTATTACGAATACGAAATGGATATTAGTAATACTTCTGAGGTATATTTAACTTCCTATGGTACTGCTGAAGAAGAACCCGACAGGGAAGACTCAACAGACGGGTCAGTCCTAATGTTGAGCGGGACCGAGAAGATGATGTGGACCATGATGAATATCAGTTTGTAGAAGAGAATCTCTCTCAACTGAACAGAAAGGATTCTGAACCAATCAGGAAAATGATTAGCCATCATCCTGAAGGTACTTCCTATTAGTTTGAACATGTGAGACTATCAAATGTGTCAGTCACTTACTGTCTCGAACTTACGTCGGAGAGTCCCATATACTAGAATGCGAAGAGAACGTCGTCATCTCAAAATGAGATTGTTCGAAAAGAGATTGCTTATATGCTATCTTCTGGCATTACTTCCCCGTTTGAGTCATCATGGACATCACTTACTGGCATCAAGATAAAGAAAGATGGATCCCTCAAGCTTATAGATTAATCATAGAAAGTTGAACAATGTTATGTGTGCAAACAGTTGGCTGTTGCCCTTTGTGAATGGAATACTGGATGACATGCGACGTAGTTCGGTTTTCACTACCATAGATCACTTCGAATGACGTTGGCAGATCAAAATGGATGATTGTGGCAAAGAGAAGTCACCAATTATTTGTAGGAATAGAATTTCCAATTCGAAAAGATACCTTTCGAACTTATGAATTCACAGACTACATTCCAAACTATGGTGGACAGAGTTATTTTGAAAATTGAGAACGTACCATGTTATTAAGATGTTGTTGCGCATTTCGACGACTAAAAGTGTAAAAAGTAAGAGATGCCTCGTAATTTCGAAGCTCATACCAGGATTCGCTAAGATATGCAGTCCATTGAACGACTAAACCTTGGATAAGGTTAATTTCATTTGGTCGAGGAGATGCAATCCGCATTTGAAGTGATGGTTAATTCAACATCGATAACATTGCTTTGTATCCTGATTATGACAAATCATTCTTAATTTGCACAGGCATATAGAACAGGGCTGTAGCAGTTTCGCTATTCCAATAAACAACAATGACAAAGATCATTCAATACATTATGCTAGTCGTGCTCTGTCCACCAGCAAGTCAAATCAATCATCGTTTGGACACAAGAGTTAGAAGCTTTCTTCCCACTGAAGAATTTCTGCTATTATCTATACTGGAACAGTTTTAGCTTGTTCAACGACCACCAAAAGATCATTAATGGCTTTACATTAATGAACCTTGAGGAATGATCGCTCGAAGGTTCAGGTTCTAGCGGAATATGACTCCGATGTATGCTTTCTGCTGTTTAGTACTACCGGTTGAACTCATCTGATTGGAGATGTGCCACAATTCCAAAAGGATGTCTAATTTATCGCCTACTATTTGAGTAGCCCGTAAGTATATAAGTTACCAGATTCAATTAAATCGGATTGAAGCGGAATGCTAGAAATTTTCTAGTTTACTACGCCATATTTTTTCGCCGCACTAGGTATAGCATACGGTTCGTGGCTTATATGGCACTACGAGAGAGAATTTTGATGGGAATACATCATGAGTTCGGACATTGGAATTTCGTCATGAGAGATCGTTTCCGGTGACCCAACATACGTCAAGATGGTTCCCACTTTTTGAGCAGTTGTGATATATACCGGAAAACAAAACCGGTCAATAAATAAGAATTAGCTCGGAAGTTACCCAGTAGTGGTCTGTTCCATACTTGGCTCATTCAACCCGCTGTATCATTACCCGCTCCAAATAATGGTAATCTGCATTTGATCACAGCGATAGAACAAATAGTCACATGACACGTAGCAAGAGCAATTCCAACGAAGCAAAACTGTACTCTTGAAGTAACAGGCTTCGGTAAGAAAATAATAATCATGTTCATCGATTCCTCAACATTCATGCTAATCGATAATGACTTGAAATTTAACTACAATGCTATGCATAACTTCGCAAGTCGATTTAATATTAAGCGGAAGTATAGATCGACTAACAATCCCAATGATAATCGCATGATCTAGAGAGTGGTAGGGACTTTGAATAATTTGTTACAGAAGGTGACACAAAGCAATTCCATAGAATGGAATGCATGTCTAACCAGTACGTTATAAGGCTGCCGGTGTAGACTTGGGACAGATGTCTTCTATTCAATGAGCGTAAGCCACCCAAAAAATTATTAAGCCCATCTTTAATACGTATTCCTTTTCTATGTAAACCTAATCAGCTTTGTACTGATCTCTAGCCGACGTACTTCTCTGATTCGCTCTACTTCTCACTGCTCCGAAGCTTCTTCTAGCATACTTAGTGTTTTAAACACTAACTTTCGTGCTTGATTTTTCGGAAACTGTGCATGAAAACACTTCCGCAATTTCTCTCGAAATGCTTGATTGCTTACAGTTTATTTGTACTTCGCGCTAATCAGAGAATCTCCTGTATGGTTTTTACATGCAACATACCTAGAATAGTCCGGAGAATTCGAGAGTATGTGCAGGACTGTAGTCGAAGGCAATTTTTCCCTCTTCGTGAAGAAAATAAAAATTTGGCACGTTTGATCGATACTTGTGTATGATTTTCTTTACTTAAGTAAGTGCTCAGGCACGGACCAATATAAAAAAAGTATTGTTGCTCTCGAGCTCGATGAAGCAACAGCGATCGGTACAGCCCATTATCAGGTGATCCTCGTCAATTATGATCCGAAACATTGTTCATCATTAGGTACACTCTTAAAATATTTTAAAATCATAAATATAGCGAACTGAATTTGGTAACTGAAGTGATTCATTCTAAATTAGTTTTGCGTTTCTGAAAAATGAGGAAATTTTCTTCAGCAAATCAGTTCTATAGTTTTCTTATAGTGAGTTCAGCAGTGGATAGGTTTCTGGATTTATTATTACTCGGTAAACAAGCAGAATGGTTCTGTTCCCAGGATAATTTATTGTGTACGCCATAGCTCTGATATGGAATAAATATCCGTGGTAACTAATTTCCCAAGTTTATTTCTATTGATCCAGTAGTGTACACCTTTTTAATCTGATGTAAAGCTCTGGATCACTCTTTTGAGATCTGGAGCCTCGAAAAATTACAGTTATCATTTCCAATCAGCATCTAGAACATTTAGGTCTTCCTATACTCAATTAACCTAAAATTATACTACAGTATTGTCGATTGCGTACCTATGCAAAAAATTTGTGAAAATTGTATTATTTTCACTTTTTAAAAATGTTTCATACAATTTACGTACTTATTGATTCTATCTTTTAATTATAATCAGCATTCTCGAGAGTATTAGGCTATATTTTTGAACCATGTTAATCTATCTGATTTTTCAACAGTGTTTGGGATTTACTTAATCGAGTAGATCAATTGAAGCTGGATGCTATATTTTTGCGAAAATTTTCATGTTTGTCTACAGTACAAGTTTCTACTCAAAAAATGATGCGTTATTCGAAGATTTCCAGCAATTCAGGACTTGTTTCTTTCTTGAAAGAGTTTGATGAGTTATAAATAGTTAAATGCCGAGGAATGGAGCAAAGCATGTAGCGTTATTATTGTGGCCCTGTGTCTGTTGCTAGGTTCAATTAGGTTCCCGTACTTGCATAAAAATCGTAAGGCTCCGGTTATGGCTCGATTCAGATGACATTCATTGTAGCAGAATCGTTGGAGCAGTCGGAAGGAATGTGAACTCCTGTCTCAGTAAGATATACTGCCTTGCGAGCACTCTGAATGTGAAAAGGTGATACTACTGTCCAGCGGTCAGAATCATGAAGTTTCGATCGGAAGTAACCAAGCAATGTAGCGAGCGGTATACCAAGAGCTCGCGTGTCCTGATCCCAAATAGACGGTTGAAACAACGAAAGACTTTCTCTTACACCAGTCTTCAGTGGAAGGAAAGCTGGAGAACGGGGCTCAGTCTGAAATATTGGTGAATGAGAAATCATTTTCCGCGGTAGTTTGTGTATTGCTAGATAGGTATGATTGAAACATCACACTGATAAGGCGAGCCGCATGTGTCCATCCTGCTTAAAAGCAATATTTCTGGCGAGACAACTATATTTCCTTTCGCAGAGGCAAGGCCCTCCTCAAGAGGCGCCCTGGGTTCTTCCATCAGTAAAAGTACAGATGGTACTTTTGGGAATCTTGTCCGAAGTAAAACTGTAAAACATCACGAATTTAC
>JAAUYH010111639.1_pt1 | contig 17995 bp, 9 predicted proteins | sample 7278061 | NCBI WGS metagenome assembly JAAUYH01 (sample SAMN14350203, study PRJNA611818) | marine sediment metagenome | isolation source: surface marine sediment (0.6m) | place: French Polynesia: Moorea | collected 2018-08 | reverse complement strand
TGACGGTTGGATTGAAGCACGGCCGTTGGAAAGCTTGCATGACCGTTATGCTGACGCAAGGGTGTGTACGAGTTTCCACCAGCCGATATACCGATGCAAGAATTGAAGTCAACATAACGGTTGATTGATGACAACATGGTTACCAAATTGTGTTGCGGGAACGGAAATGTTATCTGATTCATATAAATCGGAATTAATTACAGAAACAAATTACTCACTCCTAAATTGCAAAACGATCACAGGTTGAAGTTGATTCCAGTAGTTTGAATAGAGCAGAATTTAACCAATTCTGACAGTAACAACAGATTGTTCCAAGGCTTCAGAGATCTTGCGGTCTCCAAAACGAGGCACCACTACCCAATGTTCCTTGATCCAACTGGATGAATTGTCGGGTGTTGTGTTCTACAGATGATGCGATGAATTCCAGTCTGCATCGCATGGTAGATGTGGCTCATTAACTGCAGTCTATTTTTTAGTTGTACGTCGGAGTGCTATCTGCAAGAATCTGTGAATGCGCATATGTTCGGAACGAACCATTCCCGTGTCCGACGGTTCCTCGAAAAACATATTCAATGTGCGTATCTTGAGTCTACCTGCATAAGTATATTCGACTGATCAGTCAGTCAACATGTTGGCAGATGGTGTGGATAGTGACGGCAGGTTGTCTCAGAAATGTTTCGAATACGCAAGTATTCATAGAAATTGAGACGCCATGAAAAATCGTAAACCATATGTTCCACCATGATTCAGTCTTCTCGATAAGCATCGGCTATCTTAATCACGGAAACAGCATCTTCGAATATTGTGCTGGTCGGGCTCGTGTCCCACAATCGTCGAAATCGACAAATATTCCAGAGGTTCTCGTGAAAAGCTTCGATCTTAGTAGATGTTCGACTGCAGGGAGAACAGGCGTCATGCTGGTACATTTCCGCAAATGAAGTCAATGAATTCTAGAGAAAGAAGGTCCTCAAGCATACTATCAAATGTACTAGAAGTATTGACATTCAATTCATCTTCCTTCTACAGAAAATTAAATATCATGAAGACTGGAATTCATTCATCTAATATACGCAGTATGATTTGCATAATAATAGTAATTAGCCACCTAAAATTTCCTGCCGCAACGGTATTGTTTCTCTGTGAATGATAAATAATTTCAGTTATGGTCATGTTTTCTGCCAGCAGATGAGTGTATACATTAGACCGAAAATAATCCAGATTGTCACAGTTTTGAGTCATAGACTACTTCCATCGCAAGAAAGCTCAAGTTGGAAGTGGAAAGAATCAAGTACTTGTTGAGAACGCAAATGTAGAATTTTGCGTTGATAACAATATTAGCTAGATGGATAGTTGAGCAGTCTAACATCTCAGTTTCAAAATTTCAATGCTACAATCATGAAACGCGTTGAACAATGTTAGTGAATCTTGTTCTCGCGGTAGTCGAATCAAAACGAACCAGTTTTAGAGATGGTGCTAGAATGCTGCCAATTTCAACCTTCGTTTCTTCCAATCCTATTTTCTATCAGTACCCTAACATTTGTGCTGCTCCCTATCATTTAACGTGAGTGCCTGAATTATTTTTCATTCGACTTTAAGTGTTCTATCGATAGATGATTCTAGTTGGCTACTACGGTGAATTTGTATTCACTTTGTTTCTGTAACTAAACAGTTTCTCCTTGATTGTTCCTTTACTTAACGTTGGGTTTTCGTCTTAGTACTAATTGGCTTTCAGCTAGTGCTATGCTTCTAATTAATTAAAAAGAGATATCAATAGTCCGGATAGCTGCAGTGCGTTCGATAGCATGAGTGTCACATCCGTAGAGAGTATTCCAGCAATTTTTTAAACCAAAATATTAGCTGCCAGGTTCCGCTATGAAAATAATCCTGATCCCAGAATTTATTGAGCCAATACTTGTTGTATAACTAGCTTGAAGCCATTCAATAATGTTTCGGGGCTGTTTACAAATTTAATAATTGTGAAAATCAAGATCATTTCTTTTCTTCTGCTTCCTCTTTGCGCTGTGCATTGGACATGTATCACTATGAAGTGGCACATAATCTTCTGTTCTCGATTGATAGATGTAAACCCAGGCCACAGTGCATTCAGCTTAAACTTTCAATCTTCGGGTGAATCGAACATTTTTCAATGTCCTATAATCATTCTATTGAATGATTAAAGTTCATGCCATTCTCCTAAGCAGTGCATACTCGCATCCCAGAAAGTTGGAAGACCAGTACTTGCCTACTAACAAGACTTGAACTACCTATCCTCAAGAACAGAATCGTTGAGCGCAATCAAATTATTTTTTTCAATAAAAATCAGATTCTATCTTCGTACTGTACTTCGATTCATCTTCGAACACGTTTCCACAGCCCTTGATTGATTTCGAGCTCATCGGTAGAATATTTTGAGATACATGCTTGATCCATTCTAGTATTTCGATACGCTTCTGCGGACGTGACTTTTTTCCCGATATCAGATCTGAATAATTCGACAGAACTATTGATAAGCGAATTTCAGGAATCGATCGATGAGAGAATTATTGATACTAAAGATATAAGGCTGCAGAAGAATTGCACGGTGCGGTATACGGTAGAGAATTGTTTTTCTTTAAAGTGCCATGCAATTATTGCGAGTTGTGACTGATAAAATCATCCAGTAATGAACCTGACATCATAGTATTGGCACTGACTTAGTGTTCGTAGACTATTTTTATGCCGTGTGCGCAGATATATATCATCCACAAACACATTTAACTGCTCCTGCCCAACAATACTATCAGGCACGGATTCAGGAAGCTGGGTTTCAATCTTGTAACCAGCTCTCGCAATCAATAGTGAAAGCAATAATAACTCATGGCATAGCTTAGGCATGATATGTTAAGTACACTTGGGAAATCATTACGAATATCATTGTCCAACCTTTCCTATGGGCTGTACGGTTACCAAAAGAACTTTATTAAGCAAGATGTTGCATGTCATGAAACTTTCCGAAGCAATAGAAACTTTTATTGCAACTATTTCGCAACATGCTATAGCAATAAATTGAAACCCCGATAAATTACGAACAATCTCACACAAACAGATCTGAACACTCATTTTATCTTTCGTTATACCGCCCCTCGAACCGCGGAATTAGTGGCATCATTTTATTCATATCAGAGTTGCATGGTTTGTTGACCAAAACGGTGCATACAATATTTATCCAACAAAAAACTGCGGCGAAGAATAGAATGAGTCCTGTGAGCGCTCATACAAGGCACAGAAAAATTAGTTTTTTCTCATTTTTGGAGCACGTTTCTTTCGTTCTATGTGTTAAATGCCCTAGAAAGTATTTTCGTGAACGATAGAGGTTGCCTGATCTGATTTCGCGATCAGCCGTACATGCCAAGATATAGTGAATTTATTTATTGGTCGAATTTTATAAGCATAGCAACGAGAGATTTGATACTGATAGTTCTGTAGCACGCAACTTCTGGAGATCAGCCGAAATATTTAGCTGCCATTTTCAATTCACAATCACTTGATACACGATCTCAGGAGGAGTGGTCGTTTTGCAACATAAATGTGAAGTTCTAATGCACCTATACCATGCAGTGCACTATTTGAACCCTACTAATTGGTTTATTCTTCGCTCATATCATCGATTACAATGAGCATCCGAAAAGCGACAACGATTGGAGATGGTGCATAATAGATAAGTGCCCAACAGTCCACTCTTCACAAATCTATGTGAGAACGAAAATCGTAGCTCGAATGAATTTAGTGACCTCTGTAAAATATAAACATGAAAGGTTAGCAAAAAAATCCTTAGTGCCATATGAAGCAGAGAGGACGAGTTGTGGGCAATTCTGTTGAGTGATTTTTTTCATGAGTGGTGCACTAAAGTTCGCTTCTGATTGTATGTTTTTGCGGCGTTTTAATGCAGCGCATGATTTCAACATCCTGCGTAACCTCTAATGACGAAGCTTCTTTTGATACTTGCTATAGTCAATTCGTCAATATCATTGAAATCGAAAGAGCAGTATTGATTTGAAATCTAGCTACAACTTTAGGGACCTTTTGCACGCATAAATGATTTTGGTTACCTAACTTCACTGATTTTTTTCAATTTCTGCACGAGGAAGTCATTTTTGATTGGTTCAAGTGAACTTTATGCGCTATTTCCTGAAACCAAATGGATTATTTTAACTGAATTCAATGAGGGATCATGTCAGTGACACTTTCAAGTCTTAAATTACTGAATATTTCGTACTATAATGGCAACAAAAGCGAAATAATTGGCTGCCTGCCTGCTTGAAAGAGCAATGAGGCAAGAATTTTACGAGACAGAAGTGAGCTGGCTGGTATGGGCAACCCTTACATGAAAAACTGTGGCAACGGCTGTACTGTATCCTAAAAAGAGTGCAACATATCACATGAGCGCCCAAAACGAAGCGTTTCAAAGAATTTTATCGGACTCTACCTTTTCAATTTTCACTGAGCCTGGTTCCGTATAAGATTTATGATTATTTCCTTTCTTTTAGTCTTTTGCTGGATATTTTAAGAGCATTTACACTGACATTTCTATATGCTATTTCGCGTTATATTAGTTATAAAGATAGAATTGCGCTTATTCTCGTTAAATCATAGTTCATTTACCCATCACCTCATTTGTTCGATTGATGTATACAAAAACAGCAACATAATTAGAATCTGAGCTATGAAATGTACGTTGAATAAGTAATTTGAGTTTGTTCGAAACTACTCAAATCATTTCATGTATCCAGTTCTATTCTTGGCTTTCAATAGTTTTTTTATCAAAGTCAAGCAAAACATTATAGAATCAATGATTTATTCTAGTACATACCTATGTTAGCAGAATTTGTCCGCTCCATAGTTAATTCGAGTAGATTATAATTTTTCAAATAATTTCATTGAATAAGACGCTCTCAATTTTTTGTTCCTCCACTGATAAGTGCAAAGAGATGACGTAAATATGCCATTGACATGTTTTCAGAGCCAAAAACATACATGTATCATATTGCATACAAAATATTTGATGTCTACGCTGCTATGATCGAAAAAGAACAGGCATAACAGTGCAGAACAGTCTACTGCTGAGTCTTGTTTTCGGGTTTGATATAGGATGAAATGAGTCTTACCGTGAGTTACCGTTAATGGCTGGGATAGCGAACAGAGTTGGTCCATGATCTGTTTCGACCAGCCTTTGACATCGCTTACCTCGTAGATGACTATATTTCCCAATGACTCGGAGCATGATACGAACCTGCCCTGGAATCTTTCAATGGCTGCAGCGTTGCTGAGCTGCCACAATTTCACATTTTCGACCGCGGATCAGAACCATCCAATAGGCAATAAGTCACCGTGGGTGGCGATACCGCGCGCAAAATAAAATACACGCTTGATAATCAAAATAACAGGTGGCAGTGCATCTGAAAACATGACTGGTAATGCGGTGTATAAACGACGCCCGGCACTGGAAGATAATAAGTTGATCCGATAGCAACTATTAGTATTTGACTGAGTGTCTGAATCATTCTCTTTCTCGTATAGGAATTATATCAAGTCATGGAATGAGGAATTGGCTTTGAACGTCGTAGTTCGCCATTGGCGATGCTTTTCCTGGATGCGCATGCCACAGGCTTTTATTGACGAGGTCCTGTTGAAGGGTCGTTTTCACTCGTATATCTGAAGCGCTTCCCTTTGCGAATGCTGGCTGACGATCCGATTCCGTTGATTTGTATATCTGCATGGCTTGAATCTTTAAGTTCAATATTGGGCTGCCGAATTGGCCGCTCGTTGCAGAAATGGCTATTCCTTGAGTATTTTCATCGCGGACCCGAATCTGACAATGAGTTTGACCTCGGCACGAGGGAAAGTTGTTCTCAAAGGCGACTCGACTAGCTTCCACTTGCTCGCCGACCAGAAGCCACTTATAAATGGTGAGACCGATGTTGTGCAAAACGAGCTCTAGTGCACTCAAAAGGTAGACATTGCCCCACAAAGTGGCAGGAGGTTAAGATATCTAGAACATAGGGATTGGATCGTCGACCAAGTAGAGGTAAGGTATGGAAAAAAGAGGGGGTGTATCCATAAATTAAGCTACAAGACCGACAAGTGTTATCTTCCGGAAAATATTCGGAACGTTGAATTTTAAATGAGAAACCGTTCGACCTGCATATATTTTATTAAGTAGTGAACCGCAAATAAAGCGTTTGAGAAGCAGCGCTCCAAAGAAACCACACAGCTCTACCGCAAAGTCACAAAAAGGTGGTCCCTACCGCGATGAAGCGTAACCCGAGTAGCGGAAACGGCTCGCAGGCGTTACCTACATGAGACAACTGATACGTCTGTGACGGCACTCAAAAGATTCCAACCTACGGCTGTAGAATAGAAGGTGGAGGACCTCTTTGTTGATATCAGAAATGTTAGCAGAAATAAAGACAAATGCTTCTCTCGATAGAAACTGCAAGGTACGTATTGAGCATTGAACATTACATCTGTAATGGACACACTGCGAATCAGAAGTCTTAACTACGCTGAGAATGTTCCTAAGGGAATTAATTAGCGCCTATCATTGATAACATTAGGTTACGTGCCGAACAAAGCACATATATAGAAAGGTTACGAATCCGCTAGTATTGAGATATAACGAAATAAGACCACCTCGAAATCTTGGTTCCTGATGAGTAATGAAAACCATAATCGTGCCGATCATTTCATGCTTATGCTGACTTTTAGAATAGTGCACTTCATCAGATGTTCGGAGTTGCAATGAGAATATCAGTGTTTAGTTTAGCTGATTTGGCCTGAAGAGCTATCCTGAGCTTGTAAAGAGACGATTTCGATATTTTAATTTTGAAAGTAAATCCCAACCAAATCACTTGAACAGGTTTTTGCATACATGGAAACTGAGCTGCTTCTTTTCAGTAAACGAGAACGAGAGAAATTCGTTTATCGAGAAACAATTTGAACAAACGTGCTGCGAAAAAGTATCATCGCAACATTTGTAGGCATTACTAGCGATATCTCAGAATAGCTGACCAAAATCTAATTTTCATGACTACAGGTCAAAATTTTGCGAACGCGATTAAAACAGAATGCGAGTCACTGTTAAAACTGGTTCATCAACACAGTTCGTACAAGAAAAGTCTGAACACACTGACTAGCATTTGGAACTCCCTGTTTAAAATCAATTGACACCGATGATGTACAGAGCTTCCAATCCTTGACATGTAATTCTCATTCTTTATTTCTTCTTGTGAATAGAAAGTTTGGTATTTTGCCTTTTTTTCAAGAAAATTACATTACGGGATTAAATGATTCTGGCTAATACTGCAGAGCACATAGGTTCCTGAAACACTGTTTCTCCCTTTTTCTTCTCCTTTTATCCAATTCTTCTTAATCGTCTCGTTTTCCTTTTCAATCCATCTACTTAATATCTTTTTATGTTCTCTTATCAATTTACTTTTCTTTTCTTTTCTACGTTTAATGATAGAAACGATCCGTTTCTTACAGATGCACCCGAACCTGTACTTTTCAAGATTCTCCTTCAAATCAAGGGCATTTAACTATTCCACTATAGACACGGTTTTCACATTTACCATCTGTACTCTTACAGCTTTTTAAGCCATACTTACACTGTGGGCACGCCTAGGGCGGCTCCTGGGGGAGGGGGGCACAGGCGTTCTATCAGCAAGGTCGTTCTGTCAGCAAGGCTGACAATGTCGACTATCCGTTACGGATGTATTGTTTCTTTCATACCTCTCGAGGAATATATAAACTACCTCGGCCACCGAGCTCTCTGTCAACGATATATTATCCTGAGTCGCCTGTTTTTGTTTTCCCATAGTTTGATTGCAACTCAACGGATTCAAAGCCCTCTTCATCCTTAGCTTCGAATAATGACTTAGTAATTACACATTCTCTGGCAATACTACATGCAATCAACTTGAACAGAAAGAAATGTTATTTCCTATAGTGACTGAAATAAATCTTTCAGTAAATTACCCATTCTGGTGTTGGTACGTGCATTTGATGTAGCTTGATACAGCACAATCTTTCTTCATGATAGAATACTGAGAACTTAACCAGATATAAAAAGATAGCAAAAGCATAGAAGATTTTTCAGCCTCATTTCCAACTGTTTTGCAAGTTGAAATAGTAAAGATGGACGAAAATAAGAACTCTTGAGGAAATGTACGAATTGATTAGAGTAATCGAAAATGCAATGGTATACCTCATACTATGAGACCGAATGGTACGTCATATGAAGACCAACTCGCACTTGCGTTGCTGGTATAGCCCTGAAAAGATTCGAACCAGAACCAGTATCACAAGGAACGATATCCGGATACATTCAGCTAAAATAAGTTATTTCTACAGCGTAGCTAACGATTTCAGAAAACTGTAACCTTTCATCTAAAGCACCTTACCAAGAGATTTTAGAACCAAAACAGATGTGGCAGCCTTCAAATCATTAAAATATTCCTAATTATGATAATTTTGTTCTTCCTTGTTCAATTAATATTGTGTCAATCCGAAATGTCTTTCACAATACCTGTTGCATGATAGGCATATATCTGAACGGCTTTGCAAGTTCCAGAGAAAGACGACCAAAAGGCAACTTAAACGGAAGTAGTATTGCCAATTTATTCGATATTAAATTAGAAGAAGGACGAGTTTTCTAGGTGAATTTCATTGCTTCAAAGTAGTGAGACCATAATATTCGCTTTTTGGACCGATCATTAACTCAAACAATTCAATTTCGAACTTCAACCACAGCTACGCAAAAGATCTTGAGCATCAACTGAAAGCAAATTACTATTTGCTCTTGGAAATGTGATTCGAATGCAAAGTGCGGTAAATTGATCCTTGCTCTTCCTTTCATTTGTTCATGAGAAACATAATAACTTTTACAGTATTGCTAATTTCAAGCAAAATTCTAATTCGACCAAACTTTGTTGTTTTCGAGAAATCAAGTAACTCGGAAAAGCATTTCTCGAAAGTAAACGCTCTAATCTTCTCTGAATCAAATCCTAGACATGTCTCTGACGCGCTTAATACTCTAGGTCGCATTGCACATCCGTTCTGTGCACATCGAACGTTGTTTGGGTTGCATTACGCTTGTGCATCTATTTTCCCGGATTGCAAAAATCACGGGCAGCTAGACGGACAGTGCGTTTTGTGCGCATCACTAGGTTTAAACAGTATCGATTCATTTTTCTACTCCAAGTGTTAAGGCAATATCGGAAAATAGTGCGTATCATGATTTTAGCCATTGCTGCACATAGTGTCCATTTCGTAACTTACGGCAAAAGGCCATTCAATTCACGATAGATTGTGTATATTTTTGATCCCATGGAAAGACTTGAGATTCACTCTAGAACTTAAATCTCATCAATCAAATCACGTTCGGGTGTCCAATGAAGCGATTTCGACCGAGACGTCACTGAAATTAATCCATATATACAGCATCAGTTCATGTTCATAAAACTATGAATTATCTTTGAAATTTGCGACATCTCTCATCGTCTCTGATTAGAACCAAATTTCTCTAATCTTCGTTGTTTTTATCGTGTCAATGTCAGCCGCCTCACCCAATTGCATCGGTTCAGTCGTAATTCGTTCATTCTGTACAATACAGAATCAGTGCAATCAGACTCCTATTGCTTTTTGATATCGTGCGGCTGTCGTGTGGCACTGCAACAAGGTCGCGCGTTTAGAAAAATATTGCTAGACTAAGATGAAATACAGGTCTGGGTAATGGACCCGGTAGTTATTGAGTTTCTCCAATCGAATCGTCGAAATAATTAGTGGGCTTGTTTCTCAGAAACCTATTACGCAGCATTGACATTTAAAATAAGGATTTACACAGAAATTGCACTATCATTCGGTCTTCTTCATGCCCTCGACCGCAAATTCCAGCGTGATTCCCCGGAAACGAGATTTTTAAAAGCTTCAAGGGTTACGCCATGCGATTAGAAAAATGAAAAGTAAGCGATGGGGTCCCCAATGGCGAACCATTACCTACCAAAAAGGTAAAATTCGCATTGGCCCGAAATGTATCCAAAATATCGAACGATACCCGCCTACTTTCTTGTTCATTTGAGATTCCCTTTTGCAAGAAAATTCCGAACTCAAGCGACTGTCCAGCATTGACGGCGATACTAGACGCGGCAGGAACCGTTTTCGATTTCTTTCTCGCGATACACGAAATCAGGGTAATAGATTCTACTTGTCTACTTCTCTGTAATAGACGGACAAAACATTGACCAATAGTATACCATTTTGGATTTTGGCTGCATTCTGCAATGTCAGGGAAGCATCGACGAGATTCAGTTTCAACGTTTCACATAGGTCACTTTGTCACGCAAGGAGACCTCATTATGCTTGATGATTCCGAGATGATACAACGGTTGATGATACAACTGCTCACGGAAATGCTTTCCAGTGCTTCTTCGCTGTGCATTGGAATAATCTATCTTAGGATTCGAGCTATCGGAAAAGAGAAGATAAAATGATCTGTATCCGATTGTCAATCTGTATAATAAAAGAGCTTATCGGATGTGAAGATAAGAAAATCTATTCCTCGAACTGCTCTTGATAGTACAGAGGTGGAAATTCTCCTTCTAACTCGCCCACATCTTGAACCCCCCGCAGACCTCAGTTAGAAAGCAAAAACATTTTTTCCTCAAAATGTAGTAGAGAAATAGATTTTCATCAACCACCAACTCTTACTTTGTATTGCACAAAGGAATTTGAGTCCTGCAGTAATGAGACTGGACAAGAAAAGGAATCGAACAGGACTAATTAACGGTATCTTGTGCGAGTAGACAATACCATTATCCTACAAATAGCTATACGACGGATGTAAACGCATAATACGAGAAAAGATAACGTAATTTAGAGTAGAGAAAGTTAAAGAAGATTGAGATGTATTGGTCAAATATGAATGAAGACAATTCTATGACTTTGTTCACAGTCAAGATGATAGAAAATTCGATGTAATCAAGATGTAAGTCCATTCTTCCATTGCACTGCGTCTTACCAAGAACCACCAAGAAATTTTCAGTTTCTACGCATCTCATTGCCAAATTGCTGAAATCGGCAGTGTACTAAATGAATGCGCAATCGTTTCGAGTGATGTGGTTGAATACTGAATTCTTCCGTCCGGACAGGTTGGGCATGTGGTAACGAGTTTCTCTACAAACCCAGTAATGAGACTGGCGCCACCATTTGGTCCGCAGACGAGACGAAACAGTTGAAATCTTTAGAACAGTTGAAAAACGATGCAAGTTAGCGGTATACTCGCCGAATATCCGAGAGTTAGAATAGGGGCTGCCCACCTTCAACAACTTTGTAGTTCGAAACATGAGTATGAGTTGATTCGATTCAGCTAGTGGACTACACATGGCCAGCATGTACCACCCAGAACATACAGTCTAGAGGTATCGACTGTAGCTGCCCCGTGCCTCTTCTTTCGAGTACGAAAGACACATTAAGGTGGCTGAACGAGAAAGGATTCGGCAGTTCGACAGCTATACCCTGTACAGTACTACAGCATACTCACAGCCCTAGCCATAAACTTGTTTAAATGAGATGTTTTCATACAAGCCCTATGGACAGAACGGCAGTACGATCGCTCTGACAGCTGAGACTCCTACTCTTGAGCCGATTTCCAGGAATTCTCTTTATTCCGATAATTTCAGGATATGATCTTGCGCACGTCTGAGACAAACCGTAACGCAATGAAGGCTCTGAATGATGCTAATCCGCACATCGCTTTGCAGGAGTAATTAATGGATATAGTATAGGATGTTGGCAAAGTCAAAAACGACGTAGAATGCGCTAGCTCAGTTCGAATCGACCGCAAATCACCTTGTTTAATCCCAATCTAATGCAATTCTGAGAAGATCCTTGTAGGCCATCCATGTGCAGTATTGTTGCATATAGAGACAAGCTGCACGTCAACCGATACCGTACTAAGAACCACGGTTTTCGTGACTACTTCAAGCCGTGCAATTAATGTGCGAGTCTTCAGTACTAGACTCAGTAGTAGTACATAAAATTTTTTTATAATTTGGCAACCCTAGCCTTGTAGGCCCGTAACAGAATACGAATATGATGTGTCAAATGAATTGCAAAGTTCGTTGTACAGTACAGTAAAAGGTGACTCCTTTAACAAAGGACATCAAATTAGTGATTAAGACTAAAACGGTTTTTTCTAAAATCTAATATGAACTGTAGATAATAAACGGCGAATGTGTTGGGTCAATTCTCATGGCAGAAATTCTCTGTTATTTAGCTGGGGTGCTGACATGGCATAGAGCTGTTCTGCTTCACAATTTAGGGTACACGAATCTGCATGAGATGCGAGCACCCTGGATGTAATTACAACACGGTGCACTGTAGATCGAGAAGAGGGGCCGTAATGTTTACCGTTGAAGAAATCGGATCCAACTGATTTGACCAGTGTCATAGCGACCCCATGTTATATAGAACAGCGTCAGATCGGGTGGTAGGTTTCACGAAGAAACTTATTTCAGTACCTGCGCAGTAGGGTATTCGGTTGGATGTTTCGAATTTCATTGCAATTGTGATAATGTACCACGTTGGAACGCGCACTTGCACTGGTTTTCTTTCCTCTCACGCAACTAAATCAATGTGCTGCAAACTGAATGCAGATTGGTGTTAAGGCTTGGTGGAAAATCAAAAGTGCACTTTTCCATCTATTTTGAGCGAATAAAACTGATTACATCGGGACAGAATCCCACACTGGATAGAACTCCAAATCGCAGTGCCAACTTTTTTTAAGAATATCTATCTAGAAATCTATTGGAACCCTCGGTGTTACTAGAATCCCAAACATCGTCGAGTGACTGCTCTGTGTCTCACGCAATAGTTCATCTATCGACTTGCTCTACTTCTGGGTGTCGTGCTTGCGTGTGAGTGTCGAGTGGTAACGATTCTTGACGGAATTGTCTGACCTGTCCGGAAGCAATCGAGCGATTGAGGCCCATTTGTTGCCTATTCTCTTTTGTTCACTTAGAATGATTTTGTCCTCGTGCTCAGTCCAGTTGCCCTTGCGGATGTTCGGTCGAAGGTGATTCAGCCATCGCTCGCGACATTGCTTTCCAGTGCGCCCTGGGAGAGATGCGGCAATCGCATTCCAGTTTCTGGGAGAAGCTTCTGCGAGTTGACGAAGCAGCCTGTCTTCGATAAAGGTCCACATGTTTTTCATCTTGCCAACTGAGGAACCAGATCGACCTCTGCTTGAAGAGCCAATTTGTGAAGCTGTGACTGAGAGCGAAAGAAGGCTTTGGATTGGGGGCAATCGTTCATAACTTCGTGAGCTCGATCCATCCTCCGTGTCAATCAGTCTGTGAACTGAAATGCGAGATGCACCAGAACTCGGTACCGAAGAAAAAGGTCGATTTCGATTGCTCATCCTCTGCTTCTGCAGAACCGCAATACAATCTAGTCGACACATAACGTCGGTAAACAAATGTCAAGGATCAGAAAACAGAAGTCTGATAAGGTGGGAAAAGTGGAGTGGTTGATGTGAATTTCCTTCACGCCGCTTATGTGAGTTCACATTTATACGAAAACAACTCACATTCGAATGAACAATTTCACAATCTAAAGACGCCTACCTCGCCTCATTTAAAAAGTTTGTTCGTTCCAACCCACACTGCGGCGCCTGAAGGAAAGAGACGATCTTTGGTCATTGCAGATGAATGGATGGCTGTAATTGCGGATCGAGGACCAAACGTTATGAACTGGGAAGGAATCCGTCTTCAAAATAATCGAAATTTGGCGAGCGCCCTTACTCAAGTACTACTTCCGTCCCGTGAAGACTGAAACAATCTTGTAAATACATGTTATTTAGAACAGTGTTTTTCTTCTTTTTCACTCCATTTTTGCAACAAATGAAAGCGTTCGATTTATTTTAAAAATAAAACTGTCCCAATCCGCAAGAGACACTGGTACAATTTGCAGAACCAGGAAAACCTGAGTTCAAAAGAGAGTCCACTTGAAGAGCTGTAAAGGTTCACCAAACCGGATATATTGTATTTTATTGGATCCGAGATTCGTCGGGCTTAATGACTTCAAGCATCATTTCTCCGTATACTTCCTATACTACATTGAAACAAGTAAAATAACTCTAATTGTTGTACTGTACAATATCCCATCACCAAGGATTACATGCGGAACCCTACACCGAAAACTCGTGAGGATGCTTCAATTGTTTCAGCACTCACCGCGAATTGGCTGTCAAAGTTGGAACTTTTTACAGGTATGCTGCAGAGGACCAAGCGACCATACGTTCACTCGTCTGCCAAGGTCATCATAAAATATCGACGTACAGAAGCAGTTATCCAATGAAGGGGAGGTCAGGTGAGGTGGCTAATAGCGTAGATGTCATTATAATTCCTTATTTCGCCAAATAACGATTTTCGACGCCGAGTTTTCATTGCATGCTTGGTTGTTCAATTTCCTCGGTCAAGTTGGCCAATCTAATCAACGAATTGGCAAATTTTGCCTACTGCAAACGACACCACCACCTCACTGTACTTCGCAAATGCAACGTCCAAGATAATATGCCACGCTACTGGTTATTACAATTACGTTGATTCCTATAAACTCAGGCAGTGTCCACATAGAATGAAAAGTTTCTCGCCAGGTCTCACTTGATTGAAATAAAAATTTCCAAAAATTAGTTCGATCGACAACAGCCAGATTGATTCTGGTCGGTCTTATGGGAACATACAGTATGCTTCGACAGCATCGTTTAGTAACGCTTTAAATTTAGTTGGACCGTTAGCCTTCGTTGTCGCATAAAAGGGAACTGTGTAAGCAAATTGAAAGTGATCAGGTTTGAAGCGCTTATGAGTAACCCAAACAATCAAAAGTGACGTGCAGTGTAATCTAATTTTGACAAGCTGATCCTCTCTTATTATCACGACACCGTCCTGAATTGAGAAGAGGGATGTGAATTGAAACGGGTCTGTTCGTCAAAAAATTAAAATTCCTACTTCATGGAGCAGAAGCTGCCGACGGTTGCTGTCGGCGGATGAGTGGGTATGTGATCTGTAGCAGGTACATTTTCGATGACACACCGATCTACCGCAGTTTCTATTCTGGAGTCAGTAAGTTGTGAGGAGCCTTTGCCATTAACGATCACGAGGCACAATTGCGGAGAAACGAATCAGTTTGTAAAGTAAATCTACCCTACGATGGGGATACTTTATTGAAAACAATAGTGCGAGAAATAAGTATAATATGGATTGGCTACAAAATAGAGTCACAACCCTCTTGTTCACTCGACACTCTCTGTTGCAACAGAACTCACGCTCAATCAGCTGATCAATCAACTTTTCTGTCACGTTACAATAACAGTGCAGCTACAGTACTAGGGCAATCAGACTAGACTCGACAGGAACCGTTTTTCATTTCTTTCTCAACAACAATAACCATGTACGTCAGAGTGAACACAGGTCATAGATTCTACGTTTGTTCACATTGCCTTTCTCCTTGCTTAACGAGCAGCCGTTCGCTGCATAGCAAATAGCTTTGATTTTTGGCTTCATTCTGGGATTAAGTCGATGCTGTCTATCTTGAACCGCATTTGAGTATTAGTTCCTCGGTTTCTGCTCTCTGGTTTCCGTTAATCAGTACAACCCCATATCTCTTTGTAGAATGCACACGGCTGCTGATCATCAGCATGTGATTAACTGCATAAACTGCTATGGCGGTTGTATGTGTAAAATAACTGAACAAGTGCAGTACAGCACTGTACTACGTGCCCCTGCTTTTACCCTGTCCTTAACATCCGTCCAGTACATAAGAAAGCTACGGTGCTGGTATGAGTTCTACAGTATACAGTGCGGTACGGTACAGCACAGTGCAGTATCATAGATGCACACGTGACTGCATCTAGGTCACAACTGCACTATTTAGCAGTGCGTTCCTGTTTCGAAACCCTACAGCGGATCCACCAAGAACCTTTTTCTGATTCTCCACTCAACATTACGATGTACAGTTGGCTTCACCCTTGACCTGAATATTCTCTTATTCGGATATTCATTTGATTCTGAGGAGAAATAAAATCTGTAATGTAAGCATGGTCAGATAAGTTCAAATCGATTTCGATTTATAGTAAAAATGAAACAGGAGAGGCAGACTCTTAAAACCTTTGCATTTATGCTTCGAATAGTACACAATGTAGAAAATGAAAGGTTTAAGAAGCCATGCATTCGCAAAGTAGTTCTTGATTTCGTTTAATGAATGAAAAATGACCAGGCATTAAATGTATCGAAGAAATGTTACACTATTATAGTCTAGCATGTTTTCGATACCTTCAATGCCTGGTCATTTCATTTTAAATTATGAGGTGAGATGAGTTCAGGGAGCAGTTTAGAAATGACTGCTGTATATTATGTCCGCAATTGATTTTTTTGTCTAAAACATTGAGATCAACTTTATGCTAAATATTAATGTATAATAGAAAAGCATGTTCTAATCAATTCCTACAGTATTCTAAGTTTGTTTTTAGTAGGGAGAAAAAAATGTTACAGTATTCTAGTCCCAAAACATTAACTTCGCTTGAGTTAAGAATAAAACGGGAACTGCTATTCTTCGAGCATTACAGTTGTTGTAAAAAGTTAAGGAATACAGAAAATAGGAACTAATATACTTGTTAATATATTTAATAGTTGACAAATCATGAAAGAAGATCAGTTTCAATATAGCAATGGGTCGATGTGAGTACAAACTGTGAATAAATTAGAAATTCAGCCTCTCTGCTTTACCGAAAGCATTGATCAATAGATAAATCATTACATAGGCTATAACATTAGTTGCACAAGGAAAACTCTCAGCTACCAATATGCTGAGTGAAGGATTATTAGAGTGCTTCGGTGTCGAATAAATTTTGCTAACACTAAGTCAGTATCGCAGGAAATTACTAATCTAATTTATCTTACGCAATGCTACGACTATTCTCCTCGTGTCAAGAAATTTCTCTGAATTAAGTGATCCATATTAATCTGAAATTTGGATTGGTTTCTTAGAAAAATATAAGTGAAATGAAAAATCTGAAGAAAAAATTAGTTAAAAAGCTATTAAGTTTGTATTCATCTTGTTCTCACTTGCTTGCCGAACAGCTTGCGAGTGAAATTCAATATTCAAAATGCATGTGAAAGAAGAGATGAAGGACTTGGCTTCAGAATGAATCTTTTAATGGTCATTAGCGTTTGGAATATTGTGTATAGAAGCCGCAAATTTTCTCTCGCGAATGTAGTAGAGCCACCTTTATTAATTTAAAAAATTGCAGAGAACTTGAAAAAGGCTTTCTGTGGTTTTTAAAAATTATTGAAAAGTCTGTATGTAGCAAAGTATTATATGAAATTAAGACTAGAATTTTTCCTTTACCTTGCTCATTAGAAGATCAGTCACAAGTAACTTCACTTACAATCTTTATGACACTTGATGCACAACTATTCTTCGATAGAGAGTTAATGAAGAATTCGACTAGCCCAGTCAAGTATACGTTTAACTACTTTCGCGAAAAATTTAGTGGCCTTAAAAAGGTAATTGAGCTTTACTCAAAACGCGATTCTAACAACGCTGGTGGCAACAGAAATTTTCTCAAATGAAAAAATGTGAATTTTTACAACGCAGTATCCGATGTCGAGTCTGTATGGTTCGCGTTGATCGTCTGGAAGCAATCTACGCGGTGACAGGGTCGCTGGGGAAAGTATAACTGCCAAAAAATGCCGCAAAACTTCACATTTTCCTTATAGAATCGCATGTTATTTGTCACGCCAACCAATTCGAAGGAAAATTTATTCTTCAGCCCCAAAAACGGAATTTCCGGAACTACTTTAAGGTATGGCAGTCCCACGAAACTACTTGCTTAATGATTATTTAGAAATATATACCGACCATTACACCCTTAAATGGTTGATGCATATATCTGACACTTTAG
>JAAUYH010248960.1_pt1 | contig 17996 bp, 16 predicted proteins | sample 7278061 | NCBI WGS metagenome assembly JAAUYH01 (sample SAMN14350203, study PRJNA611818) | marine sediment metagenome | isolation source: surface marine sediment (0.6m) | place: French Polynesia: Moorea | collected 2018-08 | reverse complement strand
TGGCGATGTCTCTATATTCTACACCTATTGAGTTAACGTACCAAAATACTTACACATTTTTTAGAACAATGTATAAGTCTGTATAAGAAAATTACTGCTATAAGTCAACAGCAACCTGATTACTGTAGAATCAAATTCCTGTAGCAGAAATTAGCCAAAAGTTGAATAGTAAAAATCGAATTGTTGTGCAATTATGAACTGATGGTGGTAGTTTGGTTAAAAATTGGTTAACCACTAAATATATAGTAATGTGACCAATAACAATACAAAACCACCAGTAAAAATATCCTGGTGGTGGTTATGCATAGCAGAGTTCAAAGTTCCGCCGGAAAGTCAAATAACCCGATTAACACTACATTGGTTGCCAGACAACAGACGGCGCAACCAGTAAATGCTCCCAAGTCGGGATTATCTGACCCTAAGTTTAACTTTAATTTAAGCAATATTCCCATATCCGCTCCAGTACAACCTCAAGAAGAAGACGAAGCAGAAAAACAGCTTCAGAAACAAGAATTACAAAAATCCAAGCTTCAACAGCAACCATCAAATTTACCAGGAAAACTATCACCCAAATCAGGTTCTAGCATTCACCTGAATAAAATGCTTATTTCTGCTCCTCAGCGTTCGTTCAACACTCCTCCTTTGCAGCCCAAACTAAAAGTTCGTATTGCTCCTCGTAATAGGTTGCAGCAGCAAATAACTGAGAAGAGGGAAGAAGAACCATCAGAAGAGCTTTCAACTAAGGCTTTCGCTTCATCATCAAACCCTTCAGATAATCCTGGTCAGGATAATCCCGAGTCGGGGACAAATCGGACTTCTGCAATGGGACACAGCCTAGCAAATATTGCTATCTCAAGTCCTGGTACTTACTCACTACCCCCACCATCTCCTTTAATACAACCCAAACTAACCATTAGCACTCCTGGGGATAAATACGAACAGGAAGCAGATACAGTATCAGCAAGGGTAGTAGAACGGATTAATAATCCTAATTTTGCTGCTCAAGCTAAGGCAAAGTCTATGGTGCGAAATACCAATAGAAACCAACACCTTGTTCTTCGCCAATCTCCACTAAAAATCAATCCTAGTAAGCCCCCAAAATTAGTGCATCCCATTCCTCACTCCACACCTTGGATCAAAAGGATGACTGCTGTTACTACCAATCGACCTAAGTTAAATTTTCATAACAACTTAGAAGCTTCTATTCAACGGGCTAGGGCTGGTGGTCAGCCTATAGAAGATAAGGTTAGGGAGCCAATGGAGCAAGCATTGGGAGCAGATTTTAGTGAGGTAAAGATACATACCGATTCCCAAGCAAATGAGCTTAATAATGCGATTCAAGCTAAGGCATTTACCACTGGACAAGATATTTTCTTCCGCCAGGGAGAATACAATCCAAACAATAAGGAAGGACAGGAATTGTTGGCTCACGAGTTGACTCATGTGGTGCAGCAAAATGGTGGTGCAGTTCAGCCTAAAGCCGAGCCAGAAGCTGATGAGTTATCAGAAATCACTATCTCAGAAACAGAAACCAATAGCTTACCAGCCTTAGCAGCCAAAGCAGAACCAGGTGCATCACCAGGCTCTGCAACTGAATCTAATGATGAACCTGGTCAAATTATCGAACAGCTAAAAAATACACCGCCAACCAAAGCTGCTAAGATCTATAACCAAGCCCAAAACACCTCATCTCAGGCTTTAGATAATCAAAAGCAAAAAGTTCAAAATACCATCCCAGAAATTCCTGCACCTACTGGATTGTCTCCTCAAGAAAAATCTGAAGAAAACGCAGCAGAAGAATTAACTGAACCAAAAGCAGCAAAAACTGATACCCAATCAACTGAATCAGAAGATTCTCCCAAGAGTAGAGCCAGTAAAAAAGGTGGCATTGTTTCAGGTTTTAACAAGCTCAAAAACCAGATTAAAACAGGCAGAAAAAATCAGACTCCAACATCAAAAGGGGAAGTTAGCAAAGAAGATATTAGTAAAGTAAACACCAGTGCTGGAGAACGCCCCAAAGTAGAATTAAGCGGTGAAGCTGACCCAGCAAAAATGGATCAAACTCAGGATCAATCAGATCGGGAAGTAGAAGCAGCTAAAAAACAAGAAGTTCAACAGAGCAAGCAGGACTTTGGTGAAAATGATATCTTTCCTCAAGCCAACGAAGAAATTCTCAAGACAAAGAAAGAATTTGCTGCTGCCAAATTTTCTGCTAAGAAAAATACACAAGTGATCCCAGTACCCAAAGACCTGGAGGGCGGTTTGAATGAAGGTTTGACTCCTTTTTATCAAGAACAGATTGCTCCAGAACAAGAAAAATATCGCAATGGTAAGAATAAATTTGATCTAGATTCCAAGCAAGCGAGAACCGATGCAGATCAGGAAATTGCTAATTTAGATCAAGAAGCCAAGGAAAAACAAGTAGCAGAACAAAAGCAAGCCAAGCAATCAGTTGGTAAAGCGAGAGAGGATTGGCAAACTGAGCTAGATAATGTTGATAAAGATTATCAGAGTCAAGCAGGAAAAGCCACCAAAGAACAAAGGAAGAAGATCGATGATGAGAAATCTAAAGCGGAACAAGAAGCAGATCAACATTTAACAAAAGCCGAGCAAGACGCTGAAGCAGAGAAAAACAAAGCGGAAGAAGAAGCCAAGAAAAAAGAAGCAGAAGCAGAAGCAGAAAAAGATAAGCCTTGGTATGAAAAAGTTGGGGATTTCGTTAAAAATGCCTGGGAAGCATTTACCTCATTTGTAACGGATTTATTCAATGCTTTACGAAATGCCATTAAAGCCATTTTTGACGCAGTTAAGGCAGTGGTGATGAAAGTTATCGATTTGGCTCGACAAGCGATTGTAGGGTTAATCGAAGCCTTAGGAGAAATTCTCAAAGCCATTGTGAGTGTTGCTTTAGCAGCTTTCCCAGAAATCGCTCAGAAATTTAGGAATGCGATCGATGAAATAACTAGCAAAGCTGTAGCAGCAGTGAATGCTGTTGCCGACTTTTTACAGAAAGCTGTTAGTGCGGTTTTGGATTTCTTAGCGAATACTTTAGATTCATTATTGTCAGTGCTAAGAGATTTATTTACTGGAATTATGACCCTGATTCAAATGATCATTACGGGTCAAATTGAAGAGATAATCCAAGGAATGGCTAATCTGGTAGAAGGGGGTAAAGCAATGCCTCCTCAGTTTGAAACCGCAGCTTTAGAAGAACTGCTTGGAGGCAATCTTGACGAACCCCTGTCACCTGAAGTAATCGCCCAAGCTCAACAAGCTGGAATCGAAATTCCTAATGCCAAAGGTGGTTCTATGCAACCAGGATTAGAAGTTGGGGAAATGCCTCAAGCACCTTGGACTAAAGATAATGTTGGGGTAGATGGTGTTGAGCAAAATATGGAACTTTCCCCTGAAGTAATGGCTGAACTGATGCAGCAAACTAATGGTAATGGGGAAGTAATGTTAGGAGAGTCTAACGATTCTAGTCGTTCAATGGAATCGATTATCTCCGAAGCAGGAGGACAGCAGCAAACAAAAGGAGGAGAAGAAAAACAACAATATCCTGATGATGGACTCTCTCCCAAACAGCGAGCGGAAATTAAATGGGAGTTGATGAAGCAAGGCATTCAAAAGTGGTTCTCTGATAACTGGCCCATTTTACTTGCTGGTTTAATAGCAGCAGGAGTAGTCATCGTCGGTGCGATTGTCCTTTCTGGTGGCGCAGTTTTGGCAGCACTGCCAGTAATTATGCAAGTTTTAACCGTAGTATTTGCTGCTGAACTCATTGCTATGATGGCTGGACATATGAGGGATTATGTCACCAAAGCTTGGGCAGGAGATATTCAGGGTGGTGGTAAGAGTTTAGCAAAAGCCTTCGCAGCAGGGGCGATCGAACTCGCTTTTGCAATAATACCCTATCTCGGCAAAGCACTTAAGAAAGGAGCTAAAGCTGTAACTAAAGGAGCTAAAGCTGCATTTAAAGGTGGAGCCAAAGTTGCTGCCAGAGCAGGTAAAGCAGTCGCGAAAGGTGCTAAATACACTATCCAAAAAGGTAAAGTAGTGTTTAAGGGTATTGCTGGTACGAAATTTGGTAAGCAATTTAAGACCCTCAGTAATTTAGGTCAAGGACTCTTAAATAAGATGCGGTTCAAAGGGTTCCGCATTAGGGTTAAAAATCGTCGCTTCCGCCTTGAAGGTTTAATTAATCCTTGGGTGTTAATTGCTGAAGGTAACATCACACAAGTTGCAGAAGGTGCAGAAGGAGCAATTAAACTTTCTGATGAGCAACTTAAGGTAGTCGAGAAACTGTCTCCTGATGCACGGCAAGCACTTAGCGAGTTAAAACAAGAACAAGTTGATCAGCTTACCAAATTGCTTAAAGAAGATCCAAGTAACGCTGAAGATATTCTCAAACAATATTTTTATAAGGCAAAAAAAAGTAATGCTGAACTTCCTGATGATGTAGCATCTAAACTCCAAGAGAGCTTAGATAATTTTAAAGTCGTAAAAGAAAGGGGCTATCCCTATGGCTTTGAAAATATTGATGATTTTCTCTCTTTCAAAAAGGAATTAAACTCAGCGCTGGCGAGATATAATATCCCTACTGATAATATTCGGATTCATGGTAGTGCCGTACATAAGACAACCCCAGGAGATTTGGATGTTGCTATCATTGTAGATGAAAAACAATTTCAAGAACTTGGTGCGCGATTTATAGCGAACTCACGATTAGATAAGATTAAAACACAGATAACAAAAGAACTTGCTAAAGGAAAAATACCTAGCTATAGGTTTAGTCCACGTAGAGGAAATACAGTAGCTCAATCTGTTTACGGAAAAGCTGGCAATCTAGAGAAAATTCAGGTTTCTCTCATTCGTCAAGGAAGCCAGTTTGACATCGGTCCATACTTGTCCTTTTAGTCTATGAAAATTTATGGGAAAAATATAAAATATGGAAAATATAAAATATTTTACGTCTCAAGTTTTTAAGGAAGAAGAAAAAATTTCAGAAGCAGAAGCCTTAGCAAGAACTTGGTATGTAATCTGTCATTATTCTGATAATACTCCAGACTTTGCTGAAATTATAGGACATGGCAAAGTAAATAATGTTATTTACTATAATCGAAAATATCCTGATGAAACAGTTTTAAAACAACACATTAGTCGATATGAAAATTGTAATTTTGAAGTCGTTTTACCTTTAATGGAAATCAACGGAAAATACAACCGACAAATTTTCTTGTGTAACAGCATCGGTGAAATTCAAGGAATTAATGAGGAATATCTGAACCCAGAAGGAGATTTACTGAAGGAAGTTCGGATGGACTCAAATCGAAATCTTTACGGAACAATAGAGTATGAGTATGATGAATCTGGTACTATCAGTATAGTTCGAGAGCGTAATTCCGATGGAAAGATTATTTCTGAGAATGAGATAGAAGATTAAAGTTAGGAGGGTAAAAATTCAGATGTCAAAAAAAATTCCTGAACTTTATATTGCTACTGACGTGGAAGCAGATGGTCCTATACCTGGTCCGTATAGTATGCTCGCATTAGGTATGGCAGTAGTAGGAAAACCAGAGCTTCGTTTCTATACGGAAGTACAACCTATCTCTGATAATTTTGTACCTGAAGCTCTCAAAGTCTCAAATCTTGATCGGCAGCGATTGCTAGAACAAGCACCTAATGCTAGAGAAGCGATGGATGCAGCAGCAAGGTGGATTAATAGTCTTAGAAAGATTGGTCGCCCCGTATTTTTAGCAGCACCAGCAGTTTGGGATGGGATGTTTGTTCATTGGTACTTTATAAATTTTACGGGAAAAAGCCCATTTGGTCAGACTGGTTCTGGAATTGATCTACGAAGCTATTGGATGGGACTACGGGGTTCTGAATGGGTAGAGACGAGAAAAGGCAAAATTAAATATGAATTAGGAATTAACGAACTTCCTCATACTCATCATGCTGGAGAGGATTCACTTGAGTTAGCAACCATCTTTGAAGTAGTTTTGAAGGGAAATTCCAGAATCAACGACCTGAAATAGTCCCCACTACCTATTCAGGCAACAAAGCCTTTAAACTATTTCAAAAAATCACAATTCTTAAAAAGGATAGCTAGATTGATAAATCATTCATAATTTGTTCAATTTTTTCTTTTAATTTTGGTAAGTCATTGGCAACAATTAGCCAAACTTCTTCTAAATCAACCCGAAGATAATCATGAATTAAGACATCTCGAAATCCCGCTATTTTTCTCCATTCTATATCAGGATAAGCTTCTTTTAATTCGGTTCCTAAGCGTTTGGAAGCTTCGCCAATAATTTCAAAATTACGAATAACCGCATCTTGAATCATACGATTTTGTCTAAAGCTATCCTGTCCATCCTGAGTATAGGTTTCAATATTTACAATACATTCTTGAATATTACTCAGATAAAGTCTATCGTTTTTCACAAAGGAATACACTCCTTTAAAATCTGTTCTCTAATCACTTCATGGAGAATTTGCGGTTTAGCAACATCAACTTTACACTTTAGTAAATCTTCTAATTCTTGAATTAAGCCAATACGGTTTAATAAACTGCGTCCTGGTTCTATATCCATCAAGAAGTCAATATCACTTTTATCTGTTGCTTCTCCTCTGGCAACTGAACCAAAAATCCGAATATTATTAGCTCCATATTTGGCAGCAATCTTAATGATTTCTTCGCGTTTTTCTTGGATTAATTGTTGAATAACTGATGGTTTTTCTACTTGATTCATTGTTTCCTCCTTTTTATACGAGAGGTTTATGACGATCTTGACATGATACCCTTGTCTTATGGACGTTTAGCATTTGCTGGACGAGGCTTGGCACGGTGGTTATAAGGTTAAATCCTGTCATTATAGACTAGAACAATGAGTACCCAAACTAAATATTCTCACTTGAACAGCGAACTAACATTATGGGAATCCTCAGAATCGCCGATCGCAATTCATGGGGTTAATCTAGCACTAACTACACAGGATGACAAAATCAATGAGTGTCGTCTCACCTTCCAAATTAGCCCAGAACTTTACCAGCGCATCGACACCGAAGCCTTATTTAACCTCAAACCAGAAATCCGCACTCCTATTTCTGGTAAACCCTTTCAACCCTCAATTGACATCCAAATTGAAGCCAGTCTCGACCCCGATTTACTCCCCCAACTGACAAAACACGCAGAAGATGCCAACCAAGCAACAGTTTACCTCCAATATCTCAGTCAAGAACAGCCAAACAATTCTTTATTATCTCCCTATAGTTGGTACGCCCTAGAAGTCAAACAACAACAGGAGAACAGTGAAACAGGCTATCGTACTCTCTGGGCGTATTTCAAACCCTCTAATATCACTCCCAATGGTATTGACAGCAAACAATTAAATGAGGCGATGCTCGATTTTACCAAAGATTTAATTAATACCGAGCATTTCGCAGCCTCCGAAGATAGCATTTCTCAAGCTGTAGAGCAAATCATAACTCAGGCTTTTGGCAATGTCTCAGAAATTACCGAAAAAGCAGTTTCAGAAACTATAGAAAAAATGAATACTGCTTTTGCAGAAGTTACAGAGAGTCTTTCTGAGATAACAGAAGAAATCGCTTCAGAAGACAACATTTTTGCAGCAATGGTTCAATTCTTTACCCAAGAAAATTGGCAATTTCAAGAAAACCCAGAAAGACAAAGCTTAAGCCTCGGCTTCCAAGGCAAAAATGGTCAATATGAATGCTACGCTATTGCCAGAGAAGAACAGCAGCAAATGGTATTTTACTCAATTATTCCTCTCCAAGCCCCAGAAAACAAGCGGAGTGCTGTAGCTGAATTTATTACCAGAGCTAATTACGGCATAATTATCGGCAACTTTGAACTAGACTTTACTGATGGAGAAATTCGCTATAAAACCAGCATTGATGTTGAGGGTAATCGACTCAATTTTGACTTAATCCAAAGTTTAGTTTATGCCAATGTAACAATGATGGATGAATACCAACCTGGAATTATTGCTGTGATAGAGAATGATATATCTGCGCTAGATGCGATCGCGCAAATTGAAGGTTAGCACCATAATTTATGTTGATTTTTGGTGTATTACGCTGTCGTTAACACACCTCACGAAAAATGCGATCGCCTATCTCAAGAATTATAATATTAAATTAATTTAATATTTTCTGGCAATAGCTAATTATCATTAAAATTAACTATTATATCCTGTAATTCGTAGATTATAGAGCTAAAATCAGGCAATTTGGAGGTACTATCCATGATCGCTACAAATATTCATCTTAGCCAGGAAGCTCAACAAATTTTGATTAAGGTTGCAGCAATAAAAAATATGTCTGTAGAAGATTTGGCTTCAGAAATTCTCAATGAAGTTATACCAGACAAGCTTAATTATATTATTAAAGATATAGAAACTAAGCCAAAACGCAAGCCAGCTTTAGCAGGAACAGAGCCTTTTGTTTTTTATGGAACTCCCGAAGAATCAGGACTCCCTGCTGATGAATGGGATATGGAAAAGGATCGCTAACTTCTGTAGGATTCCTAAATGCGATCGCTCATTATTTTTGCTACAATTCCATCAACCCAAAAACATTTTGCAAAGGTAACCTATGACTAAATTAATCCAAGAAACTTTTGAGCAAATTTCAAGGCTTTCTGAAGAGCAACAAAATACTCTTGCAACCTATCTACAAAAACATCTAGATGAATTTTTACAACAAGCGGAAAAAGAGAAACGAATTGAGGAAGGGACTTATACAATAAATGATTTAAACGAAGCAACACAACAAGCTATTAAGAATATCGAAGAACAAAAAAATTTAACTGTTTGTGATAACAAAAATGAGCTTTATCACGAATTAGGAATTTAATGCGATCGCCTATTTTTGAAAATCGCCTTAAGAAAGACATCAAAAGGCTACAAAAACGTGGCAAAGATATGAACAAACTTAAAGCTGTGATTGATAAATTACTCGATAATCAAGAATTAGAACCTAAATATAAAGATCACGCTTTGACAGGAAATTGGAACGGATATAGAGATTGCCAGATAGAACCAGACTGGCTTTTAATTTATAAAACCTCAGAAACCCATCTTTTTCTAGTACGTTCAGGTTCACATTCAGATTTATTTTAAGATTTTAATATTAATGTATTTCTCGTTCTATATAGTGTTGGGCTTCCTGCTCAAAATGCTAGAATTAATTAGAGAATCGAATTTTCATCACAAATAAATCATTGAGGTAGATAAGAGAGATGAGAATTAGGCAAAGAAAACGCGCTCCCACTTCAGCAGTATTTGCCTCAGCAATTACTTCCAACCTCTTATCGCCCCGTTTTTCTCCACAATTATCTAATAGCCAGAAACATCCTACTACTAAGCAACCCAAAAACTCTTCAGCACAACTTCAACGCGCCATTAAATTTGGTCACAATATTAGTCGAGTAGCAATTTCGGCAGAGCGATCGCATAAAACTGCTAAAAAGTATCGTCAACACAGTATAATTCAGCCTCAAGCTAAATATCAGTTCGCTCCTACTAAAAATAATAAAGGAGCGAAATTATTACCTGTAAAAGCCCCTCCTAAAGCAACCAAAGAAAGCGATCGTCGTCCTAGAACCCCCATCTTGGCAGGGTTTAAAGGCAAATATCAGCCTTCATTTGTCGAACTCAATGATGTAGAACAGGGGCTAGTAGCTAACTGCTATTTACTCGCCAACATGGCTGCCTTAGCCAGAACTAACCCAGATAGCATGACAAAATACATCCGCCCCAAAGAAAATGGGCTGTACGAAGTTACTATCTACGTTAGCTCCCAACCTAATGCTCAATTAGGGAAGGGTTCAAAAACTCCAGTCACACTAACTATAGATGACATCTTACCCTTTTCTAACTACGGCAAATCAGCCTTTGCTCAAAAGGGACAAGTAAACGTCGGCGGGCAAGTAGAATTGTTGTTAATGCTGATTGAAAAAGCTTATGCTACCTACAAAGGGACTTATGATGCCAACCTTTGGAGTAAACCACAAGAGGCAATTTCCCAACTAACTGTCAATAACAGTGATACTTACAATACCGATAAATTTAACGACATCCAAATTGCCAATATTATCAACACCGCTCTAGTAAAAAACTTATCAGTTACCACTGCTACCCCTGCTATGAGCGAAAATACCAAGGAGCGAGCAGCCAATATCAATCCCGGAATTACAGAAAAGACAAGTTACAACGTTAGAAAAGTTGACCCCTCATCTTTAACTATTAGTTTGCAAAGTTCCTGGGGTTCTGCCTACGATGTCAATAACTTGTCTATTAGCGAATTTCGGAGATTTTTTGACCGAGTTCGACTGATGAATTAATTAATCATTACCAAGGTAGATTACTACCATCCCAAGAGAAAAACTGTCCGCTATTACTAATATCCAATCCTTCCATAACTGATAGTAACTGACTAACAGTAAGTTCTACAGGGAATAACTTTTCTGGAGGGACATTTTTTTGGAATGGTTGGGAAAGGCGAGTATCTGTCGTCCCTGGATGAAGTGCAACTACAATAGTTTTAGGACATCGACGACTATACTCGATAGAGATTGTTTTCAAGAACATATTTAAGGCTGCTTTGGAAGCACGATAACCATACCAACCACCCAGACGATTATCTCCGATGCTGCCCACTTTAGCAGAGATACTGGCAAAGATACTACTTTGTTTGTGACGCAACAGAGGCATAATATGTTTAGCTAACAACGCTGCCCCAATACTATTCACTTGGAAATAATAGACAAGATTATCAGCATTAATTTGTCTGAGACTTTTTTCTGGTTGTAAGTCTCCCTCATGTAATACTCCCACACAGTAAATAACTAGATGGAGTTGATCTACTTCTTGACTGATAGTTTTAATCGCTTCTGCTATCGTCGATTCTTGGGTAATATCCATTTCCAGACAACATAATTTATCCCGATAGCTACTTTCTAACTCAATTAAGGAAGATGCAGATTTGCAACTGCGATAAGTCCCATACAGACGATCAACATTATCGTATTTAAGTAACTTTTGAACAAATCCTAAACCAATACCTTGACTCCCACCAACAACCAAAGCATTAACGCGCTCTACTTCTGTAAAAATTGACATCAATTTTTGAACTATCTACAACCTAAACTATCTCTTGTCGCAACTCCTGTTGTTGAGTTGACTCCCTCTGCTCTTTTACAAAGGAGATATACTTGATAGCGGTCTAAAATAGCACCAGAAAAATCTGCACCAGTAATATCTGCACCTTCAAAAGTGGTACTAGTAGCAACAGCATCTTCTAAAATAGCGTTAGTTAAATTAGCCTGGTCTAAACTCACCCGATCCATTAAAGAAGAAGTAAGATTAACATCAGATAAATCAGTATTAAGAAAATTTGCTTTAGTCAAAATCGAATTACTCAAATCCGATCCTGCAAAGGTTGTACCCCTGACATCAGCAGCAGCAAAAACTGCACCTTTTAAGTTGCGATGAGAAAAGTCTTTGTTACGCAATTCGCTGTAGGTATAGTTTACCGCATTATCTTGAGCAATTACAGGAGGTGCATCCAGTAACACCCATAATATTACCAAAGTCACAGTCAACAAGATTGTTATAACTCTTTTTCCCAAATTAACCATTAGTGATTTTTTCAAAATTGATTAAGTATTTGTTTATTATTATCATAATTAATACTAAAAATCTATCTTGTTAGATGATAGAGTCTGTAAAATTTTACATACAGTGGTAATGTATTATTTATAGTTGGCTTTTATTTAGACTTTTAGTTGAAGAATTACTGAATCTATGGTTATTGATCTCTCATTTGTCTAAGTCCTGGCATTTTTTAGGTAATTGCAGATTGCATCTTTGTCTAGCTATAAGTTCAAAATAAATAATGAGGGATTTAAGCTTCTTAATTTAATTTAGCGATGACAAAAAAACCAATAAAAATATTTTCCAAAAATTATAGTGTTCAATATTATCTATGAATAAGCGATCTTCAAAAAGAAAATTACTAAAAAAGCTACTAATTATAGCAGCAAAAACTATCGGAGTATTCTGTATTGCTGTGATCTTAGATGCTTTGATTTTTGGCAGTATTTATCATCCTTTGACTTATGTTTATAAATGGCAAAGTTGGATGGTTTGTAACTCTTCTCCTACGGGTAAGTGTAAAAATGTTTTTGATACAAGAGTTGACAGCCTAGCAAAAGGAGAAAGTATGGTTGTTAGCTCTCAGCATATAGCATCAGAAGTGGGGGCGCAAATACTCAGAGAAGGCGGTAACGCGATCGATGCAGCAGTAGCGGTAGGATATGCTTTGGCTGTAACTTATCCTTGCTGTGGCAATATTGGCGGTGGGGGTTTTATGCTTATTCGTTTAGCAAATGGGGAAGAAAGTTTTATTGATTTTCGCGAAACTGCTCCTTTGGCTGCTAACGCAGATATGTACCTTGATGAACAGGGAAATGTGATTAAAGGGTTGAGTACTAATGGTTATTTAGCTGTAGGTGTTCCTGGTACAGTCAAGGGTCTAGACTACGCTCTCACTAAATACGGGACAAGGTCGAGAGAAAAAGTTATTTTACCTTCAGTCAAAATAGCTGAAGAGGGTTTTAGGTTGCAACAGGGAGATGTTGACATCTTTGAAGCGGGAAAAAATAAATTATCTCAGCCTAATGTGGCGGAAATATTCTTGAAAAATGATGAAGTGTATCAGCCTGGAGATATTTTAGCCCAACCGGATTTAGCTAATACTTTAAAAGCGATCGCAGAAAAGGGAACAGAAGCTTTTTATCAAGGAGAAATAGCTCAAAAAGTCGTTGCTGCTAGTAATGAAAATAATGGCATTCTAAGTCTGGAGGATTTTGCTAACTACAATGTCAGAGAATCTGAACCAATTAGGTGTAGCTATCGAGGATATCAAGTTATCTCTTCCCCACCACCAGGAGGTGGGACTACTGTTTGTCAGATGTTAAATATTTTATCTGGTTACGATTTAAAAGAGTCAGGATGGAGAACTTCTCCTAGCTTACACTACATACTTTCTTCTATGTTATTGGCTTTTGGCGATCGCAATCAATATTTAGCAGACCCTAGTTTTGTGGATAATCCGACACAAAAACTTTTATCCGATGACTATGCTAACCAATTACGAGACAAAATTAAAACCGATGCTATTGACCCAAAATCAGTTTATTTAAATACTCAGCAAGAAGGAACAAATACTACTCATTATTCGGTAGTAGATCAAGAGGGTAATGCTGTAGCAGTAACTTACACGATCAATTCTTCTTTTGGCTCGGGAGTGATGGCTCCAGATACAGGTTTTATCCTGAATAATGAAATGGATGATTTTACTACCAAAGTTGGCGCATCAAATCAATTTGGTTTACGCCAAGGAGAAGCTAACCTCATTCAACCAGGAAAACGCCCCCTGAGTTCTATGTCTCCTACTATAGTTACTAAAGACGGACAACTGGTGTTAGTTACTGGAAGTCCTGGTGGTTCGACGATTCCTACTACAGTATTGCAGGTAATTACTAATGTTGTTGATTACGATATGAACATTGAGGAGGCTATTCATAAACCACGCATACATTATCAAGGATTTCCCAATAAGGTTCTTACCGAACCTTATGCTATTGAATCTAAAACTTTAGTAAAGCTATGGGAAAAAGGATACAAGGTTACTCCTTTGGGATTTTGGGGTGCAGCGGAATCGATTTATATTGATCCGCAAACTAATTTGAAGTTTAGTACCAACGATTCTCGTAAATCTTCTGGAAAAGCTATTGTTCCCTAACTTTTGCCAAATCCCCATATCTTTAGTGCAGACGTAATCAAAATTTCTTGTCAGTATAGGGGTGGTTCATAAATAGTATCTAGGGGTAATCTGAATGAAGACCAAGTTAATCCCAATTATTTTAGCTGGAGGAAAAGGAGAACGCTTTTGGCCTGTAAGTCGTCTTAAAAGACCTAAGCAGTTCTTGTGTTTAGATGGTAGTGATAGAAGTCTCATGCAAGCTACTGCGGAGCGTCTGTTAGATTTAGCTGGAGGTTGGGAGAATCTCTGGGTAATTACTTCCTCAATTATTGCCGATGGAGTCCGAGAACAACTACCAGATTTACCAGAGTCTAACTTATTAGTTGAACCATTAGGCAAAGATACCGCCCCTGCGGTAGCCTGGGGAACAATGGAAGTAGCTAAACGCTATGGTAAAGATGCAGTGTTAGGATTTTTCCCTGCGGATCACTGGATAGGCGATCGCACTTCCTATGAAACTACTCTCAAAGCTGCTACTCAACAAGCTTTAGCTGAACCTTGTATCGTGACTTTAGGTATTAAACCTAATCAACCTGCTACAGGTTATGGTTACATCGAACAAGCAGAAGAAAAGGGGAATTTTGAAGGCTTACCAGTTTATAAGGTGAGTCGGTTTACAGAAAAGCCAGATCGAGCAACAGCACAAGGTTTTATTGATACAGGTAAATATAGCTGGAATAGTGGGATGTTTATCTTCCAAGCAGGAGTAGTTTTGGATGAGTTACAAAACCATGCACCAGAAATCATGAACCCTCTGTTAGAAAAAGGCAAATCTGCTTATTCTGAACTAGAAAAGCTAAGTATTGATTATGCTTTGATGGAAAAAACTAAGTTAGCCTATGTCTTACCTGCTAATTTTGGTTGGGATGATCTTGGTGACTGGAATGGAGTAGAAAGACTCTTAAAAGGCGATCAAGATAATGTAGAATTGGCTACTCATATTGGTCAAGATACTAAAAATTCTATTTTTTATACCAGTGATGAAGAAGAAGTAATTGTTACTATTGGTTTAGAAGATGTGGTAGTAGTAAGAGATGGCAAAGTTACACTAGTAGTTAATAAAAACTGTACCCAGGATATTAAGAAAGTCGTTAAATCTCTAGGGAAAGACTCGAAGTTTAAGCATCTATTATAAAAGTTATCAGGTGGGCATCGCTCACCTGATAATTCAGTTATAAATTTAATCTTTTATTGTAATACTATAGTGTAAGAATTAGTTGCTCTCAAACAAAGTATAGCAGTCTAAGCAAGGATTAAGACGTTCCCTATTGCAAGAAAAGCCTATTGCCCCGAGAAGAGACTTAATATATCTAGGTAATTAAAAATTAGATACTTAAAAACTCATAAAACTGCTATTGGACTATGGAATTGGTTAATATATAGCGGTATTAAAGATTAATTAAAACCAGTGTTTTCTTTAACTAAAACAAGCGATCGCCAGAGAGAAATTCTAGAGATAGTCCTCAGCAATGGTTGGGACTATATGCGAAGCTTATTAATAGCAGGAAAAGCTGACGAACCCAAATTACCTCCTCCTGCGGTATTTAGGAAAATTCTTGCTGAATTAGGACCTTTTTATGTCAAAATCGGACAACTTCTTAGCACTCGTCCTGACTTACTTCCTCCAGAATACATTAAATCTCTAACGGCTCTACAAGCACAAGTTCCTCCCATCCCCTGGGAGAATATAGAAACCATCATTAGACAAGAATTATCCCAGCCCATAACTCAAGTCTTTAATAATATTGAATCTCAACCCATTGCAGCAGGTTCGATAGCTCAAGTACATCGTGCTACTTTGATTACAGGAGAAGCAGTAGCCTTAAAGGTACAACGTCCAGGTATTGATCTTATTGTTGATAAAGACATCAAATTAATTAAGGCAATCGCAGAATTAGTTTCCTTAACAGACTTTGGACAAGATTATGACATTAACTCTCTAGCAGAAGAATTTACCCAAGCAGTCAAAGCAGAACTAGATTTTACCAAAGAAGCCCACTATACAGATCAATTACGCCTTAATTTAGCTCAAAGTACTTGGATTGACCCAAAACAACTAACTATACCCCAGATTTACTGGGAAATCACTACCGAAAAACTATTAGTTTTAGAGTGGTTAGAAGGTACACCCATCCTCAACGCGGATATTCCCTTAAGCAGTGACACTTCATCTGCAAAAAATAATCGTCAACAAGCTACAACTTTACTATTTCGGGCATTTTTTCAACAAATGCTAGTGGATGGTTTCTTTCATGCTGACCCTCATCCTGGTAATATTTTCTATCTTGAAAATGGTAAAGTAGCTCTAATTGATTGTGGTTCTATTGGCAGACTCGATCCTCGTACTCAACAACTACTAACAGAAATGTTACTTGCGATCGTTGATATAGATGCTAGTCGTTGTTCTCAATTAACCTTGAAATTATCTCAGAGCGATCGTGTTCCTGATTTAGCGAAGTTAGAAAACAGTTATGAACTTATCTTAAGAAAATACTACAACCTTAGCTTATCTCAAATCAATTTTAGCGAAGTATTTTACGAAATCCTACAATTAGCTCGCAAAAATAAACTGAAACTACCTCGTAATTTGGGGTTATTTGCTAAGACTTTAGCTAACTTGGAAGGAGTAGCTCGTAAACTCAATCCTGAACTAAATTTACTCACAGAAATTAAACCATTAATGACAGATATTTTCCGTCGTCAACTCATAGGGGATACCCCAATTCCTACTTTATTAAGGACAGTTTTAGATTTAAAATCATTATCTTTACAATCTCCTCGTCAGTTTGAATTATTGTTAGAACGCTTGGGAACAGAAACTTTACAATGGAACTTAAATGTTAAGCAATTAGATTATTTACGACGTAGTATTGATGATTCTGCTAATCGCTTATCTTTTAGTATTGTTGTAGGTTCTTTGATCATGGGGGCAGCAATTATTTCCACTAATGCACAAACTCAAGAACTATCTTTAATTACTAATATTTTGTTTGCTGCTGCCAGTTTTTTGGGGTTATGGCTAATTGTTAGTATTCTCCGCTCTGGAAGATTAAAATGATAGGTAAGGATTCAGGTCGAGCGCGATGGCAACTTGGATTGGGAGGATTCAAGTATCTGGGATTGACAAATCGGTCAAATAAGATAAAGTGGCTAAATGAGTCAGAATGAGTCCAATAGAGACGTGAAATCCTTGAAAAATATAGCGTATAGACAATCGGTATGTGTAAATAATTTTGTGTAAGTACTTATCTAAGGAATAAGCTTGATTAAGTTGTGCCGAACTTCCTCAATTGTTACTACCTACTACGAATGTGCACATCTCGCTGTGGAAAAGGTATTTCAATGTTATGTTTGGCCAATGCTTTCCAAATAGCTCGGTTGAGATCGCTGGTGACACTTTTGGCAATTGCTGGAGTGCTGAGCCAGACTGCCAGTTCAAAATTAATGCTAGAGTCGCCAAATTCGGTTAAAAAAACCACAGGTTCGGGTTCTGTTAGGACTTTTGGCTGTTCTGTAGCTACATTAAGTAAAATCTCAATTACCGCTTCGGGATCGCTTTTATAGCTGACTCCTACTGGAATTAAACGTCTGACGATTTCATCACTTCCTGTATAAGTAGTAAATGAAGAAGTGAAAAATGTTTGATTGGGGACAACTTTCTCAACATTATCGAAGGTGCAGACCGTTGTGGCACGGATATTGATATGTTTAATCTGGCACATTTCATCCTCTACATAGATATAATCCCCCGGTTTCAAACTTCGCTCGTACAAAAGTGCAATTCCACTGATGAAGTTGCTAATTATCTCTCGCAAGCCAAAGCCAATGCCGATAGAAAGTCCCCCACTGATAGCAGCGAAGGTAGTTGAGTCAAAACCGATAGTACTCAAAACAAAAACCAAACCGACTCCAATCAGCCCATAACGGATGAGGGTTAAGCTAGCTTGCACTACACCCGCTTCTAATTTCGTCCATTTGACCAGTAGATGAAAGATGGCATCTTGAATGCCTAGCACGGCATCAATCCAGAGATAAGTGGGTAAGCAAAATTATTTGTATATTAATGAAGTATAGTTAAAGTCATCTTTCCTCCCCTGCTCCCTCTGCCGGAAAGGGGGGATTTTAAGTTATATGTTGAATTG
>JAAUYH010057859.1_pt1 | contig 18007 bp, 14 predicted proteins | sample 7278061 | NCBI WGS metagenome assembly JAAUYH01 (sample SAMN14350203, study PRJNA611818) | marine sediment metagenome | isolation source: surface marine sediment (0.6m) | place: French Polynesia: Moorea | collected 2018-08 | reverse complement strand
GTTGCCTTATGAAATATTCCTAATTTAGTGCAGTCTGCGCCTGATTGAATCAAGGCCCTCCCCGAAAATAATGGTTGTTATACTAAGTATTGATTGATTTATAAACATAAGAAATGAAAAAATTCAACAGGTTATTTTACATGTAATATTTTCTCTAATTCAGTTCGGCTGAAGTATGTTCTACGTTTACTGTACCCCTCCCTCCGCACTTATGAAATGGCAGCGTGTCGTGCGACAAATAATACAAGGAAGTTCTAAGAGAATATCGAGCAATATAAGTGTTGATCAAAAGAGAATCGCACTGCTATTAAATGATAGCCAATCGACAGCAAATTCAGTCAAAAATGCAATTTAGAAAATAGTTAAAAGACGATGGTCTCACTTAGATGGAAAAGTAACAATTTTCCTAGTATACTCTCATCCACCTGGCGGGCATCTCTTTCGGGAGATAAAAATTAGATGAATATCTACCGAACTGCCGATTTCGAAGTACAAATTTGTTTTGCTTCTCTACTGTGCTTGATGAAGATCAAAGTGATTTTAAATAGAATACACAAAAATCTATCACCTTTTACGTTAAAGGTGGTTCTACTGCCATTTTTGTTCTTGTAGAACAAGCTATAAATAGAATTTCATTTTTTAAGAATTTTCAGACAAATATATGTGTACTTTTGTAACAAAATTGATTTAAGAGAGCAAGCCAATTAAAACAGTTAACCCACGCAAAATTCTTTTAATATCATACGTAAATCCAATTTTTTGTAATTCGTACAGCATTAATAATTTTCATGCTTGATCGTGAATCATTGTTTCACCGAGATCCCCAATTTTAGGTGAGATTAGCGATTTTCTCGTACTTTTGAACATATTTGAAAGTTTTTTGTCCGTTCTGAAAGAACTTTTAACTTATATTGCTTCATATAATTAGAAGATCACTACAATGCACCATGCTCTCTCTGTATCATTATCTCCGCTTTTTACAACTTATGACGTATTATGACCGCACGGTACTAGCCAATCTTTTCTCAATCAGTTTAGATATCTCGACATCTTCGTCACTATGCTTTTTAGTGAATCAAATTTTCACATACTATAGATGAGAAATCGAATGGTGATAAAGGTTTTTTTTCCATCAGAACAAAGTTGAAAGTTTTAAATATAAATAAGGTCTCTATAAAGGATGAAAAATAAATGACAAAGCTGGATGTATTGTAGGTCACTATATACAATTTTGGCTTTTCTTTATATTGCAAGCGAGAACAGATTGCGATAGTTCTTCAGAAAGAAATTAAACCCCATTGAAAATTAGTTGTTTTTAGCACCCTATATACTTTGTAATTATCTTTTCTTAGTTCGACACTCTTACCACAGCATTTTTTATATTCCAAGCTAGCTCGTAACAAAAGTTATCGCATCCCAGCGTTCTGAAAATATACCAATTTGCACTCTATCGAACTGCAGATCTGTAGTGCAATATCTATTTATCGCGAAATGAATTTCTATATCGATAGCTAACTAAAATTGTAATTGACGGTTGTGATACTGGAAATCTCATTTATTTTGATTATGATTACAAGATTATTTCTATCTGTTCAATATATATTATGTCTATTATGTAGATCGCAATAGTGCCTGGCCGGGTTGTAATTGTTCCAAATATTCTAGTGATCAAAATGAGGAGAAATAGTTTTGCTGAAGTCCTCCTATTTCTGAACAGAGCTTCCAGAAGGTGCCAGGCGTGACTGCTGAACAGCAAATTCAATGTATTGGGAATCTCTGGTATAATTTAGAGGTAAGTGTTCAAGATCCAGCGTAATGCAAATAATAATACTGGAATAGAAAAGGCAAAAGAAAAGATCCCGTTTTTGCGGTCGTGATTTTAACGTAAATGCTACAGTAGACATCACTTAGATTCGAAGAGCTATTCGTACTATATTATATGATTGGTAACTCTTTGATTACAATAATGCTGATAACGAAAAATTCTTCGAAAGAACTTAAGAGTTAAATATTTCTGAATATCAGCGAATATAGAAATCGAACTTCCAATTGGAATCCGTGCAACTGAAAATAGAAAATATTGCTGAGTGGATACTTTCAAGCTCAGAGATTGAACAGTGTGCTTCGGCTGACAATGAAGTAAGCAAAAAAAAAGTGCAACAATCGTTTCAACAAATGTGGTAGGGGCTCTCCAGAACGCCGAACGATAGGAATGTAGAAAAATTTCAATCAGTCAAGACAAATACACACTAACAGACCAAGAAATGGGCTCAAAAAATTAGCGTAAGCGTGAAAAATCAAATCGATACCTGTTCAAGAATAATTTCAAGTTTTCTGTACGTAGAGCAAAAATCAAGCAGAAGTCCCTCGTACGTGGGAGTAGAATATTTATAATTTTAGTTGAAAGAACTTCCTTTACCGCCCATACATGTTACGTACTTTGTCTAATAAAACGAAGTAGATTATTGTGCATTTATAGAAACAAGCATTGTTAAAAGAATCCTTCGAGGTCGAGATACCTGTTACATCGAGTGAGGCTACTGAGCCCATCAGGAAGAAGAAAGAAATGGAGGAGGTGAGGAAAGAGCACAGAAAGGGAGCTCGCGAAGGTTTGCTGGCATCAAGTTCTCGAGACGGTTATGTCCCAGGAAATAGCGTTGAAGATTTCTGAACACTATCCGAGTTATGTGAAGAAGATTGGGTTGGAAAATCTAAATCGAAAGCGTTTACCGCTTCTTCACCAGGCTGGACCTCGACTGTTCGAAGTGTCGAAACGTTTGTATCTGCCCTGCACAAGTTGTCTGCTCGGTAAGCTGCTATTCTCGAGCATCGCAAGCCTTACTCTCTCTCTCGTTGGAGTCAAGTATTCTTTGTTGCCAAAATGGCGGACTGAACCCCAGAACAAGGAGACAATTTGCGACAGAGATTTCAGAAGAAAAAGAAGTAGAAGAAGAAGCCTTTGTTGCGGCAAGCACAAATATGTTGTTCAAGTACATGTCGGTTCTTTCTCTGATGGTTAAAGATGAAAATCCCATCAACACTTCTATTCACGATATTGAAGAAGGCCTGCGCGTTTCAAAAGATACTTCCCTTCGAGGTGATAAAAGCACAAACCCAGGTACGGTTTACTACTGGACAGAAGAGGAGTCCAAAGGTTTCTTGGAGTTGGTTGGGGTATTAGATACAGATTTGTCTGAGTCACTGAAAATTCCTGTGACACAGGCTGTTGCGGTTGGTTCTTCCATGAATCGTTCTAAGAAAAGTGCAGGCGATCGACTCGTCGTAGACACACTGTGCTTTTTTGACTTTGAAGTTGGGTACTTAATGTCCGTCTGCTACAAGTTCATTGTCAATAAAATCGCAAAAACCGCTCCTGTCAGTCAATTCCTGGGCAGGCTTCATCGAAGAAGATGAATTCATGCGATCGTATGTTTATGAACTTGCTGTGCTTGATAAGAAACCCGCTCTGTACGACCTTTCTCAAGAAAACCAAGTATATTGCTGATATCATGCGCTTCATTCTCTTTCTTCACGACTCCGGGAAGAATTTTGCCGGTGTAGTCGACAAGAGTCGCCTGGTGGACGATATACTAATGATAATAATCCTGATGGAACTGTTGCCATCAGAAAATAGAAATCCGACGTAGCTACTGAGATGGAAATCGTAGACAGTGATGAATCGGAGTAAGACAAACCAGTATATTTGGCTATTGTTCTATTCCTCACCTTGAAATAAAGCATCGAATGTTCCTCATTGGCACTAAATTGCTTTCATCGCCTTCGTAGTTTTTCGTATTCTTTGAAATCCATGTACGATAGATGGCGCTGCATGCAAACATAATTTGGTAGCGTTTTCGGTACAACATCATCGAATGAGTGCAGCAACTGCCACTGGTATCATTCTTCATGGAATTCACACTTGGTTCCATTACATATCTAAACTTGCGAGATCAACATAGAACGCAGCAGTCTCGTTTTCACTATAAAAATAGTTTCATCAGAAGGCTACTATAAAAAATCATAGCCTTCTTAGACCATTTTATAGTGGAACTAGAAGCGCAGTAATGACAAAATGGTGATTCTGTAATCGTATCAGAAAGTCTACCGTTAAACATAATACCGTTTTTGTACACTACTAGTGTGGTCATGAAAAGGCTATTATTTTTTACAGTTGCCCGCCTACTAGCGCGTTAATGAAAGTGACTATACCCACATCGAACTCTCTGAATCTGCCATCGGTGATTCACAAGAAGCGTCTAAGTCATCGAGAGGGAGTACATGTCCGTGCGTTGACTACATCTACCAAACTGGCAGGCAGAAGAGTTACTTGGAAATTGCTACGAAGGGCAATTAAAGTAGAAAACAAGGGCGAAGAGAGCTCTATCACAATTGACAATCTGAGCGCTGCTCGCAGTACTCGCAATAACTGCCAGGCTCTCGCATCCAACTCCAGTATGTTCGTGCCTTGGCGCATTAAGGCATTCATTGCAGTAAGGTTGATCAACGAATCCTTATGCTGGATACATCTACATGTTCAGAAGATGTGTAGACTAATGCTACAGGAAGAAGCATGAGTGAAGCTGTCACAGATTCTGATGCCCGAATATGGCACTTAAGGAAGGACAACTCTCCGCTAAAATCTATTTCTAAGATCATTTGTAGCAAGTACAAAGAAACTATTAAAACAACTAGAAGAGAAATAGAGTTCACATAGCGAAACGAGGATACTGAATCTTTGAAAAATATGCGGAGAAGGATAAGGCTCCAACTGTACTACCATATTTAAAGTACGAAAAAGAATTCGGTTCAAATTTGTATTGAGCATAGAGATGTTGGGTCCTTATTCTGTACCGACCTACTCATTGTACAAGACAGTCTACAGGGCCGGCTTCAAGTCAAAAACACTAATCTCCCTGAATGGTTTCATCCTGAAGATGTAATCTTCATGGATCCTGTCGACAAATGCACACGCGCCGCCAGCAGAGATAAGGTAAAAGTATGAGAAGAGCGCGCAGCCCGCCTGCCGTACACTCGAATGTGGAGTAAGCAGCCGCCCCGATAGGTAATAGAACTTGTCGTCAATCTCCTACCCAGTCCAACTGTATTGCGAGCATGTCGGGCACGGAACAGAGACGTTGCATGCCAGAAATCACAAACTAGGGATTGGAATAAGATAAATGCTAAATCTTTTGAACATGTTCCAACACTTCAAACTGCTCTAAATGAAGTTGACTCAGCATATCCTGAAATTTTCGCTGATCCTCATAGACTTTGGCACGTTGATGAAACGAAAATCAGTGCAGAATTTGGAATAACTCGGAAGGTGTATACTGGGGTACAGTCACATCATGGAAGATTTGTGGGCTAAAACAGAGCGAGAAAATCGCAACATGACACTGCCACCGTTGCTGTTTCAGTAGCAGGAGGCATTGCTTCACCTTTCATCATTGTTTAAGGCATGAATTTGATGAATTCTAGGTTTAATTCTATCAATCCAGATGATGTCGACAACAATCCGAAGTACCAATTGTTAACTAACACGAAATTGGTCTCCTTGGGAAGGTGTAGTCGTGATGTCACAGAATGGATCTATAGAAATGCATCTTATTTCACTTCTCATTCAACATATTGATAAGAATGTCATAAGGTTTGTTCCTGAAGACACATATTATTGCCTCATGTTGGACGGCCATGCATTGCGCTACGGATTTATTTGGTTGGAATATTGTCAAAAAGATAAATGTGAAGTGGTGCAACTTCCTTCGAACACCAGTCATTTACTTCAGCCTTGTTATCCCAAGGGCAACAAGGAATTGAAACGAACTGTCTAATATTATCTTAATGCACTTTGCCGGCTCGGTACGATTAATCTCAACTCTATTCGAACCAAATTCATTCTCGTAGTAGTTGGGTATCTATCGACATTGCGCTCAAACATTATTGAAAGTTTCGCAGAATGTGGTTTGTGGCCTATGGATTATCGTTTTGTGGAAATGTTTGCTAATTCATCAGAAGAGCATGTTGATTCTGAGAACTCGCGTCATCTGTCAGATTTTGAAGTCATCCAATTGCTCAAATTAATCTTATTATCAGATAACAGTACATCGACTATTTTGAACAAAGCGATAGCTTTGTTGACTCGGTACAGAACTGTCAAAGATATTGCTGCAAACACCAGTACAAACAATTGTGTTAGGGAAAGTAACAAATCATTAGAACATTCAACAGAAGTTTTGTATCGTGGTACACCGGCAATGTGTCTCACGTTCGGCGAATTTTAATGCATCAAAAGAAGAGAATTGAAGACAAAAAGGCTATCGAGTGTTCTGAGACGAGAGAAACCGCCCAGAAGGAAGCGCAGAGAGACAAGAAACGCGCGTTGCGCAGTATCAGGGCAGCTATCGAAGTGAGAAAAAGCGGGAAACAGACACCGTTGAAGGGCTTCTGGCGCTGGTTGATTCATAATTCAACGGACCTAATTACCCTTTTTCGTAGAAATCTAGTATATGTAACTTAGGTAGACTTCTTTTTAAATATGCTGGGCATTTCTAATTTTTCTTTTATTATTCGATTCTTGTTACCAAATTACCCTCTCGGGGATGGTAATTTCCTTCCTGTTCCAATCGTACAACGATAATGCTGTGCAAATTATTGTATTCAGATGTGAATAGGCGCTGTCCAAGGAATAGGAATGGAACATTTTTTCATATGTCGAAAAGTTGAATAATATTTCTCATCTTCTTTCATAAGCTGGGAAAGTAAATAAGGTCACTCATTTAATACACATCAGCTTGAATTTGTTTCACTCTATTTATACTAAATGAGTGGGCCTATTCTCGGAAAAGTCATTTGATTTAAAGCGAAACGAAGTTTCTTTGTCAATTATGCTGTATTCTCGGATGGCAACACGATTTCTTGAATACACTCTGTGTATGTGCTGCGCAGTAAATGTTTTGAATCTATGTAGAGTATTTCTATTGGCATTATTACATTGAAAACCTAACAATGGAGAAAGATTGTAGGTGATCGAGGTTCTGGTCTTTTTGTTTAGAGATCTGGGTATTACCTCATAGAAAACGTATTATGAGGATGTTGTTGATCTCTTTAGCAAAAAAATGACCGATCCATGGGCAAGATTCTGCTCAGTGGTTTGAATCTATCACTGGAATTGGAGGTGCGTTGCTAAGACCGAATGAAAGGTTGAGGTCTTCGACCGTGAAATTGAAATTTTGTCTGATGTTTCAAAAATTTTATCTTGGAAAGAGCAGAATGATCTGCCAAACATTAGAAACGGATAAAAGCCTCTAACAGTTCCGTTTCCTGAGCAGCTGATCGCTTATATTGTATTAGGCCGTTGATAATATTCTATGACTTCATAAAAATTTTACAAGGCCTATTACTTTTCTCGCAGACTCTAATACGATTGTGCACATAAAATTTTTTGGTACGGGTAACAATCGACCAGCGAATCAAGGCACCAAATCGTTGAACACAAGCGACTCAAAGTAAGTAAACGAATACGTGCTCGTACATGTAGTTTCAGTTATGCGCTACTTTCTATGAATTTGTTTGCGGGCAGATGAGTACGTTTCTAATTCTATTCACCATCGTGTCTGTGAGTAGCTTCGGATAATTTTGTACAGGACAACGAGGTGATGTTACGCCAATTTGGTCTTAGAGATGATTCTGCGGTGGTCGCGTCAAAGTATCATGCCGGTATTATGCAACTCCGACCCAGACGTGCTGTTCCATGTGTAACATCAAAGGAAAGGAGAATTCAGCACAAACTGGTCAGTGTACCACAGAAATATTACTTTTGCACATCTGTTTCTGGCGTAAAACAGTACGGAGTTGTCTGATATTTTTTAAAGAAAATTTGCAACTACGTGAAGAATACAAGGAAGTCTTCGGGAAAATAGCGAAAGATACAAGCAAAACGCGTAAATTACTCAAATATGAGAGCTCTCTGAGTCCTCAACCAGAAGATTTGCACACTTCTGAACGGGCATCATAGCACGTTCATTTAGGTTCGCTGGGTAAGAAGAAAGAATACGCCATCCCGACACGACATGCTTCTGATGAGTCTACCAATAAAATAAGTTTTCAGGAACCTAACAAGGAGTACGAAGAAGCAAAAAGATGTGCGAAGTGCTGTAAAAATATAGGAAGCAAGAATGAATCACATGGAATAAGTACGGTCTCGAAACGTTCATCTATTCTTCGATAAGCAGCTTTGCGTCTTCGCAGGCGAAGAATTCAGTCTCAGTGGTAATGTTATTTCGAATAGAGTTTCCCTTCATTCAATCTAAACATTCCGAAGTGTTCAAAATTCATCCAGGCCTATCCCCGCGTTAACTTTCCTAGAAAAACACTTCGAAACATTTTCGCTGCTGTATCCGCTTTAGATGTTCATCGCTACTTACGAGTACGATAATATTGTGGACAGGAAGAATTACATCGTTATCATGTTTCACCAAGACTTGTTGATCACAGATCAAATGTAGGGCCGGTCGATTAACTGAACACAATTTGCTCGAACAGTTTTTCAATACCTAACTAGTAACTGTGAAATGGCCGACTCTGAATGCTGTCCATTGAGTTGAATCACAAAGTTTGACACATTCATCTATCAAATATTTTCAGCGCGTCGTCAAAATAACATTTATATGTTTCCGAATACAAATTTTTATTGCTTTCTTGTTGTAACAATGAATTATATAACTTTGAAAATTTTTCACTGTTAGAATTGTTGTTCTTGCTCCTGCCAAAAGCTCCCATCTATATAATGTTATTTACTTTTAGCGTTGTTTCTAATCAAAGAATATTTCTTGCGGTTTAGAATAAAAATACAAGTCGGCAGAATTAAAAATGCATGTAACTAAGCGAATTGTGCAAAAATTATAATAGAAACTCTTTTCTTCATGTAATCCATTCAACAACCCATCACATCGCTTTCAATCCATCAAAAATCCAAATCAACCGCAATCGGATCACGAATGACAATCCAATTCTCGTCTTCCCTGGTCACGAGGTAGAATAATTGATCGCAGTTCGTTGTTCTCATGTATGTTTTAGGAATTCACTATTTTATCAAGAACTTAGCTTTTTTATGCAGCACAAGATTTTGAAGTTGAAGGTAAGGCTTTGCACGAATGCTCGGAGAATATGAAGCTGAACTTTAGACCAATTATGGAATGGATTTTTCCTCCACACATGACTCAAACTAGGTACGTGTCCGAGGTGTGGAGGAACTTTAGGAAGCTTCTACGCAACTCTCTGCGGCTGGACCTTCTCTTTCTGTGTGAACCTGGCGCGGCGCCATTCAGCTGGGGCTGTAAATTTCGTGGATGTCCGGTCCTCCTCACTGACCCGGCGCCGGTCGAGGCGCCACAAAATCTGGTCGCGTAACTGGAGTTTAATTTGTGTCTATCCTATCAATAGTTCATCGTAGTAGCGGTTATTGAGCCCAGTGCTAGTCACGTGGGTCGTATGTGAGGGCCATGGCGTTGCTTCAAATTAGGCGGATAGCGTGGCGTTGGAAGAACAGTGCTGTATAGTATCGAGGGCATGTATCGCTCCTCGAGCTCGTCTCTTTAACGAGGCTGCGTGCATATTCATGTGAGCGCGGCTCCCATCCTCCTCAGACCGAAAGAGATATCGGTACAATGCTGCCGCCGGTTTGTAGATGCAGGAGTGCTTGGTGTTTACCTATTTTTTGGTTGTACGCATATCGAGGCAAAGAGAAGGGGTCTCGTATCGTCCTTGCGGACGTCGATGACGCTGAAAAGGGGTGTACTATCGTCACGTCGATCAGGTCGTCACCGCCATCCTTGCCCAACGCCCTGATGTCTGGGCTTGATTACTCGTCCCCGCGCTGCTTCGGCTCAATTACTGGGCTGCGGCATGCGCGCGACAGTTCCTCCGCCAGTAGCCTCACCTGTCGGTTGTCGCGCGTTGTGACGTTGGCGCATCCCACCAGTGATGAGTGGGCGCAGATTAGTAGGTGGTCGCCATACAGGTCCAGTTGCGCCGAACACCCTGGTCGTGGGCATGTCACTTCTCCCCGATTGCGCATCGGAGTGCGTGTACAGTATCGCAGCCATGCTCGGAACTGGACGTTGTTGACGTGAGTTTGCAGCGCTGGGCAGGATGGCGCTCTGACCCAGTCCTTCGTGGCGGGCAGGCGCATCGACGCGCGGAACGCCTGCGTACGTTCGTCACCCGACGGTGGTTTGTACCACATTTCGAGGTGGATCTTTTGCATTAGCTCGCGTTGTGTAGGTATGGCATTCGGTGTTGTGCCTCCCATATCCTCCAGAGGGCGCACGTCTCCGGTGCGGCTGTGCATCGATAGCATTCTGTGGGTTTGAACGGGGAACCAAAGCTCGGATAGATCCAGATCTTGTTCCGCAGACACCATCTTTCGGACGAGATTATGTGTTGAGTTACCGACGCGAGATACGCCGCCGGTGACACTGCCGATTGTAGACCGATGCCCATCGTGTGCGTGCCATCCTCAAGTGGCCGAAGGGGTAGTTGTAGTTCGCGGAATACATCTGTGTCCATTGTTCCGCCCACCAGCTTGTTTACCGCTTCATACATGTATCCGTCGAAACGGAGTGTGCCACGTTTGGTCGCAGAAGCGGGGACCGTGCGTAGTAGGTAGTTGACTTGACATACTCCCATTGTGACTCGTAGTAATGCGAGTGTAGTTTGCGCATCGTTTAGGTCGGCCACATCGTTGAATGTCGGTTCCAACCTCGCTATTCGTGCGTCAATCTCCTCAACGAGGCGGCGATGTTCGCCTACTGGTGATTTGAGCACGTTGTGCCCTGGCTGTCGTATGCGTGCTAGTGATACTGGGTAGCTGTCGTCCGTCTCTTGGGATGGTGGTGTCGGCCACCAGAGGTTGCACTTGCGAACACAGAGGTGCAGGCCGTAAACTCGTGCTTCATCAGAGTTCATGAAGTCAATCGCTCGCTTTAGTACTTCATGTCTATCGACAATCACCCCATCATCGAGGTAGAAGGACAAGAAAGATGGCAGATTGGGTAGCGTAGGGTCGTTCATGCGCGTGCTCTCCCGCCACTCCTGCATCTTTGCGTCCAAGCAATGCAAAACGGGGCGAAGTGCGAGTGTGAACAAGAGTGGTCCCAGGGGGTCGCCCTGTTGTACTCCGCAAACGCTTTTCAGACGGTAGTGGTCGCTCTGTTGCCCTCCATTGTGTATCCATAACTCCGGTGTGGTGTCGGTTCCGTAGCAGTATTCCGTCCAGCCGTGTAGTTCGGGCATGTATCGGCATACTTGGTTGCGGAACGCCGCCCGGCTGACGCAGTTGAACGCGTTCCGAAGGTCAAGCTGCAGCAACCCCAATCGGCTGTCCGATCCATGCCTGTGCGCAATCTCACGCACCGCGTGCACCACCGCTTCACATCCGCCGGAGGTGGCCACTCCGACTTGTAATGGGCATAAAAGTTCGCGTACGAGTGTCGTGCTCCTTGCGAGAAGAGTAGAGCTGATGAGGCGGCGGATTGTCTCGCCTACGGCAATCGGCCTGACCCCGTTGTCGTCTTTTCGTAGTGCCGTGAGTGGAGCTCCCGCTATCCACGGTGCGAGTTGTTCTGGTCCTTTCCCTGTCGCTAGTTCACTAAGGCCGGTAGCGAGTGCCTCGAGTAGTCCACCCGTGCGGTCGGCCTCCGGTGATTGGAGGAGTTCGAGTAGGTGAGTGGGTGTCATGCCCGGCCCCCCTCCGGCAGAACCACGCGGAAACCGTTTGGCTGCCTTCAGTATTTCGGCGGTCGTAAACTTTGTGAAGCGTGGTAGTGGCGGTAGCGTTCCGTCGTTCGTGGAAATTGCATGTGCAGCGTCTGGCGGTGGTGGCGTTTGCGGGTGTTTCTCTTCCAGAATTTGTTGGACTCTTGCAGTGGGCGCGTGTACTCCTCTTGCGTCGAGTGCCCTCATTGCTTTCGCGAAGGCCCCTTCTTGCGCGAGTTGCTTTGCCCGTTCCAGTCGCTGTGCACGAGTCGGCACCCCTGTTGTTTGGCGTTCAGCTGCGCGTCGTGCTCTTTGTGTGGCGGTATGCCACATTTGACGGGTCTCTCCATCTTCCCAGCGGCGAAGGCGGTCGCGTACTAGCAGTCTGGTGGATTGGAGTGCTGGGTCAGAGTCTCGGTGGCGCTGCTTCGGCGGCGAGAGCAGGATACATTTGGGGAGCGCAAACACTCGTAGGAGCGCTGTCGTGCGTGCGGTTTCTGATTCAGCGTAGTTGAATGCGCGCCACTCTTTTGTCCACACGTCAGCGAACTGTTTGCGCGTTCGAGATGGCATGTGTCGTAGCAGAGGCACGCGTGTGAGGAAAAGACTCTCAGCAGTGGGTGCCCAGTGTAAATTTGTTGGCATCGCGTTGGTCTCCGGGACTGTGGGCGTAGAAGCGCCTTCCGGTGAGTTGAGCGTGTCTGCAGTGGGCGCAGCGCCTTCTGGCGGGTTGAGCCTTCCTTCGGGGTGCGGCGCGGTAGTGTGTGTGGTTGGTGGCTGCATTATTGGCTGCGGGCCGTTGTTGTGGTCGTTTTGTGCTGTATGGGTCGAGGTGGGGAGTCTCCGTCGTGGCACCTGGCGTGGCGTTGTTCGTCGAGCCCGTCTTGGACGGCGGGCCGCTGGAGGTCTGGGGTTATCATGAGGAGAGTTCATTGATTGTGCCCTGCGTCGTTGGTGTTGTCGGCTGCGGGGTCTGTGCCGGTAGTGCCATTCCCTTCGGACGTCGTGTTCGGTAATTGTGCCACTGTCTCCGGAGGATCGTCCACCATTGCATCGTCGTCGGCCGTGTCGTCCGGCTCGGCCATGGTAATCGAAGTATTTGAGCGGATGCGCTTGTGCGGACGGTGCGCGTGAGGGTTTTCAGGGAATGCCGTCGGGGCTTTTGTGCCTTCCAAGGCTACGCATCGGTCGTGTGCGACATGTTCGAGCGCGCGAAGGCGTGCCGCAAAGTGGAAACGCGGTTTTCAAGGGCAGTTGGCCGATTCGAGGCGTAGGACCTCTTTCCGGACGGCATGAAGTGTGAGCCGTGCAGTGTGCGTGTCGGCGGAGGCGATTTGCTCCTCCGATAGTGGGCTGAACACGAGTTGGGGTGGTTTGCGCCGTGACGACTTGCATACCTCCGTGAATGTGTCGTAGCTTTGCTGCGCCGATTCCAGCACCGAGTCTGCCGCACACAGGAGGACCTTGGATGAGTCGGTCGTGGGCAGAACCGCGAGCGGTGCCTCCAGGTCTGAGAATGAGAGGATTTGGCGCAGGTGTGTGGGCGTTGCCAGAGGTGCATCGGAAGTGATCAGGAGTAGGTTTTTGGTCTCGTGACCGAGCCACGTGTTGGTCATACGTGTCGCGTGTGCACGCAGCTTAGCTGAGTATACAGTTGGAGCTGCATTCGAAGTGGCCAACGGTGACTGAGTGTGTGTGCCAACCGCTGGAATGCGGTGTACTCTGCGCGGTTTCGGCGCTCGACGTTCGATGGCAAGGTAGGACGCCAGTGGATCGTGCGTGGAGTGTGGCTGCCCGACGTGAACTGGAGCGTTTGGTGCATTTGGTGCGTCTGGGCGTTGGTCGTCGGAGTTCGTGGCGGCGTTCGATGAGTGCGTCGTGTTGTTCGGGTTTTCAGCGTCAGCGTTTTCGGTGTCGGTGTCGGCATTATTGTGTGCCGCTGAAGTCTTGTGCAGATTGTGAGCGGCGATCGCCATCTCCTGCACGCAGCCCTCCGTGGCGGCGTGTGATAGCGTGGCGAGTGCGCGAAGGGTCCTGGCGAAGCGCGTGCCCGCGGCGAATTTGGGCAGGTGATTCTTCACCACGTTGTCACGTGTCATTCTCGCGAACAATGGTGTCATAGCTTGCTCATCGTGTGGGTTGGCGATGTCCTCGAAGTGCTCGACGAACGAGTTCAGGTATGTATCGGTGGTGTGCAGGAACTGAATGAAGCGTTCGCGCTACTCTGTGCGGCTGGGCCCCTTCTTTGTGTTTGGGCCTGGCGTGGCACCATTCGGCTGCGGCTCTAAATTGCGCCGGCCTCCGGTCTGTGACACCGTCGCAGCGCCGCTCAGGGCACCACAAAGATTCTGGTCGCGTGGCCAAATTGGATAAGGCATCGGTCTACGGATCCGGAGATTGCAGGTTCAAGTCCTGCCGCGATCGCTTTTGCTCTCCTACAACGTGACTTACCTGTAGCTTCAAGCACATTGACCATTCTATCAAAAAGACAGATCCTTATTAAATCCATTTAAATCCAATCAGATCGAATGAATTTTGCTCGCCTCGACTAACTCTTTGCTACGATTGCGAAATCCACTGTGATCGAAGCACAACTCCCGAAATACGAAACTGCAACGTATTTCGTTTTGACCATCAAGCGAATCACTACCGTCCTCTGGTTCCGCTGCTACCATTCACACCCTTATCTCCCCCAAACATAGCTTGTGCTGCTCTGTCTAACACTTCTACGAAAATCAGCCTTTCCTCGGATTGCCCATTTTATTTACAACACGTGCGAGAAAAAACTGCCCATATTTCGGCAGGCATAGCCCAGTCGTTGGCTTTGCGTCATTAGAAACATATCGTACCATACCACCTCCATCCGCCGAATCGGTTTCACTTGTGAACTGAAAGTCATCACAAAACTCACTTTGTTTCTGTTGCTCGTTATCTCAGGTCATCATCTCACAGCACTCTATACTTTAGTTGCTCGCGTTATGGTAGATTCTACCCATTCAGCATTGGGTTTCCAGGTGGTCTTCGTTGTATTGGCACGGGGTGTGCCTCCGTGTTGAACACTACCTCCGCCAGGTCGATTTTCTTCACGTCACTGAAGAGCAAGTAAAAGTACTTGAGTGTTTCTGCGAGAACAAAACTGTGCAGCTTTCCAAACGGTTGCACCGACGTGTACCCTAGGCTCTTCATGCTTACCAAGCGCCCACTCTCCAACATTGCGTTTTTCTCGATACTATCCCACATAAGCTCGCCCATCCGTCGCCATATTTGCTCGTTCGTCACTTCATACAAAACGTAGAGGGACTCGATGATTTCCGGTCTCAAGTACGAAATTTCAACTGCGGGCTGCATGCTGCCATCAACCGCGACGTACGAGACTTCCGGCGCGAGGCCTTCGGGAGTAGAGCGCGTCATGTTGAAACACGTGCGCCCTAGTCGTCTCGCCCACGTCATGTACGCCTTCTCGCCTTCGCCGTTCACACCGCCACCCAGCCCATGCTTCGCCGCGAGCGCAAGCACTCCCGGGAAGAAACACGTAAGATGTTCCATCCGCGCATCCGGTTTTCCATGTCGAAATGATTCACGTTCACCGACGATGTACGTGCCACGTTCGAAACGAGTCAGATTTGTCAAGATAGAATCGACTTGTTTCTCAAACGCGTTTACCAACGCATCGTCACGTTTGCCGAACGCCAACCAAGTCTTGAGTAACATTTCAATAAACGAATCAACATTGGCACCGATAGACTGGGTTGAACCCATAAACCGTCCGGACAATAAATCAAAAGTCGCAGGAACCACCACATTGTCGGGAATGTGGTCAATCAGCATCCGTTGACACCGGTCGACCGCTTCAGCATACTGCGGATTTCCAGAGTACGCGGAAAGGGTACGAAACTCCAATTGAAGCGACCCGGCATCGGCGGTTCCAGTGGAATTCATCGGCATATGTCGAAACCCATGGCCTTGCCTTGTCACCGGGTTGAAAAAAGTTTCTGGGCAGCCAGTCCGACCCTGAAACGCAGGGAGAAGTAAGTCGCCGAGCTCCTGCGCACGACTCAGCCATACTTGGTCATTAGACATCGCGAACGCGGAATTAAGGCCACCCAGGACTCGAATCACGGTTTCAAATACGCTGACCTCCTGCACGCCCGGTTGAATCGTTTTCTTGAATGTGAGATTCAATGCCCATTTTCGAACCTGGTCGTACTGTCTCGATAGTCCCATCAAGTAGAGAGTATCGAGGGAGTCTATCGCCGTTGCTCCGAAACCTATCCAGTCATCGCATTTGTTACTCAGTGGTTCATATTCGTCGTGTCCTTGGCAAGCCTGCCAGTACGCACCAAAATTTAACGCCGTCGTGTCGACCACTCGATCCGCGTACGAACGTGGCTTCGCATATCGGTAAACGATGTCAGCATACAACCCTGCGCTTAACAGCAACACGATGGCTGTCTTGGGTCCGAATTTCAATCGCTCCCGTAACAACCTCCGCGAACGCTCCGACCCCATGCTTCTGTGACATGGAACCCCCCGACTGGGCGCAATGCTTGGGTTACGTGACGTGATACGGTAACAGCGACAGGGCGTAAAGCTATTTGCTTTGTTGATTTGTTGTACACGTAAAGTACGAAAGTTGGTCCTTGAAAATTCGTTAATTCCTGATCGCTGAAAATGTAGCCAAATTAGGTGGAAACTAGATAAGCGATAGATCGAAAGCAATGTGAATCCACTGTATGGACTTGGGAACAGATACTGGGCAAGTACCGTAGTACAACTTGCCATGAGACGATAGATATGTTTGGGAATCGGAATGACAATAATTGGGACGATTCTCCATGTTGGGAAAGAAATGGTAGAGAGCCATACAAACCTCCTGGATACGCTACATAAGGCCAGCAACCATATGCGTATTGCCATTGATTTAAGATGCTGAAGTGCAGCTGCAATAGGAGTGTAGCGGTCCGTGCGGCCTCTTTCCCTAGTTCTTAATCTGGGTAGGCTACTCATAGCGCGAACATCGACACGTGACAGTCGTTCGATCCAATCCATCTAAATCAGCAGCAGAATTTTCAACTACCGAGCCTTAATCCAATCTGCTATGTGAAAGTGTAGAATTCATGCATTTTGGCTGAGGTATAATGTCTAGATCCGAGAAGTTCCTGTGCTGCAAATCGGCGAACGCACCACCGCATTCAAGTGAAAGATCTTGCATCACAAGCGCTTTCAGTCTTCATCTACTCATCGCTGTCAGGTCATCGGAAAGAAATATTAGCAGATCAAACAAGGTTTCCATGCATATGGTGTTGAAAGTGAGCACCTTCTCGTGTACGCTTTGGAGTCGAGCAAAGTTTTCAAGTTTTGATTGTGTGTTACAGTGCAATTCTGAAGACATGTGCGCACCAAGGTATTTTCGATTTCATGCAGATGAAAAAGGAGGCCACTGCTTCTCCAGGTCGTGGGGGAACCGGGCAGTGAAGGACTGGAGTCACTGTGCCTAAAACGTTGGACCTCAACGGAATACAATATCGAATACTGCATCAACGGGCATTCGATGATGTTTGAATTGTACGAATCACATCGAATCGATACAGGAGAATACTGAAAAATGGCCAACGAACGTCAAAATTATTCAATTGCGTGTGGCATGCTTTCGCAAATATCTGAAATTCCTAAACCACGCCCCATTTTCAACCAACTACCTGGTACTTCAACTATCACGTTGTTTGGTTCCTACCCGGCACCGGTGAATACCGTCCGACAGTTCCACCCTCTCTTCTCTTCTTCCGAACCTTGCACAAGCCCAATCATTCCTTGGAACTAAAACTTGCAACTATGAGGCTGTTCAAAAAGAACCCCAACAAGTCCTCGTCCGGAAACACTCCGACGGAGAGTGATCGCTTAAACGCATCGGCCGACGGTCTCATACCTTCGTTGTCCAACTTGTTTGTTGATAGACCCGAATCTGAAACATACGTTCAATCGCCGCAAGACGCAGCTGAGGAACGCGTTCTTCCAAAACCAAGTGGTGGTAATCGAACTCACTCCGGCGGTGTCCAATTTGATTCACCGGTCTCTTTGATGCAGACCGAGGACTTGGACAATGATGGATTGAGCTTGGCCGATCAAACTGGGCGCAGCATTGACAGTGAACCTGTGTCAATGAGCGGAACAATTAGTAGCCTTACCGAGCAGCCTAAATCGTCGAAGTCTACCGAGTCTCTCGCTTCCACGTCTGCCAAAACCCAAAGCCCTG
>JAAUYH010237143.1_pt1 | contig 18026 bp, 14 predicted proteins | sample 7278061 | NCBI WGS metagenome assembly JAAUYH01 (sample SAMN14350203, study PRJNA611818) | marine sediment metagenome | isolation source: surface marine sediment (0.6m) | place: French Polynesia: Moorea | collected 2018-08 | reverse complement strand
TTGCCGGTGAAGACCGAGGCCGTTTCGGCGAGGCCGTAACCGCTTCTCAGATCCCAACCCATGGCCTCAATCGCGTCGGCAACGTCGCGCGTCACATTGGCCCCGCCGGACACCATCATTCTGAGGCCCGGCGCGATCTGACGGCGCAGCGGCCAGAATACAAGTCTGCCGACATTCAAGTGGGTGGCCTTCTGCAGGCGCGTCGACGCGCCGATGAGCATGCCGAAAAGGACGTCGGCCAGGCGTCCCGCACCCCTGACGCGTTGGCGCACGCCCGTGACCAGAGCCTCGTAGAGGCGCGGAACACCGATCATCACCGTCGGGCGCGCCAGCCTGAGGGCGGTGGCAATGTGCGGGCCGGTCGGGCTTTCCGGCAGGACCAGCGTCGCACCGACGGTGAGACTGGTCAGGGTGGCGGTCACCCAGGGGTAGATGTGATGCAGCGGCAATGGCATGAGCACGCGGTCGTTTCCGGTCAGAAGGCCAGAGTTGGCGATCGCCTGGGTATTCGCGCCGATGTTGCCGAGCGTGAGATGGAACAGTTTTGGCGTGCCGGTCGTGCCGGAGGTCCGCAGCAGGGCGACGGGTTCGTCCAGTGCAACCGGGACGGCCGGACCTGCGCCGTCGGGCGGAGCCTCGCCGAAGGACTCCATGTCAACGACTTCGATGGCGGGTTCCGCGTCGGCTATGGGCCGGTCGGCGATCAGCAGCTTGGCGCCGGCGGCAGTCGCCGACGCGACAGCGTCATCGGTCGAGAGCAATGAATCGATCGGCGCAATGATTGCGCCCAGGCGCCAGCACGCCAAGGCGACCGCAACCCACGCCGGGCTGTTGGCGGCGTAAAGGGAAACGACATCGCCCTTCTTGACGCCGAGTTGCGACAATCCGCCGACGGCACCGGAAATCAGGCGGATGAGCTGTTCGCCGGACCAGGGTTGAATGGCGTCTTCGCGCAGGGTCAGCAGCACCGGTGCGGATCCGCTTCGCAAAAGCGATGCGATGACGACATCCGACGACCAACTCTCATAGCCGTTCAAGGCACTCCCCCAATGTCGCTCGTCTACGACCGTTGATTGCTGCCCTCTCCGGTTCGCGACCGGTCCGGATCGGCGTCCCGTCACTCCGGTCGCCCGGCGCGTCTGCTCCCATGAGGCGGCTGTGGCCGACCTTGTCGGCCGTCAGGATGCCGGCGAGCCAGCGACGGGCTCTTGTTGCCAATGCCTGGCCCATGAACGGGTGCATCCAGGTCGGGCATTCCGTGGAGCATCGAATGTTCGGCTCGCACCGGGGACACCATGCCGCCTGAATGACTCTCGGGCATTGATATGTCTCAGAGTCCAGTGAGCGGGGCAGAACGGATGCAGGGGGCCGTGGCGAGGCGAAGCGGGATCGCCGGCTGATCTGTGTCAACGTGGGGCGGACGGTCAGCGGCTAACCTTCTGACGCTGTTGGCGCTCTTCCAGACGTCCTCGAGGACCCGCGACCAGCAGTTCGAGTGCGGAAGGCTGGCGTGACACGATACAAGCTTCGCGCAATGGCGATCGCCGTGGTTCTCGCGATCACCCATGCCGGAGCGGCAAGCGCCCAACAAGTCCAGGAGCGCTTCGCCGCGAGGCCCTACGAGTTCCGCAACTCCTGCGCATCGTGCCACGGTGACGATGGCCGGGGGGCGGGCCTCCTCACCCGATTGTTCCGCGGCGTCGACCCCGGTGACTTGACCCAGCTCAGCAAGAACAACGGCGGTGTCTTCCCTCTCGAGAGGGTGTTCCAGGTCATCGATGGACGAGGCGAGGTTGCCGCTCACGGGGAACGCGAGATGCCGGTCTGGGGCGATCGCTACATGGACCAGTCGATGATGCTGTTGGGGCCGGGTCCGATGAACGATTTCGTGGTCCGGACCCGGGTGCTGGAACTGGTCTACTACATCCAGTCGATCCAGGAACCCTGATCCGCGAGAGCGGCGACGCCGCTACACCGCCTCGGCCTGGCGCTGGGCGCGCTTGCGCTCGTGCGGGTCGAGCAGGCGCTTGCGCAGGCGGATGGATTGCGGGGTCACCTCGACCAGTTCGTCATCGGCGATGTAGGCGAGGGCCTTCTCCAGCGACATTGCCATTGGCGGCGTCAGCCGCACCGCCTCGTCCTTCCCGGCGGCGCGGAAATTGGTCAGCTGCTTGCCCTTCAGCACGTTGACCTCGAGGTCGTTCCCGCGGCTGTGCTCGCCGATGATCATGCCGCGATAGACCTTCACCCCGGCGCCGATCAACATCGGTCCGCGGTCTTCCAGGTTCCACAGCGCATAAGCGACCGCCGCGCCCTGGCCGTTGGAGATCAGCACGCCGTTGCGGCGTCCCGGTATGTCGCCCTTGTACGGCGCGTAGCCGTGGAACAGGCGGTACATCACGCCGGTGCCGCGGGTCGCGGTCAGGAACTCGCCGTGATAGCCGATCAGGCCGCGGGTCGGCACATGCATGACGATGCGCAGCTTGCCGCCGCCCGACGGGCGCATATCGACCAATTCGCCCTTGCGCACCGACAGGGCCTCAAGCACGGCGCCGCTGTAATCCTCGTCGACGTCGATCTGGACCTCCTCGACCGGCTCAAACCTGCGGCCCGAGTCCGGATCGCTCTGCATCACCACCCGCGGGCGGCTGATCGAAAGCTCGAAGCCCTCGCGGCGCATGGTCTCGATCAGGATGCCGAGCTGCAGCTCTCCGCGCCCGGCGACCTCGAAGCTGTCCTTGGACACGCCGTCCTCGATCTTCAGCGCGACGTTGCCCTCGGCCTCGCGCATCAGGCGGTCGCGGATCACTCGGCTGGTGACCTTGTCGCCCTCGGTGCCGGCCAAGGGGGAGTCGTTGACCGAGAAGGTCATCGCCAGGGTCGGCGGGTCGATCGGCTGGGCCGCCAGCGCGCCGGTAACGGCGGGCGTGCCGATGGTGTCGGCGACGGTCGCCTTGCCGAGCCCGGCGATGGCGACGATGTCCCCGGCCTCGCCGATCTCGATCGGCTGCCGTTCCAGGCCCCGGAAGGCCAGCACCTTGCTGACCCGCCCGTCCTCGACGACCCGGCCGTCCCGGTCGAGCGCCCGCACCGGCATGTTCGGCTTCACCGCGCCGCTCTGGATGCGGCCGGTGAGAACGCGGCCGAGATAGGGGTCCGCCTCCAAGGTGGTGGCGAGCATGGTGAACGGAGCGTCCGGATCGACTGCCGGTGGCCGCACATGGCCCGCGATCAGGTCGAACAGCGGCGCCATGTCCTTGCGATCGTCGGCCAGGTCCAACGCGGCCCAGCCCTGTTTCGCGGAGGCGTAGGCAATGGGGAAGTCGAGTTGCTCGTCGTCCGCGTCCAGCGCGGCGAACAGGTCGAACACCTCGTCCAGCACCGCCTCGGCGCGCTGATCGGGCCGGTCGACCTTGTTGATGACGACGATCGGCCGGAGTCCGAGGGCCAGCGCCTTGCCGACCACGAACTTGGTCTGCGGCATCGGGCCCTCGGCGGCGTCGACCAGCACCAGGACGCCATCGACCATGCCCAGGATCCGCTCCACCTCGCCGCCGAAATCCGCGTGGCCGGGGGTGTCGACGATGTTGAGGCGCAGGTCGCGCCAGACCACGGAGGTGCATTTCGCCAGGATGGTGATGCCGCGCTCGCGCTCCAGGTCATTGCTGTCCATGGCCCGCTCGGCCACCTTCTGGTTCTCGCGCACCGCTCCACTCTGACGCAGCAGCACGTCGATCAGCGTCGTCTTGCCGTGATCGACATGGGCGATGATTGCGATGTTTCGCAAATCCATGGCTGCGATCCTGTGAGATGAGGAGCGTCGCCGGCCGTGCAATTCGGGCCGTGGCGCGCGGCTGGCGGCACTATATGATGCCCTGGCCACTCCGCAACACCGCACATGGGGATGCACGATCGCGATAACAAGACGATACCAGATCGCCGATAGACCGCCGATCCGAGGCCGCCGCGTGTGATCCCCAGGCCCTTCCGCCGGGCCCACATGGCCCTAATGGGCGCGATTCTGCTGCTCTCCGGGCCGGCGCTCGCGCAGCCGGTCGCGTATACGACTTCGGTCACCGGGGTCGATGGCGAGCTGCGACAGGCGATCATCGACAGCACCACGCTCGTCGCGCTGGAAGAAGAGCCGGCGCCGCCGCTGCTGGCCCTGATCCGGCGCGCGGAGGACGATGTCGACCGGGTGACGCGGGCGCTTCGGGCCTTCGGCCACTATCTTGGCACGGTCGAGATCACGATCGCCGGGCTGCCTCTGCGCGATCCCGATCTGGCGGCGGTGCTCGAGGGGATGCAGGATCCGGTTGAGGTTGTGGTGACGGCCGAGCCGGGGCCGCAATTCGTCATCGCCTCGGTCGATCTGCTGAATGCCGCGGACGAGACCGCGGCCTTGCCGGAAGCGATCGCCCCGACCGGGTTTGGTATCGACATTGGCGAACCGGCCCGCTCCGATGCGATCCTGGCCGCCGAGGCGTCGCTCGCCCGCCGCATGCGGGCGCTCGGATACCCTTTCGCGCAGGTGCCTGATCGGCGGGCGGTGGTCGATTTCGACACCCGCACGATGGACATCGCCTTCTTGCTGGAATTCGGCCCCAGGGCGGATTTCGGCGCGATCGCCTTCGAGGGGCTGGATCAGGTGGAGCGGGACCTGTTGCTCGGCCTCGCACCCTTCGAGCGCGGTGATGCCTACGATCCGGAACAGCTTGTCGCCTACCGGTCGGCCCTAACCGATCTTGGCGTCTTCAATTCCGTGCGGGTGCGTGGCGGCGAGGCGCTGGATGCGGAGGGCCGGCTGCCGGTCCTGGTCACGGTCAGCGAACGCAAGCGGCGCTTCATCGGTTTCGGCGTGAATTATGCCACCTCCGAGGGCTTCGGCGTCAACGGCTTCTGGGGGCATCGGAACCTGTTCGGCCGTGCGGAGCGCCTGCGTCTGGGCGCCGAGGTCGCGCGGATCGGTGAGAACAGCGCCGACGAGTTGGATTACGCCGGTACACTTTCGTTCAGGAAGCCGGCCTTCCTTCTCCCGGAGCAGGAGTTCCGGTTCGACATCGACGTGCGGGACGAAAACCTGGATTCCTTCGAGCGGAACGGAATCATCGTCACCGCCGGCGTCGAGCGGCGATTGAGCGACACGCTGACCGCGAATGCGGGGCTTTCCTACGAATACGAGCGGGTGATCGACAACGTCGTCACGACCGATCGGTTCACCTATGTAGGCGTGCCTCTCAACCTGCGCTGGGACCGGACCGACGACTTGCTGAACCCGACCGAAGGCGCCCGGATCACCTTCGGCATCACCCCGTTCTTCGAGGTGCTGGGGTCGAGCCAGGATCTCTTGCGCGCCCGCGCCATAGGCTCCGCCTACCACGATTTCGGGACCGAGGGCGACACGGTCCTGGCCGGCCTTGTGGGTCTCGGCGCCCTGACCGGCGAAAGCCTCCTCGACATTTCGGCTGCGAAGCGGTTCTACGCCGGCGGCGGCGGCACCGTTCGCGGCTACGACTTCCAGAGCATCGGTCCCCTGGACGCGGATGATGATCCGATTGGCGGCCGCAGCCTGTTCCATTTCAGCCTGGAACTGCGTCAGCGGGTGTTCGGCGATTTCAGCCTGGTGCCCTTTGTCGATGGCGGCACGGTGTTCGAATCCGAGTTTCCCGATTTCGACGAGGAGGTGCGATTGGGCGCCGGGCTCGGCATTCGCTATGCTACCGGCATTGGGCCGTTGCGCTTCGATGTCGCCACTCCTATCAACGGCCGCGACCGTGACGATGACGTCGCTTTCTACATCAGCCTGGGACAGGCGTTTTGATTTGGCTGCGTAGGCTCCGCCGCGGAGCGGTTGTGGGATTGCTGGCGCTGATCGCGGCGGCCCTGCTCGCCGGTGGCTGGCTCCAGACCGCCCCAGGGAAGCGGCAATTGGCCGAGATGGTCGGCCGACTGGCCTCGGATGACACGCAAACGGTGGAGATTGCCGGCATCGAGGGCTGGCTGCCCTTCGAGCTGCGGATCGCTCGGATCACGGTGTCCGACGGGGCAGGGGCCTGGCTTCGGGTCGAGGACGCGGCGCTGGACTGGTCGCCGATATCGCTGCTGTTCGGCCGCCTGGAGATCGAGTCCCTCACCGCCCGCCATGTCGCGGTCGACCGTTCGCCGATCCGGCCGGAGGAGCCCGCCGGCGCGGACTCCACCGTCTCGTTGCCCCTGGAAATCCGCGCCGAGCATGTCGCGGTGCCGGTGATCGAACTCGCCGAACCGGTGCTCGGCGCCCCGGCGCGTCTGTCGCTCGACGGCATGGTGGAACTGGCCGAGCCGCGGCGCGGCATTCGGCTGGTCGCCGCGGTCCGCAGGATCGACGCAACGGCCGGCACCCTCGACATCGTTCTCGCCTACGAGCCGGAAGCGGGCCGGCTGGCGGCCGAGATCCAGGCCGCCGAACCTCCGGGCGGCGTGGTCGCGCGGTTGCTCGACCTGCCCGGATTGCCTGCCGTCGAACTCGATCTGACCGGCGAGGGCCCGGTGGACAACTGGCGCGCCCAGCTTGCCGTCGACGCAGGTCCGGATCTCTCCGTTGACGCCGATGTCGGGATCGCCGAGATCGGCAGCGGCCATCTGGTGACGCTGGAGGCCGATGCGGCGTTGGCGGGCTTGGCGGCCGGCCCCGGCCGTGCCTTGCTTGCGGGGCGGAGCCGTTTGTCCGGCCGGGTTCTGGTCGGTGACGACGGGCAGGTGACGCTGGACCGGATCGGCATCGAAACGGCTGCCGGGACCCTGACGGCGATCGGCGAAGCCGATTGGCGGCGCGGCACGGTGGATACCGGACTCGCGGTGACGGCCGGCGACCCGACCGTGTTCGCGGATATCCTGCCGGATACGGCCTGGGGCGGTGCCGAACTCGATCTCCGGATTCTCGGGGCGATCGCCGACCCTCGGATCGAGGCGACCCTGGCCGTTCGTGGCTTGGAAACCCATGGCGCCGCGGTTTCCGCGATCTCCGCCGAGGCGATCCTGGATCGGGTCGCCGATGCGGGCGGCCGCGGCCTCCGCTTCTGGGGTGAGGGTAGCTTGGTGGGACCCTCGTTCGGGGCGGCCGAACTCGACGCGCTGCTCGCGTCCGATGTCACCTGGCAGGCCTCCGGGGTGGCATCGCTGGACGGTTCGGCGGTGTTCGAGCAACTGCGGATCGTCACCGCCGGCGTGGATCTCGACGCCTCGGGCGATCTCGCATCCGATGGCAGCGTCACGGCGGTCGGAACCCTGTCGATCGATGATCTGGGGCGGCTTCAGCCGCTCCTCTGGAACTCCATCGGCGGGCAGGCGGAGCTGTCCTTGCAGGCGGATGTGAGCGACGGTGCGATTACCCTGTCCACCAGGGGAGCTGTCGCCGGGCCCCGTAGCGGACTGGCCGGGGTCGACGCGCTGCTTCGGGAGTCCGCCGAAATGGCGGCCGATCTCGTCGTGCATCCGGATGGCATGGTCGACATCGACGGCATCCGAATTGCCGGCGGCGACAACGTGCTGACCGGCCGAGCGACCCTTGCCGGCGACCGCCTCGCCGCCGATTGGGGGCTGTCGGTGCCAAGCATCGCGCCGGTCTCCAATGCGTACGGGGTCGCCGCGGACGGCCGCGTGACCGGGGCCGGCCGCATCGAAGGGCCGCTCGATCGCCTCGCCGTGCGCGCCGACGTCTCCGTTGAGACTCCGGCCTATGACGGCATGACGCTCCCGGATTTCGTCGCGCACCTGGAGCTCGATGATGTGGCAGGCTTTCCGTCCGGGTTGCTTCGGCTGGAAGGGCAGGTGGAGGGCGAGACGGCAAGCCTGGCGACCGGCCTGACGGTGACGCCGGATGGCGGAGTCCGTCTCGATCCGATCGAGGCCACCCATGCCGGCCTGTCGGCGACGGGCGCCCTCGACCTGATGCCCGATGGGCTGGTGGCCGGCCGGCTCACGGCGCATGTCGACGATGTCGCCTCGCTGGCGGCTCGGTTCGATCTGCCACTGTCCGGACAGGCAGACGTCACGACCGAGCTGTCGGTCAGGGAGGGCGCCCAGGATCTTCGGACCAGCGTCGAGATGCTCGGCCCGATCCTCGACGCGGGCAGCGCGGAGTCGGTGACGGCCGATCTGTCGATCGAAGACCTCGGTGGTGAGGGGCGGTTGCAGGTCCGGGCCGGCGCGTCGGGCCTCTCGGCCGGCGGCATGGAGTTCGACCGGGTCGATGTCGACGCCCGCGGCAACGCAGAGGCGCTGGCCATGTCTTTGGCGGCCACGGGCGCCGATCTGTCGGGCGATGCCTCCGCCAATATCGAAAGGTCGGGTCGATCGACCCGCATCGGTCTCGCCACGATGCGGGCCCGGTTCCGCGGGGTCCCCTTCGAGCTGGCTGCGCCCGCGATGCTGGAGGTCGCCCCGGGCTCGCTGTCGGTTGATCGGCTGGTTGTTCGGGCCGAGGATGGACGGCTGGAACTCGCCGGTTCGCTTGGCGAAACGCTGGACGCCTCCCTGGAACTGGTGGCCGTGCCGCTCACGCTGCTGGCGCTGGCCGATCTCGGATTGCCGGTCGATGGCACGATCGACGGCAGCGCGCGGGTCGAGGGCCCGGCCACGCAGCCCGAGGCTTCTTTCGAACTTCGGTCCGTTGATCTCAGCTCCGGCCACACCGTCGGGATCGGCCTGCCATCTGCCGAATTCAACGCGACGGGCCGATGGTCCGGCGGCAGGGTCGACATCGAGGCGGATGCCCGGCTGGCGGATAACGCCGGTCTGGAACTGGCCGCCAGCCTGCCGGCCCGTCCATCGCCGGACGGACCCTTTCCGGTGCTCGACCGGAACGGAACGATATCGGCACGCGCCGCCGGCACGCTCGATGTGGCGCTGTTCGACGACATGTTGGCGGCAGCGGGAAACCGCGTTGCCGGCCAGCTCTCGCTCGACTTCGAGGCCTCGGGCACCATGGCCGCGCCCATGGTCGAAGGCACCGCGGCGCTGAACGATGGACGCTACGAGAACGCCTTCTATGGCAGTCGGCTGGAGGATATCTCGGCCAGTCTGACGGCATCCGGAACGGCACTGCGTCTCACCGAACTGTCCGCCACCACGCCGGGTGGCGGCACCTTCACCGGCACCGGCTCGCTGGATATCGACCCGGCAAGGGGATACCCGTTCCAGCTTGACGCGGTCCTGCGCAATGGCACGGTGGTCGATACCGCGCTGGTCAGCGCGGCGGCCGACGCGGATCTGAGGCTCGGCGGCGCGCTTGCCGATAAGCTCCTTCTGTCCGGCGAGGTCTTGGTTCTCTCCGCGGAATTCCGGATCCCCGACCGCCTGCCCGCGAGCGTTCCCGAACTGCCGGTCGAAGAGGTGAACCTTCCACCCGAACTCGCCGCCGCCCGGGCCGAGAGGCAGCCGGCGAGTCCTGCCGCGGCGGTCGACGCGGACCTCGACATCGTGGCTTCGGCGCGTCAGGGCATCTTCGTGCGTGGCCGTGGACTGGAGGTCGAATTGGCGGGGGATCTCAGCATCCGCGGCTCGACGGCGGCCCCGGCGATCGGCGGGGCCCTGACATTGCGTTCCGGGATCCTTGATCTGCTGGGCCGCCGCCTGACCTTCCAGCGTGGCGGTCTCGACTTCGACGGCACAAGCAGACTGGATCCGGAACTCGACCTGTTGGCCGTCGCCGATGTCAGCGACGCGACGATCGAGGTCGAACTGGGCGGCCGCGTTTCGGAACCGCGCCTGTCGTTCAGGTCGGTCCCGGAACTGCCTCCGGACGAGATCGCCGCGCGGCTGTTGTTTGGCAAGGATGTGCTGAGCCTTTCGCCGGTCGAAGCGGCGCTTCTGGCGCAATCGGCCGGCCAGCTTGCCGGTTCTTCGCCGGGGTTGCCGGATCAGGTACGCCGGTCGGTCGGGCTGGATCGGCTGGATGTCGAAGTTGGCGACGAAGAGGGCGAGACCTCGGTCAGCGGCGGGCGCTATGTCGGCGACGGCGTCTATGTCGGTGTCGAGCAAGGGCTGAACGAGCAATCCAGCCGCGCCAATGTGGAGATTGAGCTGACGCCCAACGTGACGGTCGAAAGCGAAGTCGGCGCCGACGCCCAGGGCCGGATCGGCGTCAGACTGGAGTGGGATTACTGAGCCCCTCCGGTGTCCGGATACCCCTGACGATTGCGATCATTGTGATTGCGCCGCGCTTTCGGTATGTTCCAAACCGAATCAATATCATGCGGGTTGCCGTCCGCATGTCCACAACCCATGGGGTATGGCGGGTCGGTTCGACCGGGCGCCTCCGTCAATGTCGCGGTGATCGGCAACCGTGCGCGCCGCCGCGGATCGCGTGTCGCATCGCCGATGCACACTAATTCGAGGGCTCTGAACATGAAGCGATTCAATCTGCTTGGCCGCGTGGTCGTGCGCCTGATGGCGATGGTCATGGTCGTGGTGTCGCTGCCGATCGGCTATGCCCAGGCGGGCATGGTAACGACCGATCAGGTGCTCGAGGCCGCGGAACTGGAGCAGACCCGCGAGGACATCATCGAGTTTCTGGCGCGTGAAGATGTGCGCCAGCAACTGGAGGCGTTGGGGGTCGACCCGGACGAGGCATCGGCGCGCGCGGCGAACATGACCGACGCGGAGGTCATGCAGATCGCCGGCCAACTCGAGCAGCTTCCGGCCGGCCAGGACGCCCTGGGCACCATCCTCGGCGTCGTCGTCATATTCTTCGTGGTCCTGCTGATAACCGACATCCTGGGGCTGACGAACGTCTTCCCATTCGTGCGCTGAACCGGCAGAGTGATGTGCGGAACGCGCATTCCCGGTGGATGCGCGCAACAGCATCGGTCCTTGCCGCGCGGCCGTAGAAAACCTGTCGGAGGCTCTGCGCATGTACCGATCCCCGTTTCTGCGACGATTGATCGCCGGATTTGTCGCCGCGTCGCTGATGGCGGCGATGCTTCCAGTCGGTGCGGCCCGCGCCGGTCTCGTCGGAACCGATCAGATCGTGCGGTCCATGACGGTCCAGCAGGATCGCGATCGAGTGCTCGCGTTCATCGCCCGCGCCGATGTGCGATCGAGACTGGAGTTGCTGGGAGTTGATCCTGACGAGGCGGCGGCTCGGGTCAACAGCCTGAGCGATGAGGAAATCGTCCGGATCGCCGCCGAGATCGACCAGATGCCGGCTGGCCAGGATGCCGGAGCGGTTGTCGTGATCGTGGTGGCGGTCGTGCTTCTCGTCCTGATCTTCACGGATGCGTTCGGCTTCACGGAAGCGTTTCCGGCCTCGGAATAGGTCGAATGGCGACACCCGCGGCGCATGGCCGCTTGGCCTCTCCACTTACCCTGACCCTCATTCTGTTGCTGTGCGCCTGCGCCGCGCCGCAGACCACGCAGTTGCTGGAGGACCGGGGCGCGAGGCCATCCAGGGTCGAACTCAGTGAGGTCCCGTTCTTCCCACAAGAGCGGTATTATTGCGGCCCGGCGGCCCTGGCCACGGTGCTCGCCTGGTCGGGGCTCGACGTGACCCAGGATGACATGGTCTCCCAGGTCTACACGCCCGGCCGGCAGGGGACGCTGAGCAGCGACGTGGTTGCCGCCGCCAGGCGCAACGGGCGGCTGGCCGTGCCGGTGGACAACCTTGCCGACCTGCTGGCGGAGCTGGATGCCGGCCACCCGGTGCTGGTGTTCCAGAACCTGGCGCTCGACTGGTATCCGCAATGGCATTTCGCCGTCGCGGTCGGATACGACCTCGACTCCGGTGACCTGATCCTGCGATCCGGAACCGAACGTCGCCGGGTGACCCGCCTCAGCACCTTCGAGTTCACCTGGCGCCGCGGCGACTATTGGGCGCTGGTGGTGCTGCCGCCGGACAGGCTGCCGGCAACCGCCACCGAGTTGGCGGTGCTGCAGGCCGCCTCCGGGCTGGAGCAGACCGGGCGCGCCGGCGACGCCCTGGCCGCCTATCAATCGGCCCTGGGCCGCTGGCCGGACAGCCTGGGTGCGCTGATGGGTTCCGGCAACGCACGCTACGCGCTCGGCGACCGCGACGGCGCGCGGGAGGCCTTTGCCGAGGCTGTCGCCCGCCATCCCGACGCTGCGCCGGCCTGGAACAATCTTGCGGTCGTCCTGGCCGAACTCGGCCGGCCCGACGATGCGCTGGTCGCAGCCCGTGAGGCGGTGCGTCTGGGCGGTACCAACGTGCAGACCTATCGAGAAACGCTGGCCGAGATCACCGGTTCCAGGATCTGACCAGCCGCCGATCGACTGGCGATGGTCAAAAACTCATTAGGACCAGTGCAGTAATCGACCGCGCGGCACCGTTCTCGACTTGCTCACCGAAAGTGCCGGCGCTGGAGATCTCGATGGGTGCAAAAGCCGGAGTCGAGTTCCCTTAAATGTAAATTAAGCCAGACGGTAGGAGAGTGCGCCATCCGGAATATTGGGCGCACGCCAATGACTATTCCCATTCGAATTCTGGCTGCCATCGCCACGGTCATCGTTCTGGCCGGCTGCGAGTCTGCCGCTTCCCATCGTCGCGACGTCAGCGACACCAGTGGAGACCGGCTGACCGTCGGCTCCGTCCAGCGCGACATCGAAATCGGCATGAGCGGCTCGGAGGTGGCCGAGGTGCTCGGATCTCCGAACATCGTGACGACTGATGAAGAGCGCCGCGAGGTCTGGATCTACGACAAGATCGCCACCCAGTCGGCGTTCTCCAACAGCTCGGGCTCCGCCACGGCCGGGGTCTTCGGCATCCCGTTCATCGATGGCGGCTTCCTCGCCGGATCCGGGCGGGCCACCGCGAGCGGCGCGTCCGGGGCGCAGGATACCTCGCAGCGCACATTGACCGTCGTGATCAAGTTCGACGATGCGGGGCTGGTCCGTGACTACGGCTATCACACGTCCCGCTTCTAGGAGCCGGCGGGTGGCGCGGCGGGCAAAGCGCCTCCTGGTCGCCGCGGCGATCCTGCCGATGGTCCTGTCGGGCTGCGTCGAGACCGTCCCGCGGGAGGCGATAGCGCTGTCGCCGCAGAGTCTGGAGCGGCGGCAGGCACAGACCCGCGTCTACGACACGGCGGACGAGGAGCGCATGCTGGCGGCCGCCGCCGGTGTGCTGCAGGACCTCGGGTTCACGATCGATGAAAGCGAGACCGATCTCGGCGTCATCGTTTCCTCCAAACGCCGCGACGCGATGCAGGCCGACCAGGTCGCGCGATCGGTGCTGACGACGCTGGCCGGCGCGTTCGTGACCTTCGGACTGTATTGGGGCGCCAGCGGGCCGATCGACGACGTGCAGGAAATCCGCGCATCGCTTGTCACCGCACCGGTCAACGGGCGGGCCGACCGCATGCAGGCGCGCATCACCTTCCAGCGCATCGTGTGGAACACCGACGGCGACGTCGTGCGCCGCGAGGCCATCGAGGACCCCCGCATCTACCAGGAATTCTTCGACGCGCTGTCGACGTCGCTGTTCCTGGAGGCTCACAAGATCTAGGGGCGCCACGCCGTGTTCAGACTCTCCGCATTCATCGCCGTTTCGATTGTCCTGGCGGCCTGCAACATCCAAACCGACTCCCGCAGCCAGGTGCTGGCCACCGGGCAGAGCCAGGTGGCGCTGCGGTCGATCCAGACCCGTGCCTTCGACACCGGCGACAAGCGCCAGACGCTGCGCTCGGTGATCGCGACCCTGCAGGATCTGGGTTTCGTCATCGAGGAGGCCGATGACGTGCTCGGCTCGGTCAGCGGCACCAAGCTCGACGACTACGAGCTGCGCATCACCGTAACCGTGCGGCCGCGCAGCGACACGCAGATGCTGGTCCGTGCCAACGCGCAGTTCGAGGATACCGCGATCGTGGACCCGCTGCCGTATCAGCGGTTCTTCACCTCGCTCGAGCGCTCGATGTTCCTCACCGCCCAGCGGGTCGACTGACAGGGCCGGCGGGCCGCCTGCTTCCGGTTCCGGTCAGGGTCCGATATCCCTCATCGAATGCCCGCATTGCGCCATGCGCAGGCCGGCCATGCAATTCCGGCGGTTGATTGCGGCCACCGTCATGGTATGCACCCGGCCGTCCGACAGCGGGGTGTACAGGTTGTCATCATCGGAACGGTCGGGCTATCCATTCACTGCTGGTGCGGGACCCGAAAACGATGATCCATCCGAACGACGAAGCGATTCGTGATCGCGCCTATCAGATCTGGGAGCGGGAAGGCCGCCCGCACGGACGCGACCGCGACCACTGGCTGCAGGCCGCCTGGGAGCTGTCCGGCGAGGAGGCCAAGATCGCGGCCCTCTCCAAGAAGGCCAAGCCGGCGGCGAAGGCTGCCCGGAAGCCGGCCAAGGCCGGCAAGGGCACGGGCAAGCGGAGCAGGTCCAAGACGTTGAAGTAGGGCGCGGACGGGCGCCGTCGCGGCTGATCCGCGGCGGCCCGGCGCCTGGACCAAGATGACGTGAGGTCAACGCGACCTCACGTCTGAATCTTGGTCTGACTCATTGAACGAGAGTGGGATTCAGACATGAAGTCGATCCGACTTCATGTCATCCCGCTCTAGGCAGACAGGCGCGCCAGCAATGCCTGTCGGGTCTCCTCGTCCACGAATGCGGCGTTGAGGGCGTTGCGCGTCAGCCCGACCAGCACGCCCTCGTCCAGTCCAAAATGCTGCGCCGCGAGGTCGTATTCGCGGCCGATGGAGGTGTCGAAGTAGGGCGGGTCGTCGCTGCTGATGGTCACCGTGATGCCGGCCTCCATCAGGACCGGCAGCGGGTGGTCGGCATAGCTGTCGAAGACTCCGGTGGCGATGTTGCTGGTCGGGCAGACCTCCAGCACGGTGCCACGTTCGGCCAGTTCCGCCATCAACGCTGGGTCCTCGATCGCCCGCACGCCGTGCCCGATCCGGGTGACGGGCAGCTCCAGGGCGGCACGGATGCTCTCGGGCCCGCCGAACTCCCCGGCATGCACGTTGCAGGCCAGCCCCGCCTCCTCATGGGCGATGCGGAACACCTCTGCGAACGGCCCGGGCGGAAAGCCGGCCTCGTCGCCGCCCATGCCGAATCCGGTCACCAGCGGATGCGGGTGCCGCACGGTGTCGCGGGCGACGTTCAACGCCTTGTCGACTCCGAAGTGCCGGACGCAGGTGACGATGATGCGGCCCTCGATGCCGGTCTCCGCGCGGGCGTCCTCGATGCCCTGGGCGATCCCGTCGAGATGGTCGGTGTAGCTCATGCCCGCCATGGCGGCGTGGTCCGGAGAGGACATGACCTCGGCGTAGATGGCGCCGTCCCGGGCGCACCCCAGCAGGTACTCGTAGGTCACGTCGCGATAGTCGGCCGGCGTGCGGATCACCGAGCTGGCGGCGTCAAAGGCGCGCAGGAAGTCCAGGAAATCGGTCCAGGCGAAGCCGCCATGCTCGGCGAACAAACCGTCCGGCAGCGACATGCCGTTGCGCTCGGCAAGGCGGCGGACCAGGGCCGGGCCGGCGGTGCCCTCCAGATGGGCGTGCAGTTCCGCCTTTGGAATCATCTTCAAGACTTCATCACCGGTGGCGGTTCCTGTCCCTGGCGGGTCTCGCGATAGAGAATGTAGAGGCCGCTGGCGACGACGATCGCGGCCCCGGCCAGCATGATGGCATCGGGCAGATCGCCGAAAAAGGCGTAACCGAAGATCAGGCCCCAGAGGATCGAGGTGTATTGGAACGGGCTGACGATGGCCGCCGGCGCGGCGCGGAAGGCGTGGGTGATGAAGATCTGGCCGACGCCGCCGACCAGTCCGACCGCGATCAGCAACGCCCAGTCGCCGCCTGTCGGCGAATGCCAATAGAACGGCAGGGCCAGCCCGGACAGCACCGTGCTGGTCAGGGCGAAATAGGTGACGATGGCGCCGTTGCTCTCGGTCCGGCTGAGCTGGCGGGTGAAGATCATCGAGAAGGAGAAGAGCAGCGAGCTCCCCAGCCCGATCAGCCCGCCGATGCTGAACACCTCGCCGCCGGGCCTGAGGATCACCAGCACGCCGAGGAAGCCGACGCCGATCGCCGCCCAACGCCGGGCGCCGACCCGCTCTCCCAGCATCGGCACGCCCAGGGCGGTGATGAACAGCGGAGCCGCGAAGGTGATGGCATAGAGATCGGCCAGCGGCAGCAGGTGCAGGGCATAGAAGAAGGCCATCAGGAACGACATCGACACGCAGGAGCGGAAGATGTGGAAGCCGAGCCGCCGGGTCCTCAGCGCCGACAGCCCGCCCTCGCCGCGCAGCACGACCCAGGCCGGAATCAGCGCCAGCAGGCTGCGGAAGAAATAGATCTGGACCGTGGAGTAGGTGTCGCTCAGCTCCTTGATCATCACGTCCATGACCGAGAACAGCGCGATTGCGCCGGTCATGGAGATGATGCCGATCAGCGCCTGGCGCGCCGGCGTGGCGTCGGCGGCGGTCACGGCGTCGTCGTATCCGATGCCCTGGGCATCGCCCGCGGCATCGCCTCATCGATCCGGCCGCGCCGGGTTTCGCGATGAAGGACATAGAGACCGCTGGCGATCACGATGGCAGATCCGCTGAGGGTCCAGGCGTCCGGCAGGTCGGCCCAGATGGCATAGCCGAAGATCACCGCCCAGATCATCGCCGTGTAGTCGAACGGCGCCAGGATCGCCACCGGCGCCTGGCGCAGCGCCTCGGTGAAGGCGATCACGCCGATGCCGCCCAGCAGCCCGACGCTGGCCAGCAGCAGGAAGCCCTCGAGGTCCGGCATGGTGAAGTGCAAGGGAAGCAGCAGAAGGCTTCCGACCACCGAGACGAGGCCGCCATGGAAGACGATGGCGGCGTTGCAGTCGGTGCGGCTGATCCTGCGGGTCAACAGCACGACCAGCGCAAAGAGCACCGTGCCGGCGATCGCCGCGAGCGTCCCGATGCCCAGCAACTCCGAAATGCCGGTCGTGCCGGGCCGCAGCATCACGATCACGCCGATGAATCCGAAGATCACCGCCAGCCAGCGCCGCACCCCGACCGCCTCACCCAGGATCGGTACCGACAGGGCCGTCATCACCAGCGGGGCCGCAAACAGGATGGCATAGGCGTCGGCCAGCGGCATGACGCTGAAGGCAAAGAAGAAGCAGAGCGCGGTCGCCAGCCAGATCAGGCCGCGCAGCAGATGCGCCTGCCATCGCCTGGTTCTCAACGCAGCAAGGCCGCCGGAGCGGGGGAGCAGGAAAGCCAGCGGAACCAATCCGAAGACGCTTCGGAAGAACACGATCTGGACCGTCGAGTAGTCGGTCGACAACCACTTGATCAGCACATCCATCATCGCCAGCAGGAAGATGGCCAGGCTGTACAACCCGATCGCCCTGGCGATGGTGCCGCTGCTCTGGTGCTGCAAGCTGGTCATGCCCCAACCATGGCTGGCGCATTCCCGCCGGTTGCCTGGACAAGCGCGAACAGGTCGCCCTCCGAGCCGTCGCGCCGCTAACGGCGGCTCGGTCTTCCAGAAGCCCGGTCGGAATACGCTATGTCGGCAGGGACCAATGGCCTGCCTTGCGCGTACACTCGCACCGGCACCGCAGCCGCGCAAGACCACCGTGCGCCGCAGCAGCGGCTCAGGCCCGCAAAGCGGGCATCAACCGATCGCGGATGCCGGAATTCGCAGGCACAGGGGTTGAATCCCTGTGGGCGGACACAATATTGAACATTGTTCAAAATAAAATCAGGCCGAGCAATGACCGATACGACACCGCTGCTGCGTTCCCGCTGGTTTCTGCCGTTGTTCACCGCGCAATGGTTCGGGGCGTTCTCCGACAACGCACTGAAAAGCGCCTTCGCCTTTCTGATCACCTTTCAGGGCGTGGACCTGTTCGGGCTGTCACCGAGCCTGGCGGTGCTCACCGGCAGCGCCGTCTTCGTGCTGCCCTACCTGGTGGTCTCGGGCATCGCCGGAAGGCTGTGCGACGCGGTGGACAAGGCCAAGGTGGTGCGGGTGACGCGGCTGGCCGAGATCGGGCTGGCGGGGTTGGCCGGGACGGCGGTGCTGATCGGATCGGCGCC
>JAAUYH010085428.1_pt1 | contig 18029 bp, 5 predicted proteins | sample 7278061 | NCBI WGS metagenome assembly JAAUYH01 (sample SAMN14350203, study PRJNA611818) | marine sediment metagenome | isolation source: surface marine sediment (0.6m) | place: French Polynesia: Moorea | collected 2018-08 | reverse complement strand
GGGCCGCGCTCAATTGACACCGGGCCCCTCGCAGTTCGTCGGCGCTCAGAAGACGGCTGGCTTCCCGCGGTGTCCGCGTTCGTGCTCGTCACGGCGATGGTGTTGCTCGTGGGCGCGGCTCCGTCCGCACTTGCCGATCCGAATCAGGACCTGAGCGTCACTGGCTACCAGTATGTCGGTGGCGGCCGCGTGGACAGAGACCGCTACGAATACACCTATACGATTACAGTTACCAATGCGGGCGGCGCCTACCAGAACGTCGTAGCGACGGCCGGGAGCAAGTCGCCGAACACGCTGATCGTGGACGGTGCTGTCAATATTGGCGACCTCGGTGCCGGTGCCAGCGTACAGAGCACCGACTCGTTCACGTTCAGCCAGCACCGCGAATATCTGTTCGATCCCGCGTCCATCGTGTGGTCGTTTGCTGCAGATCCGGTCGTCGATAACACGCCGCCCGTCGCCGATGCCGGTCCCGACCAGGTTATTGCGTTCGGCAACATCGTTACGCTAAACGGCAGTGGCTCGAGCGACGCGGACGGCGACCCGATCAGCTTCAGCTGGTCTCTTGTCGGCGTGCCGCCTGGCAGTTCAGCCGTGCTGGACGATCCGGCATCGGTGACGCCCACGTTCTTCGCGGATCTGCCGGGAGCGTACGTGGCCGGACTAGTTGTCAACGACGGTCAGGATGCCAGCGCGCCCGACACCGTGACGATAACCACGGAGAACACGCCGCCCGTCGCCGACGCCGGCAATGACCAGACGGTTGCTGTGGGCGAGACGGTCTTTCTGTCGGGCGCCGGTTCGTTCGACGCCAACGGCGATACCCTGACCTACCTGTGGTCCCTGATCGGCGCGCCGCCCGGCAGCGCGGCGTCACTTGGTTCGACGACCCAGGTCGACACCACTTTCGTGGCTGATGCCGCCGGGAGCTACGCGGTTGAGCTCATTGTCAACGACGGCCTCATAGACAGTGCTCCCGATACAGTTGCCATCGACACGTCCAACACGGCTCCGGTAGCGGACGCCGGCCCCGACCAGGACGCGCAGGTAGGCGATTCCGTGCCACTGGATGGCAGTGGGTCGTTTGATGCCGACGGTGACGAACTCACGTACCTTTGGTCGCTAATCACAGCGCCGGCTGGCAGCGCGGCATCGGTGGCCGACCCCGCCGCCGAGATGACCAGCTTCGTGCCCGACGTTGCCGGCCTGTACGTTGCGCAGCTCATCGTCAGCGACGGGCTGCTCGACAGCGACCCGGACACTTCGTTGATTACGATTGCCGTCGGCAACCAGGCGCCGACGGCGGTTGCCACCGCCGATCCGACGAGCGTTACGCCGGGCGAGACCGTCCAGCTGGACGGTGCGCAGTCCAGCGACCCTGACGGCGACGCGCTCACTTACTCGTGGTCCCTGACGGTGCCCTCGGGAAGCACGAGCACCCTCAGTTCTGCAACTGCCGAGTCCCCGACCTTCTCGGCCGACGTGGAAGGCACCTTTGTCGCCACGCTGGTGGTCAACGACGGCGATCTGGACAGCGCGCCGGCGTCGGTGAGTGTCAGCGCAGCCGTGGCGAACAACCCGCCCAGCCTGGTGACGATTGGCAACCGCGTGATGTTCCTCGGCGAGACGCTGAGTTTCCGAATCTTTGCCATCGACCCGGATCCCGGCGACGTCCTGACACTCTCCCTGCCGGTGCAGCCTGTGGGCATCGGCTTCAATGCCGGCACCGGCGCGGTCTCGTTCACACCGACACCGGAGCAGCTGGGCGTCAACAGCGTGACCGCGCGCGTGGACGATGCGGGCGGCCTGTTCGACACGCAGTCGTTCACTATCGAAGTGAGGGATGCCGTGCCGGCGCCGCCGGAGAATTCGCCTCCTCGCCTCGACCCGATTGCCGACCAGACTATCGTCATCGGCAACTCGCTGGGCCTGCAAGCGAACGCAACCGACGCCGATGTCGGCGACACCCTGACCTATTCGCTCCCGGCCGCGCCGCCCGGCATGACGATCAACGGCACCGGCATGATCGAGTTCACGCCCGCGGAGGCGCAGATCGGCGCGCACGACGTGACCGTCCGCGTGACGGACTCCGCCGGTTCGGCGGCGTTCGAGAGCTTTATCGTCACCGTGATATCGATCAACCGGCCGCCGATCGCCGTGGACGAGGTCTACCCGGCCCGCATCGGCGAGACCACCAGCGAGCCGGCCCCGGGCGTGCTCGGCAACGACAGCGACCCGGACAATGACCCGATTACCGCGACACTGGTGACGGATGTCAGCAACGGTGTGCTGGACCTGCGCAGCGACGGTTCCTTCGATTACACGCCGGGCCTGCCGGACGAGACCGGGCCCGTCGACCTGGAGATCCGCTGTGAGACCAGCCTGGCCAACGGCGAGCGGACGGCAACCAACGGCACAATCGCAGCAGGGGACGTCGACAACGATGGCAATGTGGAACTCGTCGGCCAGACCTTCTTCAGCCAGACGATTCGCGCTGAGCCCTGGATCATCGATGCGACGACGTGCGAACCGGAACTGGAGGGCAGCTCCGACGTCGTCGAGGCCGGGGGCGTATCGGATGGGGCGCACCCCGGTTTGCTCGACATCGACGGGGACGGCGACCTCGAGATCATCAACGTGCGAAACCGCACGCCGGTTGTCGACAGTACGGGCGGCTTCTTCGACTTCATCCACCTGATTGCCTATCACCATGACGGAACCCTGGCCTGGCCGGGCGATGGCGGCAGCGAGACACTGTCCTCATTGCCGGCGCCAACCGTTGTCTTCAGCCCCAGTGACTACCGCTACAAGGGGCCGACCTTTGCCGACCTGGATGCCGACGGTACCGTCGAAATCGTTATGACGTTCGTCGTTCCGATTTCGTTCGGCGTGAACGCCGGCATCGTTGCCTATGACAGTTCCGACGGCACGATTCTGTGGGAGTACGTTTCCGACTTCCGCCAGGGCGGCGACACCGATGCCAAGCCGCCGGTGATCGTCGACCTGGATCTCGATGGCACGATGGAGGTGATCTTCCACAACAGCGTCGTGGATCACACCGGCAATCTCGAGTTCCTGCTGCCGTCCCAGGAAAGCGTCGGCACACTGGCCGCGAGCCATCTGACGGTGGCCGTCGCGAACTTCGACGGCGATGCCTTCCCGGAGATCATCGCCCGCGACGGCAGTTTCCATTACCTGTTCGAGCACGACGGCACGATCAAGTGGCGGCTCGATGAGCCGAACACCGCGCAGGCACAGATCACCGTGGCCGATTTCGACGACGACGGCCAGGTCGAGTTCGCCTACGTGTCGAGTTTCAGCAACGTCACCGGCACCTTGCCGGGGCACCTCAGCGTGTGGGACACCGACGGCACGATGATCTGGACCCACGAGAACAATCCCGAGTACCAGGTTTCGTCGGTCATCCGCGCGACCGGCCCCAACGCCACCGCGTTCGACGCCAACGAAGACGGCGCCGCTGACCTGGTCATCAATCTTGACCAGGGGCCGGGGCCCACATCCGGGCTCTATATCTTCGACGGTCGCGACGGCTCGCAGCTTGCTTTCGGCCAGACCGACAACTTCAATGCCTCGGAGCAGGACTTCGTGACCATTGTCGACGTGGACGACGATGGCGAGGCTGAGATGATCACGTCGTACACGGGCGGGCTGGCGGGCCGCACCATCGTCTGGGGCGGTTCGGTCGAGAATCCGATGCCGCCGGCGCCCGCGGTACGCAACCAGTGGATGTTCAACCAGGCGCACATTGAGTTCGACGGTTCGATCATTTCCAATCCGACGCCGGCATGGCTCCAGCCCGGGCGCAACGGTTATCATCTCGTCTCCGCGCCGGACAGAATCTACACGCAAAAGCAGTGTGAATCGCCCAACGATTATCGATCGGCGGCCACCGTTGCCGCGGGTGACGTCGACAACGACGGACGGGGCGAACTCGTCGGTGCCTGGTACGTCAGTTCGTCGTTGCTTGTCGAGCCCTGGATCATCGACGCGGAGACCTGCGTGCCGGAGCCGTTCGACCCCGCCCCCGTGCTGGCCGCCGGCGGCTTCACAGTGGGCCAGCACATCGGGCTGCTAGACATCGACGGGGACAGCGATCTCGAAATCATCGGCGTGCGCGGGTCGATCATCGGCGTCGGGTCGGACGGAGAGCACCTGATCGCCCTGCACCACGATGGATCCCTGGCCTGGCCGGGCGACGGCGTCAGCGAGGACCTGGGCGTCGATTCCATCGGCAACAGCACGGCTGGCGGATTCAATCAGCAGGGACCGGTATTCGCCGATATCGACGCGAACGGGACGGTCGACATCGTCATGCCCTGGACCACCGGCGCCCCCGCGCCGGGCAACGGCGTCACGGTGTTCAATGCCGCCGACGGCACGATTCTCTGGGAATACCAGGGGACGATCATCGCCCCCGATTCGGACTACAAGGCCCCGACCGTCGTCGATCTCGATCTCGACGGGACGATGGAGATCATTTACCACACCGAGGTACTCGACCATCTCGGCAACCGGGAGTTCGTTCTCCCGGTGGATGACATGCCCATTTTCGGCGAGACCCACCTGACCGTGGCCGTCGCGAATTTCGACGCCGAACCCTACCCGGAGATCATTGCGCGCGACCAGAACTTCCATTACCTGTACGAGCACGACGGTTCGGTCATTTTCCAGCAGGAGGCCCCGAACAGGTCGCAGGGCCAGATCACCGTGGCGGACTTCGATGGCGATAACGAGGTCGAGTTCGCCTACCACACCGGTCTCGGAATCGGGGTGCCCGGCTACATGGCGGTGTACGAAACCGACGGCTCGTTGTTGTGGAACCACGAGGACCGTCAGGATCTCCATGAGCCTGTCTCGGGTCTCGGCGGCAATACGACGGCGTTCGACGCCAACAACGACGGTGCCTACGACGTCGTCGTCCAGTATACGTTCGGCAGCGAAGCGCTTTATGTCTTCGACGGGCGCGACGGTTCCGTCCTGGAGCGGGTGAAGACGACCGGCAGCCCGACCGAACAGCGCTTCAACACGATCGTGGATGTGGATGGCGACGGGGAGGCCGAATTCGTGACTTCCGGTGGCCTTACCACGCTCGTCTATGAGGGGACGGCTTCGCATCCGCTGCCGCGCGCGCCGGCTCAGCGCAACCAGTGGATCTTCAACGAAGGGATCGTCGATGCCGACGGCGACATCGTCACCAATCCGGTGCCGCACTGGCTGCAGCCAGGCCTGAACGGCTGGAACCTGCTGCGGCGTCCGCCCGATCCGCTGGCCGGGACAACCGACAGTTTCACCTATGTCGCGAATGACGGTGAGTTCGACTCCAACGTCGCGACCGTCACCTTCGACGTGCAGCCGGCGGGCAACCCGCCGGTGTTCCTGAGCCAGCCCGATACGCTGACCACGGTCGGCTTCCCGTATGCGTACGACCCGTTCGTCGTCGACGTCGACCCGGGTGACGCCATCAGCTTTACGCTGGCGGCCGCCCCGCCAGGCATGACCATGACCGTCAACGGCACGCTCAACTGGCTGCCCGATGCCGAGGGCGCATACGCGGTCAGCCTCGTCGCCAGCGACACCATCGGTTTCTCGACCGTGCAGTCGTTCACGCTGCAGGTGGGTCAGCCGGTCACCGTTCCCGATGTGGTCGGTCTGCCACAGGCCGGCGCCGAGACGACGTTGGCGGGAGCCAACCTCCTCACCGGCACCGTACAGACAGCCAATGACCCGACGATTCCAGCAGGTTCGGTCATCAGCCAGCTGCCGATTGCCGGCGCAGTGATCGAATTCGGTGGTGAAGTCGACCTGATCGTTTCGCTCGGCCCGGCGCCGGAGGACATCGACGACGACAACGACGGGTTCACCGAGAACCAGGGCGATTGCAACGATGCCGCTGACACCGTGTTCCCGGGTGCTCCGGACGCGGAAGGCGACGGTGTCGATGCCGACTGCGACGGCATCGACGGCAACCTGGTGCTCACCGAGATTCGTGTATCGCCCGCGACGGCAACGGTTCTGACAAACGAGGTCGTCAACCTGACCGCCATTGGAATCTTCGAGGACGGCACCAGCCAGAATCTCACCGGTGTGGTGGACTGGTCCGTCGGGCCGGCGTTCAGTTCCTCGACGCCGGGCAGCTTCGTGGTGACGGCGTCGCGTGCTGCGCCGGCCGTCAAGGGTGCCCCTTACCGCCGCGGCGACTCGCCGATCCGCGGCTTCGCGGGCGCCACCGTCCGCGGCGGGGGCATCGTCGGGTCGGCAACTATCGACGTGATCGAGCGCGCTGCGGGCGATGCGATCCCGCCGGTTGTCGAGATTACCGCGCCCGGCAACAACGCCACGGTCACCGCGCCGACCGATATCACCGGCAGCGCCAGCGACGCCAATTTCCTCAGGTACGAGCTTGCCTACGCGCTGGCCGGTGACACCGACTTCACGGTGATTGCCACCAGCACGTCACCGGTCGCGGACGGCGTGCTCGGCCAGTTCGACCCGACACTATTGATCAACGACCTGTACACGATACGGCTTACAGTGTTCGACACCGGCGGCAACCAGTCGATCGCCAGCACAACGGTGCAGGTGGATGAGAATCTCAAGGTTGGCAACTTCAGCCTGGAGTTCACCGACCTGGCCATTCCCATGTCGGGCCTGGATATCCGCGTGAAGCGTGTCTACGACAGCCGGGACAAGGCCCGCGGTGATTTCGGCGTCGGCTGGCGTCTGGACGTGCAGTCAATCCGGCTGCGCACTAATCGCCCACTCGGCAGCGGCTGGGAGGTCATCCAGTCGGGGCTGGCGTTCGGGCTGTTGCCGAACGACGAGCACAAGGTGAGCATCACACTGCCGAACGGCCGTGTGGAGGAGTTCGATCTCGTGGTCTCGCCGACGTCGTCTGCGCTGGTTCCCTTCCCGCCGTCGGTGCTCAACGCGACTTTTCGAGCCCGGCCCGGGAGCCTCGGTCGCCTCGAGAGCCTGGACAACAACATTCTGACCATCCTGGACCCGCAACCGGGCGATGTGACACTGCTGAACGACGTCACGATCCAGACTTACAATCCGGACCTCTACCGATACACCGACTCGACCGGCACGCAATACGTCATCAGTCGGGAGAACGGGGTCCAGAGTGTTCGGGACCTGGCGGGCAACACGCTCACGTTCAGTCCGTCCGGCATTGCCCATTCCGATGGCAAGAGTATTTCGTTCATCCGCGACGACCTCGGCCGCATCATCGAGCTGACCGATCCACGCGGCAACAGCCAGACCTACGATTACGACGGCAACGGCGACCTGCGCGCCCACACGGACGCTGAATCCAACACGGCCCGCTACAAGTACAACGCGGATCACGGGTTGGTCGAGTACGAGGACGCCGCGGGGAACGTGCCGATCCGATACGAATACGACGACGACGGCAGGCTGACCGCCATCGTCGACGCGTTCGGCAACCGCACCGAGTACACCCGTGATATCGAGGGTCGGGAGGAAATCGAAACCGATCGGCGCGGAAACGTCGTGCGCCACATTTATGACGACCGGGGCAACGTGCTGAGCAGCGAGCGCACGGTAACGATCGACGGCGTGCCGACCGTTGCAATCAAGCTGGTGGAATACGATGACCGCAGCAACGAAACGGCCATCGTCGACGCGGACGGGATTCGCACGGAATACACCTACGACGACCGCGACAACGTCACTGCCGCTACCGTCGACCCGGACGGCCTGAATCTCGAGACGACGTACGTTTACGACGACGACGACAATCTGATTCAAACCATCGACCCCACCGGCGGCGTGAGCATCAACACCTTCGACTCGCAGCGCAAGCCGCTCACAGTGGCCGACACGGGCGGCAATGCAACCAGTTTCTTCTACGATGACGGTGGCCGGCTCGTGGCCACCGAAGACGCGGTGGGCACCGTGACGACGCGCACGCTGAGCGCCTTTGGCCAGGTACTGGCAGAGGAAATCGTGGACTCCGACGGCAACCTGGTCAGCCGCACTGGATTCGCCTATGACCAGAATGGCAATCGGACCGAGCGGACCGAGTTCGTGAATGACGGTGCTACGCTCGTGGGGCTGACGACGACATTCACCTACGATGCCAACAACCGGCTGCTGACGACGACGGACCCGGAGGGCAACATCACCCGCAGCGAGTACGACGAGGCCGGTCGGCTTTCGGCGCAGTTCGACGGCAACAACAACCGCACAGGGTTCCTGTACAACGCCAGGGGCGAGCTCGTCGAAACGCAGTTCGCCGATGGTACATCGATCCTCCGTGACTACGACACCGGTGGCAACCTGGTGTCTGTGGTGGACGAGGCCGGGCGTCCCACCACGTTCGATTACGACGAACTCGAGCGCCAGGTGGCGACCAACTACGCCGATGGCGCGACGGAGCGTGAGGTGCTGAGCGCAGGCGGCTTGCTCGTGGGCAGGGTCGACGGCAACGGCAATCGCACGGAGTTCGTCTACGACACGGCGGGTCGCCAGACGCAGACCATCCTGGCGACGACCGGGCCGCAGGCCGCCACGATCGACACAACCTTCGACAATGCCGGCCGCATCCTGACCAGCCGCGACCCGAACGGTCATGTCACCAACTACAGCTACGACCTGGCGGGTCGTCAAACCGGCGTGCTCTATGAGGATGGCAGCTCCATCAGCCGCACATACGATGCCGCGGGCCGGGTGACGTCCGAGACGGATGAACTCGACCGCACGACGCAACGCGAGTACGACGGGGCCGGGCGCCTGGTCACGGTGATTCAGCCGTCGCCCGATGGCGCCATGCCGAACCCTGTTACGCGTTACCAATACGATCTGCGCGGCAATCTCCTGAGCCAGACGGATGCCCTCGGCCGGGTCACCCGTTTCGAGTTCGATGGGGCTGGACGGCGCGTCGCCGTTGTGTTGCCGTCGGGCCAGGTGGCGGGGGCCGCCTTCGACGGAGCGGGCAACGTAGTCTCACGAACCGATTTCAACGGCGATACGACGGTACTCGGTTACGACCTCCGAAATCGCCTTGTCAGCGCGGAATACGGGGATGGCAGCAGTGTGAGCTACACCTACACACTCACCGGCGCGCGTGCCACGGCCGGCGATGAAAGTGGCCTGGTTACCTACGGTTACGATGCCAGAGACCGGGCGGTTTCCGTTACGGACGTGGATGGCATCGAGGTCACCTATGGCTACGACCTCGGCGGAAACCAGACGTCCGTTGCCGCGCCGGGCTACAGCACGCAGTTTGAATACGACGCAAGGAATCGGCTGCGTTCAGTGATCGACGCGACGGGCACGACCACCTACGAGTACGACCTGGCCGGGAATCTGACCGGTACGGCGCGACCGAATGGTGTTACGACAACGACGACGGTGGACACGCGCAATCGCGTCAGCCTGGTCGAGCACAGAGACGTCGGCGACGCGTTGCTCGAGTCCTTTGAATACACGCACTATGCGAACGGGCAGCGTCAGTCGATTACGCAATCCGACGGGAGCGTGGAATCGTACACCTATGACGACCTCGGCCGCTTGACCGGCGAGGTGCGCACGGGTTCCGACTCCCGCGTTATCGGCTATGTCTATGACGCGGTTGGCAATCGCGTGCAGCGCAATGATGGCGGCGCCGTTGTCGACTACAGCTACGGCGAAAACGGGGAGCTGCTCAGGGCGGGCACCACCACGTTCGGCTATGACGCCAGCGGCCAGCGCGTATCCCGCGACACAGGCGGTACCGTCACGGCTTACCAGTGGGACGATCGGGGCAGGCTGTCCCGGGTGAGTCTGGGCGGGGTCGAAGTGGCTTCGTACCGGTATGACGCCATCGGCAATCGCGTGGGTGCCGAGTCCGATCTCGGCGTGCGGCGCTTCCTCGTGGACGGTGAGAGCCGCACTGGTTTTGCGCAGGTTCTCCAGGAGCGAGATGCCGCAGACAGCGTATTGGCCCGGTACTATTATGGCGACGACCTGTTGTCGGGTATCGCCGGAACCGAGCGCTTCCACCTGACGGATGCGCTGGGCAGCACCCGCGTGCTGACTGATTCCGGCGGCGCCGTGAGCGACAGCTACGACTATGGAGCTTTCGGTACCGCGATCGCGGAGACCGGGGCAAGCAGCAACCCGTACCGATACGCCGGCGAGCGCCTCGATGCGGAGACCGGGCTGTACTACCTCCGCGCTCGTTACTACGACGCTCAGACAGGCACCTTCCTGTCGCGGGACCCGTTCGCCGGGGACCTGAACGTGCCCATCACGCTGCAGCCGTACCCGTATGCGGCGGCCGATCCGGTGAACAACCTCGACCCCAGCGGTGAGATGACGCTGGCGGATACCACGGCGGCCCAGGCAATCAGCAATACCGCTCAGCGCATCAGCACCGGTGTCGCGGCCTGTACGGCCATCGAGCGAGTCCAGGACCTGGGAACGGCCGTCGCGGCGACCCAGTTCGGCATTGCGCTGGGTACCGCGCTGATCGATGCGTCCAGTATCTTGAGCGGTGGCAGCGCGCTGACGTCCAAGTCGGTCACCTTGTTCAACTGGGACAAGCCGGGATCCCGGTTTGTGGATAAGACCACGCTGTCGCTTTCCGGGCCGACCCCGGTTCTGGCCTATGCCATCGAGGGACCGGAGAACGTAACGTTGAGCGGTACCTTCAACCTGAAGACCGGGGAGGCCAGCGGCGCCGTCGGCGTATCGGTACCGCTCGTGAAGTTCGGCGTCCGATGCGGTAGCGCCAGCCTGGATTTCCTGACAGTGAGCCTTGGTACTGCGCTGTCGCCCGGTTCGGTCGATCTGATCGGCAAGGATGCCGGCAAGACCAAGAGTGGGAACCTGTCGTTCTCGTTGGGGCTGAAGGGGCCCGAAGAGCTGGAGGTCGGCACATCAATCCCGTTGTTTGCACTGAAACCCGGAACCACCACACCGGTGATATTTGACAGCATTTTCGGGATTTCCGCCGATTTGCTGGAGTTTTAGTTGCCTCAGTGGCAGGACAAGACCATGACCACAAATCCAATAACAAACGTATTCGTTGCCGGCGCTGTCATGGCACTGGCTGGTACGGCTGCGCTAGCGAACCCGATCTTCTACGAGGTTGAGAACCTCGGCGCCGATACCTGGCAGTACACCTACACGGTGGGCAACGAAACCGCATCGCCAATCGACCAGTTCACGATATTCTTCGACCCGAGCCTGTATGCATTCGACCTCGTCAGCACGCCCGGCGGTCTGCAGGTGGATCCGTCCGTCTACTCCGGGCCGGCCGACTGGGACGTTCTCGTCGCCCCGCCGGACCTGTTGTTTCCCGGGCCGGACGACGACCAGTTCGGTTTCTACGATGCATTGGGTTTGGCCACGGCCGTTGAGCCGGGCGATCTCGTCACGGCGTTTTCCATCCAGTTCACCTGGCTCGGCACAGGAACACCGGGATCGCAGCCGTTCACGCTGTTCGGTGACGACTTGCTGCCGGTGCTGGGCGAGAACTTCTTCACACAACCCCTGGTGGTCGCCGTGAGTGAGCCGGCGACGTTCTTGCTGATGGCGCTGGGGTCGCTGTTTGCCGTGCGTCGTCGGTTCGCGTTCCGCGAGGGCGGCACCCGATAGGACCGATCACGTCGAGGACGGAAGTTTCCGCTTCGGGTGCATACCGTCGGTCATCCCAGTGAAGGGGGACGTTTTACGTTGGCGCAGGCCCTGCCTGGCGGGTCCGCGGGCTGCCTCCAGCAAAGGAGTCCGGCAGATCTTGTGTCGCACTGGCCAGCTGACGACTCCCGGAGTGGCGGGCGTTCAGGCCGTCTGCGCAGTCTGGTCTGCGGATGCGGGCAAGTATTGGTAACATCTCCCACGCCAGCGCCGCCATATCGTCCCGGCGCCGTCGAGCGAGTGCAAGGACATGCGGCGGTACGCGACCATCCTATTGCTGATCCTGTTGGCCGGGTGCGCGCATCAATCGCGGCCCGATCTTGCTGCGCTGTACATCGAACAGGCGAACGGGCACGGTCAGCCGCCCGTTGTGCTCATCCATGGCATGTTCGGCGCGCGGCTGGTCGATCGTGACACGGGCGCCGAGATATGGCCGGGCAACATCGCCAATCCCGGGCGCACGTACGACGAACTGGCGCTCGAGATCGACCCGGACACCCTGTATCCCGCCCCCGAACGCATCGGCGCTGCGGGCGTGGCAGACAGGGCTGCCGAGATCGCGCTCGACGAGAGCATCGTTCCCGTGTTGCGGGACCATGGCGGCTTCGTCGAGGGCAAACTCGGTGAACCCGTAAAGGATAACCGGCGGCGCTTCTACGTTTTCCATTACGACTGGCGCAAGGACAACGTGCGCACGGTGCGAAAGTTCGCCGCCTTCCTGGAGCAGGTTCGGCGCGACCACGGAAACCCGGATCTCAAGGTCGACGTGGCCGCCCACGGCATGGGCGGCCTCATCGTTCGCTACTACATGCGATACGGTACGCTGGACACCCTCGATGACAACGATTTCCCCGTCAACTATGAGGGCGAGCAGTACATCCGCCGCGTCATCCTGCTCGGGGTGCCCAATCTCGGCGCGACGCGGGCAACGCAGATAATGCTGGAGGGCCTGCCGGTTGGAACGGGCCGGATTCCGCCCGAGGTGTTTGCGACAATGCCCAGCCTGTACCAGGTGTTTCCGCATCCGATCTCAGGCTGGCTGGTGGATGTCGACGGCAAGAGACTCAAGCGCGATCTGTTCGAGTCGGTTCTGTGGGAGGAGTTTCGCTGGTCCGTGTTCCATCCGGCCGTGCGGGCGCGAATTGCGGCCCGCTTTGACAACCCGGACGAGGCCGAGGCGCACCTGGACGTCCTGCAGCGTTACTTCGACAAACACATCGAGCGAGCCAGGCGCTTCGTGTGGTCGCTGACCGTTCCGGCGGAGAATCTGGAGCGCAAGCTCATAGTCATGGGCGGAAACTGCGCCTGGACACCCTCCAAGCTGCTGGTCGAGCAGGTGGCGGAGCGGTGGTTCGTACGCCTGCACCCGGACGACGTACGCATGCGCCAGCCGGGCGTCGATTACCTGGCGCTGATGATGGAGCCGGGAGACGGCATCGTCACGAAGGCCTCACAGCTTGCGCGGCAGACGGTCGACCCGACGATCCAACGGCACAAGTGGAGCTACTTCCCGATCGACTACGCGATGTTCCTGTGCGAAAGCCACGATCGAATCACAGGCAACCTGGATTTCCAGAACAACCTGCTTCATGCGTTGCTTACCGTGGATGAGCGGCACTGACGGCGGCGGAGCCTGTTCGCCTCAGGTTCTGGCCGCGGGTCGACCCGCCTACCCCCTCAAGCCAGGAAGCGGCGGAACCAACGCGGACGTCGCAGTGTCACTTGCGAATACATGGGGCTGCGGGCGGACGGCCCGTCGGGGAGGATGAGTTGATGAAGATACTCCTGCTATCGCTTGGCGCGGCCGTGTTGTTGTGCGCCGCACCGACCCGCGCCGACGACCCGAACGCCGTGGCACAGCGACTCCTCGACTCGGTCGGCGGAGCTGACATCTGGGCGACGCGGCGCTACGTGCACACCTTCGCGCTCAATCATCATCCGCAGGCCAGACTGCCGTACACGCAGGAGGGCTGGATCGACCTCGACCAGCCGCGGCACCGGATCGAGCTGTGCAACTACGACATGCAACGCGTACGCGCATTTACCGCGGACGGCGGCTGGGGCCTGTCCGAGGGGCGGTCATACACATTCGACGATGAGCGCATGGCCGACGAGCTGCGCGGCTGGCGAACACGCATCTACCGGCGCCTCAGGCTGATCGCGCAGCAAGCCGACGGATTGACACTCGAGACCGACGGACCCTACCTGCATATCACGCACGACGGGGAATACCTGGGCTGGGTCGAGGTGGCCCCGGAGACCGGGGCGCCGGTATCGATCGGCAGCGATCGCGCCGAGATGACGGGCACGCGTTTCGGTGTCGTCGAGGCGTTCGGCGACGTGAGCTGGGTGAGCAGCGGCGAGCAAGCCGGCGGCTGGCGTTTCGAGACGATGTCGTTCGAGCTGTTGGGCGCCGATGCGGATATCGCGTTCGCCCCGTCGCCGACCGACGCCAGTATTTGTCCGCGGGTTCGCACCGAACGGGCCGTCGCGACGGAGTAGGCGGCCCGGCTGGCCGAATTCGGGATCTGTCCGCCGTCAGTGCGTTCCCGTGCGCACGAAGCGAACGCGGCGCTCGTCGTCCAAAGTCACGACGACGGCGACGACCGTCTTGTGCTCTATTTCAAATGAGCCCTCGTTGCGATCGCCCGGGGTCGGCGCGAAGAGGAAGCGGTCCTTACCTGCGCTGTAGAATTCCGGCGAGAGATCGCCCCAGCGGCAACGCAATTCGTCGTCGGTGAACTCGAGCTCGAGGGTACCCCAGTCGTCGCTGTGAAACCGCCCGGCGTAGCGCTCTGCCGGAAGCGACAGGCCCCCGGCGGCCTGCGTCGGGTTCGGTGCGCGGTCGGCCAGTCTCTGACGGTTCGACGCGCGGCGACGGTCCATCATCTCGGTCAGGCGAGGCAGGACGTCGGGCCCTTCGATGCCGGCCAGCTCGCTGTACACCGTTGCCGCCATCCAGTCGACCACGTAGAAGGTCGGGTCTGCGCTGTTCATCAGGACTGCTACGCCGAGATCATGGTCGGGCAGAAACGACACATGGGCGCGACTGCCCACATATCCGCCGAAGTGGTGGATCATCGTCTCCCCGGCATAGCTGCCGATATACCACCCGAGACCGTAGTGCTCGCGGCCGAAGATGAAGAAGTCCTTGCCCACATCCGCATGCGGACGGTGAGTCTCGGCCAGACCCGCCGCCGAGACGATCCGCTTGCCGTCCAGGGTGCCGTCACCCAGATTGAAGCGAAGCCAGGTCGCGAGGTCGTTGACCGTCGCGCCCATGCCGCCTGCCGCGTGCATGGTGCGGTCGGTTTTACGTACCGTAGCCGGTCGCCAGGTGTCGCCGAACTCTTGCAGCGGGTAGGCAACGTTGCCATCGCCGTACATGCGGCTGGCTGACGTCGTGGTTCGGGTCAGTCCGATCGGCTTGAGTATCCTGTCCGCGATGAGCGCCTGCCAGGACGAGCCGGTGACCGCTTCGACGACCCGTCCGAGCAGCGTGTAGTGTTCGTTGGAGTAGCCGAATTCGCCGGTCGCCTCGACTTCGGCCATGAGTCGGTAATACAGGGCCTCGTCGAACTCACCGGTATAGGCCTCGGCCTGAGTGATCGCCGGGTGTTCCAGCCCCTTTGCATGCGACAGTAGATCGCGCAACGTAACACTGCGCGTCGCCGATGCATCGGCGAGCTGAAAATGCGGCAGATACTCAACGACGGCTGCGTCGAGGTCGAGGCGCCCTTCCTCGGCGAGGATCTGAGTCGTCAGCGCCAGGAAGCTCTTTGTAACCGACGCCATGTAGAACATCGTATCGGCGTCGACGGGCAGGTCGCGCTCGGGGTCGCGCGTGCCGAAGCCACGCGCCAGCAGCACCTCGTCGCCTCGAACCACCGCGACGGAGAGGCCCGGCACCCGGAGGTCCTCCAGCGCTTGTTCCCAGACCGGGACAAGGGCGTCGAGCTTCGCACGATCGACGTCGATCCCGGGGCCGCCGACCGTGGCGTCTGCGGTCGCTGTCCGGGCGGCCTGTGCCGGCGTGTCCGCCACGGTCAGACCCGGTCCGAACAACAGCATCGTGGTGGCGACACCACCGAGTACGGTCTTCATGACGCATCTCTCTCGTCGCTGGTCCCCGAGCTCGTCGTGTAGCCAAGCCCCTCCAGCAGATTGGTGAACACCGGATTGCGGGACGAGACCGGATGCAGCGGCCGGTCTCGTTCGAACACCTCGCGCAATGCCTCGATGCTGGTGTCTGTGTAAAGCAATTTCATGATTGCCGTCAGCGAGAATTCGTTGATCAGACCCGTGTAGCCCTGGAAGGCGATGCTGGGCGCCTGGGTCCAGATGGCGTGATGCACCTTGCCGTCGTCGCGGACCCTGACCAGCAGATACTCCTTGCCGTCGGCGTTGAGCACGAAAAAGTCTCCCGGCACGCCTGTCGTGATTTCCTCGGGACGGATTCGCTCGACGATGCGTGCGCCAGCGATGTCGACCGGTCGATAGGCCTTGAGCACAACCTGCACGCCGCGGCGGGCGAGGGCCTCGATATCGGGTACGAGGTCTGTCAGGAATCCGCCGTCGCCGTCGATGAGCACGGCGAACTCGGCGCGCTCGAGGATTGATCGGCAGCGTTCCGCGATTTGCGCCCGATTGCGAAGTCGATAGATGCGGTCGTCGCGCCCCGCCGGCTCGAACCCGGACAACGCCTCTTCGGCCAGGATTCGCCGTTTGGCGCAACGCCGGTCGAACTGGCGCAGGAATTCGTCCACGGGCACAGGCGAGTAGAGTCGGTTGTCCGAGTCGTCCAGCGTTACGGCGCCCTTCGCCTCGAGCGATTCGAGTGCCTTGTAGGTGTTCGCGGCGGCCTTGCCGAGTTCGCTGGCGATCCGATAGCCGGTCAGGGGCGACTGTTGCAGAAGCAGCAAATAGACGTCTGCCTCGAGCGCGGTGTAGCCAAGCTCGGTCAGATATTCGGCCTTTGTATTAGTAGTCATAACAACTAATAGCTTAGCATACGGGCGGAGAGCTTGCCGAGGCCAGACCGGCCTACCGGAAATCAAGATCTTGGCCGCAACGGCCGTTGCTTCTATTCGAGACGCGTCGCCCGGCCCCCATCAGTATTTTCCGCAATTGACATCCATTCTTGATTGAGATTCAATCGCAATTGATTCTCATTTACCGCATCTCCTTTTCAATCCGCCAGGCGATTTTCCTCGCATGAACGCACTGTCTCACTTGTTGTTTTCCGCAGCCGCGTTTTCCTTCGTCCTTGCCGCGCCGGCGACGATGGCCCAGACCGCCAAGACCGAAGACGCCACCGTCGTGGACGAAGTCGTGGTTTACGGTCGGTACCTGTACAGCGACCAGGTCAATGCGCTGAAATCGCCGACGCCCATCCTCGATGTTCCGCAGAGCCTCTCCATAGTTTCGGCGGAGCAGATTTCGCAGCGCGGTCTGACGAGCATCGGCGACATCATCAGTTACACACCTGGCGTGAACACATCCCAGGGCGAAGGCCACCGCGATGCCGTGGTGTTTCGCGGCGTGCGTTCGACGGCCGATTTTTTCATCGACGGCGTACGGGATGACGTTCAGTACTACCGTCCGCTCTACAACCTGGAACAGGTCGAGATTCTGCGCGGCCCCAACGCGCTGCTTTTCGGTCGCGGCGGCACCGGCGGCATACTCAATCGCGTGACGAAGAAAGGGGTGGTTGGGGAGTCGTTCATCAACTACCAGGCATCGGCCGATTCCTTTGGCGAATTCGGCATTCAGTACGACACCAATTTCTCCACCGGCGACGCGTCTGCGTTCCGGATCAACCTGATGTACGAGAGCCTGGCCAACCACCGTGATTTCTACGATGGCGAGCGGATCGGCATCAATCCCACGGCGAGATTCGAATTTGGCCAGGCGACGACCCTCGATCTTTCCTACGAGTATGTCGATCACGAACGCTTCATCGATCGAGGCATCCCGACCGGCGCGGACGGTGAGCCGGTCGAGGCCTTCGATGACATCGTGTTCGGTGACGAGGAGTTGAACACCACCCGGCTCGACGCGCACCTGTTGCGCGCAACCTTGCAGCACAAGTTCTCCGACAGTCTCAAGAGCCGCTTCAGTGCCTTCCACGGTGACTACGACAAGCTGTACAGGAACTTCTACGCGGCCAGCTATGATCCTCAAACCGACATCGTCGGTGTGGACGGCTACGTCGATACGACCGAGCGGCAGAACACGATCCTCTCGGCGGATCTCATCGGCGATTTCGCGACCGGCAACGTCAACCACACGATCGTTGCCGGCGTCGAATACATCGACACCAGCAACGACAACGACCGGTTCAATCCTGTCTGGAGCGGCTC
>JAAUYH010063285.1_pt1 | contig 18032 bp, 11 predicted proteins | sample 7278061 | NCBI WGS metagenome assembly JAAUYH01 (sample SAMN14350203, study PRJNA611818) | marine sediment metagenome | isolation source: surface marine sediment (0.6m) | place: French Polynesia: Moorea | collected 2018-08 | reverse complement strand
TCATTCTACGCATTTGTATTTCGTACTGGCTATAGCGGCCAAAAAGCACACACAGGATTATTTTACCGATTTTTTTCGAACAGAAGAGCATGAAACAGCGCAGTTTGACAGTACGAAGCAAAGCTGATTTTTTGAGAAAATACAGCTGATCCTATCGGTATTTGGGGTCTGTGAAGGTCGAAGAGTTAGCTCGTACTGAAAATAATAGAACAAAAAGGTAAAGCTATTTTTACAATTTTCAATATGCTGCTTCCTGGATAATAGATTCTCTTCTAATTTTTTAAGCTTTCATATTTTCTTGATAGACGCAGAAATGAAAAAACAATCTAATTCAACCTAGTGAAGATCCCTTCGTTGTGCTGCACAATGCACTGTTTCTTACAGTTTTCCCGATTACTTCTCTCAATGAACCTAATCGTTTCGATCACCGTGTTAAGCAAGGTTAAGTACATAAAATTTCGATCCTCCTATTTTAATATAGTACATAAAATTATTTTGACGCATCTGAAATGAAGTGAATCTGTTGCTGAGTAAATGCAGAGCACGAATCTTAATGTGCGCTGGACTCTGCTTTTCTGTACTGTGCAGTACTCTGCTGTTCCTAGCTTTCGTACCAGCGCCAACTGTACTGAAATTGATACACATGGACATCAAATTTAGAGGAATAATTACTACTCTGTATCAGGGTGAGGTACCAAAGGAAAGCAAATGCACACAAATTCTAAAATCAACTTTATTCTCCGATTGGCACTATAAGGTAGGGACCGATTGTCTGAGAGAATCGTGAGAACCCCGATGCAACTATCTTGAATTATCAGCACATTTTGAACAGCAGTTGGTCGAGGGTAAACTCAAGGAGGCTAGACTGATTGCCGATATAATTGAACTAAAAAATTCCAATTGGCAGAACCACTTGCTGAATTTCAAAAGGTAGGGTCGGCGACTGCTCATTTACAAATTTTTGGATATGCTGTTCATAGAAATTCACTGTCCAAACCCGCGACGTAATGTTCGCCCAACTTCCCCTGAATGTTGAGTATTTGTGGTTCTCCAAACCGTGAAGTTGAGATCCTTCTTACTTAAATTCACACACGAAATTCACTGAGTCAAGCCAAAAGATGCACAAATTGAATTCTTCTTAACTTACAGCAGTTTACGACTGGAAGTACTGAATTTGATATTCTTCGACTATCCACATGATCCCGCCAATAACGAATTGGTGCTCCGCGTTTAAATGCCATGATGACCTAATGAAACAGCCTGGATACCTCCTCGTATTCCTAGCATAGTTTTTTGATCTCAGTGAAAAATTTTGTTCTTCTCGGCGAGTAGTTAATACGAAAGACCTTGCCGCTAACATTGTTGATAATAGTATCTCCTGTGGAACATGCACTGGAATATAAAAGGGAATAGAGATGCTAAGATCTTCAAACAATGGATTGAATATTCATATCGATATCGCAGTATTGTAATGTAAAATGGAATACCGTTTTACTACTCTATGTGCAACATTTTTAAAAGGAATGATTCAGTCTTTATCGGAATGGATCGACGCCAGATACACTTGTCTCCTTCCGAGAATTCTAAGACTGTTCGTGAGACGGAGTTGCAAAAAGCACAAAGAGAGCATAATTATTGTTCTTAGTGTTGATCGTGATGGCTCTAATGCGGTTTCTGTGAGCTACATCTGTTACCCTGCTGAACAATATTGCATTCTCGATGGCCTCTCCAACCGTTTAAGCTACAAAACAGTAATCGAAGAAATGAGTGTATGGATGGAGACAGCTTCCATAAGTGGGTTACGTGGTGGTACGGTGAATTCCAGAAACTAACATTGTGTTACCTGGACTTCGCATTGAACTTCTTCCCACGCGGTCAACTTCTAAGTGTCAAACTCTGGACCTCGGGTTGATCGCTCATGCAAAGATACACTACCGCTTTATGTCGTTACGTCAAGTTTTTGACAATACTTTGCGGTGGCATTACGGAGAATATCGCTTTCTACTATCGGCAGACTCCGGCAGGTTTGGCATTCGACACGGTGATCTGCCCCATGCGGCTGACGACATGGGCAAGTTCAACAAGCATGATATGAGACGAAGCGTGGTACGATAATCAAATGAAACTAAAAAGCGCGTGTTTCAGTGATAATCATGTTGAAACGGCAATCGATTTACTTGACGAAATCAATGTGACTCCTAGAGACCTACTGAATTGTAGTCCTGTAACAGTCGAAATAGCATATGACATCGATCAATCGGTTTTTGACAACTCGATACTACATAGGAACAATGGAAGGCATTCTGCAATACCGCCAGACACTTATCTGTCTGAAATTTCCGGGTACAATAAACGTTGCAGAATTACATTAAATGTTGAACCTACAAATTGGAGAATATCAAGTTGATTCTGGTGCAACTAAAGCCTGCAAGAGAGTTGTTGAACAAGGTGTTCGCTTACGTAACTCGTCATCAGCTTCTTATATTGTCTACAGAAAATTATTTCTAACTATCAAATTAATAACCTTAAAATACCGAAAAAACAATTTTCTTGAAAGAATTTCAGTTAGCACTCTGGCCAGCATAACTAAGCTATTTACAGCTTACAAACGCACAATGAATTTCATTACAGGGGTTTTACTGTACTGATGTTTTAGAAAATGAAAGGTTTTGAAATTTATACATTCTATTCTGGATTCCAGTGAACCGAATTTTTTGAAGAATACATGTTCATAGATACTGGTTGCGTTGAATCACTTTCTTTCGGCAATAGATACTGTGCCACTCTGAAGTAGTTTCTAGTATGAGATTGGAAGAACATAATTGATATCAAGCTTGGCATTTAAAAATCCAATTGCAGATTTGTTCCAATCTTTCCTGCAGTTGATTGACTTTACTACTTTTCAAAGTTAACTCGTGAATCTTGTATTCTGCTACTTGCTTACATCTCTTGATGTTTTTAGTGGTTAACATTATTGTATGAAGAGCTTCAAAAATCCAAAACTTGAATTGAAAAAGGCATTTATTTCATGTTTCGAATAACCTCGATGCCATATATGCATGATAAGCTACAAACTAATCAAAAGGTATAACAAATGGGAAACGAAGAAATAAATTTAACAATTTTTCACAAAAACAGCTTCTGAAATACTTGTTATACAAAACACTCTAAATCAGGTTCAATATAAATTCTGAAGTAGAATAAATCTAAAAAGCGCGATGCGAAAAATGAAATTTTCGATCAGGAGGGCTAACCGTACTTTTTTAAGTTTCAATTTACTTCATAAGTACCTGGAAAAATCAAAAAATAAGGTTCTCATAAATCTTGAAATTGCACTAATATCATAAAAGAAACTAAGCTGTTGTTTGCTTTATATTGATGCCGGAATTTACCTGCGGTTGCTGTATTCATTAGAATAGATCAAATTACTGTCATAGGCAACACCTCATACCTTGAAAAATATGTATAATAGAAATCACTCTAAAACAATTTTGTATTTTTTCGTAGTTCGTACATCAGGATTCTTGGTTTTCACAGCAAAAAATGAAAAAATTCAATGGTTGTTTTGCACTTCTGGTTGAGACATTCGAATCAGTTTTTATTAGATGGTCAAAGAAGTGTTGTGTGATTAGTAATTTTTCTTTTCTCATCAATCTCGATAACTAGTATTTTCAACTTATTGCCTGCACATTCGTGAAAATACGAAAGCAAAATCTGGCCAAGACAGATATAGCATTTGCCCACTGGGAACGCAGTCGTGCGGAAAAGGACGAATTTTCGCACTTATTAATTGAATAAGAAAAGAACGACATCATTTGAGTAACTACATTTGGTCGGGATCGAAACTAAAGATATTTGATTTGTACAGTGCCTAAGGTAGCGACATCTTCCTACGGTCACTGTGTGGATTTACTGCCGCTTTGTTCGCGATTGTGACTTTAGTCGTCGCCTTCGAAAACTAGTGCGCTCAGTTCACGCGCGCTCACCCCTTTTCATCCGGCTTTCTGTATTCTTTTCTTTTCTTATCAATGCCGTTTTCGTCATTATATCATAAGTTAACATGTTCTAATCTTCTCCACGACGAATTATACGACTGATCAATTCGTTACAATTTTCTCACGAACGCTTGGAAGGTGGATAAGGTCGTTGTGTAAGGCTTTGATATTTTTTGCTTTTCCTTGTGCGATTATCAACTCCTCTTTTAGTAGATAGCACGCCTCTAATTTAAGAATCTCCCATTTTTCGTCGCTCACTGGAACTTCATAGAACTCGTCGCGACGATATCCTAGTTTAAGACTTTTATGGATTGCTTGACGACTATCGTGTTCTCCACCATTCGACGTGAGAACAAAGGTATCTGGGCGTGAGTTGTATCTGCTGGATCTTCATTCTGCTCATTTTTCAGCCAGTTTGGGGCCCGCGCACGACTGGGTGATACTTTTGTTGTGTCTCTCACAAAGCAAGAGAGGATAGACACGAAGAGCCTTTGTCACCTCTCGTTGCTCTCAACCTCCGGACCGAGATTTAATTTTACCAGTAGATCAAAATAGAACAAACAGTTCAATACTGTAAACATGTCGTGATTAATTTTCCAGTTCATGAGGCGTTCGTGCTCAATGGCAAATTGGTACACTAATTTGAAGTTCATTTATTCTATTTTCAAACACTTTCCTGTAATGTCTTACTGCTTGCCGATCCATACTTTTCAATTCCGACTTCATATTTATATTGCAAAGTACTTGAGTCAAAATTTGGCTCTACATCAAGTTCGAGAGCGAATTAATCTAGTTGAACGATATTGATTATCGTTTTACTGCATCAACACGAGTTACATTTACTGTTTTTAAGTTTTTACAGATATATTCTGCTATATAATATGCCTTACAATCATTGCGTTTCAATTACGAAGTATCAATTGTTGATAATAAACCACTAATTACACCTTCACTATGTCTTTCCTGCGTCAAGGAACATTTATCTCGCTTTAGGACCGTGAGATAAATAAGTAAGATCAAACTGCAGAACAAGAACGAAGAATAAGTAAAAATAGTGATTAATTTATTTTTCCGTGCTCCTTTACAGCCAGGAAGACATTGTCTTAAGAAACATGAATTTCAACATTTCCTCGCATTTTCATTTAACAATCTTATACATCCGTTACAAAAAATTAGAATCTTATACATTATATGTAGCGGCCATCAACGACGAATCATGAGCGTCTGGATGTTCTTGAGTGTATTCCGTTCGATGAATTAACTTTCGCATTTGCAAATCCTTGAACATTACGTTTCCAAAGGGTTGCGTTGGTATGAAGTGCTACAGACAGGTGAACATGAAAATTTTCGACCGAAAGTCAATTTAGAATCGACATTTTTTACGAGTACGGCAGAGTACGATAAAGATATGTTAGAAAAATTTCTTTAGCAATGCGAGAGATCGATTACAGGTTCATGCCATTTAGAATGAAGCCAACAAAGTGACGCTGTCTTTTAAATGGTCCTTTAGGTGTCGTAATTCTCTTGAATGCTAGCGATCATGTGAAGCCAGTGATAGCAAGGTGGCTGTCTCGATTCTGCTAACCAATTATTCCGTTTGACTACCTCTGATTGATGTAAAAGATAGTTATAACAAACACTCTGATTTCGTTTGAGTCCCAAACTTATTTACGACCTCTATCTACACTTACTACCATCTCTATTACTTCCGCTTACCTATCCTTCTCTATGTTTCATTCTTTCTGTACCGCTCTGAAGGCTGCATAACTCCATTCGCGAATTCGGTTCGTAACTATCCATGAACACTATGCACATCCCTGAAGGTTATAGTGATCTGATCCGTATCTGCCATCAGGAAATGCTGTAGAACTCTGATGAATATCGGGTAGTGTTGCGTTTCTATATCATGTTCAACCAATTCTGCAACGAAAGCAGCAATGACGTTGATTTCATCAAGTGCCTCTCTTATCTTCGAAGACAGAGTGAAGTCGACACATTCTTTAAGAGATATCCAATCCTACACTCCGGCTTGTTTCGTGTGTCTTATAAAGCGTTGAAACCATTGATTTAACATTCTTCATCACCGGCGAAGTATTCCAGCTACTCTCGCAAAGTCACTTTGAATAATCTATCATGGTGATATATTCAAGGCGGAACGTAACTCCTCTATTGCTCTAATAAGCCAACATCACTAAAATAATGCTGGTGAAATGTCTTGCGCAGGCGTTTCAACTGCACAAGTATGAATATATTCAGTCAGTATTACTTCGCTAAGAATTCATCTCAAAAAATGTTCTTTTCACCGCAACTGTTTAAGCTTAGGCAATCGAATCTCCGACCATATCTACATAGGCAGTATGCTCGCAAGTTCTTTTCTATCATACCGTATCCTATCAGTATAGCACAGCATTCGTCAACTAATGCATGAGTACTCACAGTTCGAGCTGAAGAATATTACGATTTCTGGAGAATTATCGGTGCCTCCTGTAGCCTGCGATTTTCCTGCGCCGCCCATTAGCCTCTCAGGACCTGCTCTTCAATTTTGCATCTCCACATCGCCTCAAACTAGTTCTGTTCTTTCCATCGTCCCATCAAGTATCCCAGGATACGTTTCACCGCAGCATAGTCCACATCATCCCAGGGTTGCTTCTCAATTCGTACCTCCGCATTCACAGGCTCATTTTCGTCACAAAAGTGCACCACCTAACTCGAATGAGACAAGTGCACATTGTGACAACAGCAGGCCGCGTAATGCTATGAACATCGCAAAGGGCTTTCAGAATAAAGATTCAAAGTAGACTGGAGCTAGTAACGAGAGATTCATGGATTCCGCCGTGCAATATTACTAAGTTTCACGAGATATACACCTACAACAGCACGAAAAGCGCCCGGTTGTACACTTTGTTTCGTAGAGAAGCATTACGCTACTAATTCCCTGAATTCGAGCCATTCAGAAATAACTATCTTGACATTATGGCGAAAATGAAGTCACGGTTCAACTCAATGAGCGAACTGCGGTGCAAAATTGCTGAGCTCTCTGGTTTATCGTTTCAAGAAATTGTTTACAAATCAAATAGCGACAGTAGAAAACCATTACAGGACTTAGTTGCTCATATTGATGCACAGATCGTCCCATGCTTTCGAGACTGCCGGAACGAATCAATAGAGGTTGAATTCCTCCGTAACGCGCTACTGACAGCAGACTGGCTTTGACAGCATCTGTATATCATTGAGAATAGTACTAACCTTCGTAAGCTACAATCTCAACTCGCAAGTGATCCGCAGGTTCACGAAAATGTACTGGCCTGAAGTGGGAGCAGTAGCAGTAACGGTCCCTATACCTCGACTAGACTAAAGCCTGGAATTTTTTCACGACGCTGAAGTATGCAAAGAGAATAACGAAAAAATATTCCCTGGATCATATAAAGATCGCTTTTGCTCGAACAACAGGTGAACTGGACATGGACATGTTTGGCGCAGGAAGACATTAAATCATTCCGTTATTGCAGCAAACAAAGCGTAATTCTTGAAAAAGAAGAAGAACAGCCGCAACGGTAACAAGCGTGTACTCTATAAGTTGGTGCAATGGCTTGAAGACCTCATCAACATCGAGTTAACTGACACTGAAGCTATTGATAACACTTATTTTGATGATGCCTCTGATGACAGCTCTGATACTGAATCTGAGTCTCAGGGCTCCAAACCGTTCAAGGAAGCATATACAACAATAAATTTCGAACAAGAATTCGTACTTGATGAAGATTTTGAATTAGATAAATAGATTACGACGTTGCTGGCCTAAATCCTCCGAATGTCAGGCCCATATGAGCAGTTAGAAAATTGGAATTATGACGATTGTACCAGTGCATAGATGCTTCTATCCACAAATGCACAGAAGAAACATAGCTATCTTTCAATGGAACTACGTTTCATGGTCGTGATTTCCGTGACTTCCAACGAGTATGCCAGGATACTGGTATTGGAAAGCGAAAATCAATAGCCTACAGAAACAAAACAACATTTGGTAAACACTGCAGCCATCATTAACCAAATTCAAGTTTGGGGAAGCTGTGTTATCTTCACTCGGTACCATGCAAAGGAGAATTCCTACGCCGAATTATTCGTTCTTCAAGACTAAAGTGTATCTCGTACCCACGGATGTTGCGTTATTACTTAGTATCGATGTCTTGGACAATGAGAAACTCGAGGCGAACAACGTTCAGGCCGAGTTACAAGAAGCACATCATGGTTAGTCAAGGCCCCTTACTCGTAAGCACGGACATACCTACCTCACACGGAATTCGAAATCAATTCTATTCACCAAGTCGGAAATTATCAACCCGCATTGTCACTTCAAGTATCCTACTTTGAGAAATCGCACGTATAATGAAACAACAGAAATAAAAACTTGGTCGCAGAAATTTTCTACCAAATTAAGTTGATGAAGTCCCTAGATTACAGTTGGGAAAGACCATCCAGGCTTGTGAGACTAGTCGTAATTTTCAGCGCTTTCTCACAACATTTCAAGTCTCGATACCGCTATCCGATTATTTTCAACCCTAAAGTGGCACTAGATATAATGTGAATAGAAAAAAGGCAGTTCTGCACCTTCTCTATAACAAGGCTGGCTTCAATTCAGAGGCTGTTCTGTTCTATCAAGCCGTTGTAGCAGTACGAGATAAATTCATAATCTGCTGGGCTTTTTTGTACATTGTATTCTCTATGCAGATGCAAATTGATCAATTAAGTGCGTTCACGTCGCTTCGCAGGACGATCGCGTCAGGGCATTCTGGACCGATGTTCAAGAACCTGGCGTAGGAAAGCTCAATTCGCTCGGATCAGGAGAAGGTTTTGAGGGACTGTTTAAGCAAATTTTCTCAAACTTCTTAAATAGCACTCTAATATGAAGGAAAATATCATACTAAATTTCCCTTTCGAAGCATGAAAGATACCATGAGTCTCGAAGGGCTCGTTCTATCATATCTTATGTTCGGCTGCATTCTCTCCTTGCCCTCAACCCCGTCAACACTGCCATTAAAACAGCAGACAGTGGAAGCCATGCAAGCAGCATGAAGCAAAAAGGCTACGAATTCGAAACGCTCTTTCATCACGCGTTTCGAGAAAGGGTGAACCATAAATTAAAGCTGTTTACTTATTCCTTGTCTTTCGCGAAACTTACACGATAAGTTTGACCCTACCTCGTCATATGCGTTGATAAAACGCAAGTGTTCATCGTTGACAACCATCGGGAAGTTAAGTTCAATAATAAATAAACAATTGCAGCTACGACATACGACAATATCATTTCTGGAAAGACCCTCGAGACCACTCGTGATTCATCTGTGTCGAAAATATTGTCCAATAATCTGTGCAAACGATCCACCGTTAACCGCAAAGAGATCCCAAGCATCTTTATCACTGATTTATTGCATCCCAATAAGCTTAGAATGCGAATTGAGCAAGCTGATGCAGCAGGGAAGAGAAAAGTAAAAAATTGGTACGCCATTGGACATGGGAACTAAAGCTTGAAGAAGATATACAACCGGAATCGCATATTATCTCTGGCACCTTCGCAATTGATATCGGAGACGTGGGAACAGACAAGATAATCTTCAAGGCATGATTTGTGGCACATGAACATCGTAATTCGGAGAAACGCTACCTCTTTCACGCTTCAATCAATCCCCGTCGAATTTCTGCACGACTATTGATCGCACTTGCTGCTATCATGAGATTCGACGTCTGGAACCAAGATGTTTCTCAAGCGTATCTTCAATCAGCAAAATAGCTACTGCGCAAAGTTTTTCGTAGAAACAATAAGCACCTTCAGGCTACTTCTGGATAAATATGAAAGTTGCTTCGGCCGTCGTATAGGCTAAAAGATAGTGCCAACTTCTGGTACGAGGTTTTCGCCGAACACTTGAAGAAGAACTAGGTATGCAGGCAGTAAATACTAATGTGCCTCTGTTTTTAATCTGACGAAAGGTCTGTTGACTATACTACTAGCTTCAAGGTCGACGACACTTCAGCCTGCGGTGACTCTTCATTCTTGCAACTGACAGAAAAACCCGAAAATGTTTGGAAGTCAAGTGACAAGAATACGACAACATGCGACTATTTGCAGTCCACATCGATCGATATGACAATGGCTTTAACATTCCGTAGCAACCGTACATTGATCGCTTGCTGCCGTAACCTCCGATGCAAATTTCATGCTGCTACGGCAATACCGTGCTCTACTATCTTTGCTCATTCATAGTCGATCTGATTTTTTTGTGATGGCCAGCGAACTCGCTCAAGTCACTGAAAATTCGTTCATCATGTCGCATGTGATGCAATACAATACCACGGTTCGATATTTCTAAGGCATACGCCATCTGTCCGTTCATATGTGCAAAACGTGATCCAGAGATTCTACATAGCATTGCTATCAATCCTTATTACCTGACATAGCTCGGATACAGCATATTCATATCCGATAAGCACGGCAGTGTATGCATTTTGCACTATGCCAGCAACACGAGTCGCAGAGTCGCAAGATAACTACTCGTTGCAAAAGCGTACGCACTCGCTGACGCTTTCAACTTTGCTTACTGCGCTAAACCCACACAAAAAGGCGTTTGATGATTGACCTACAAGCCGTTTGTGACGCTTATGCAGTGCATGACATCAGCAACGTCGGTTTCACGACAGTCGTACAAAAATCTAAGTGCTATGCTTTTGATCACGTACTGTTGACCGGAAAGTGTGACTTTTTCGTAGAACGATGGGTTAAAAATACCCAAAATCTTGCTACATCTACCAACTATTTTTATAATTCATCTATTTGCTAATAACTTTAATGTGTCCCCGAAGTCATACACCCATCTGGAGATTTAAACTCTTCATGTAAGCACATAAATAAACATGGATGTGTACAGGCTGAACTAATAGAATTAATGGGAAATTTTTTCGTTCCATTATATACTTTATGCGAACATTATCTATTTTCTACTCCAACTGCACTGCGCTATCATTCAATCTCGTATTTATTTTCCCCACTCACTAATGCCGCCATACAGTCGGCGTAGCCAGTTTATTCAACTAAAATGTTGCTTCAAACTCGTACATACCTTACTTTATCGCATAAGAATTTCAACTGTCAATAACTTCAGAATCATTAGTTAAGGCTAACTTACAGACGTTTTATTGTATTCATCAGTACCACAATGTCCAACAACGTCTTTATTTCATCTGCGCACGCCAGAATTTCCAGTGTTGCACACTTCTCGACTGAGCCATTTGTCATGGTACCTTTTTCTACAGTTCACCCAATCATCGACTTTACTGACTCTGTTGTTGCTGACAGAGGCAGAGGCTACTGCGAGTGGGTACGAAAATATTGAAGTGATTGACCTTCCTAAACATGATTTTATTGTAACAGGTTTCTACACTTGCCTACAAAGAAATTTAAGAGCTGGAAGTGTGAAGACAGTGATCAAGAGATGACTTACTCAATTTCGTTCATCAATTACAGCCAATTGTCTACCTCCCATAGTTGGCAAGGATAATATAAACAAGCACGCTTCGACTTCGATTCGGGCACGAACTTTATTGCGAACTCCATCTCTGCCTACTACGGCCTCTAACATTTCTTCATTCCTATCCCTTTATTGGTTTGATTCTTTTCTGTACCGCTTCAAAGGTTACTTCAGCACAGAGTGTAGCTAACACAACATCCAGCGAAACTTTTTTGGACAGTAGAATTTCGCGAATCAGATCAAGCTCACAGAATAAAGATCTGTATTTCGACTACAATGGCATCCAATTATTGTGTGGTAGCTCATACTTGTCTCATACTGATGTCTCAACCTAAAGAAGCGCGAGAAAGCGCATCATTCACGAAACTCGCCAACTGCTAGATATTATGAAGTAACAGACAGTGTTTGAGAAAAATTGACCTCAATCTGAAGATTTGGTTCTCGTCGTGATTGAAGTAAAGTTCGTAAGTTGAGATCGAAAGAAGATTAATTTTTGCACTTGGTTATAATTAAGAGGCATCCATTCCAGTGATGTTTTTTTCAGATGAGAGACGCCAATTTACTTATTGAAATGTATGGCCGTACAATACTGGCAGTTTTTGCTTTAACGGAGATCATTGGAAAATGAATACGATCAATTGAAAACAGTTTTGTTTGAAAGCAATGAGCATTTATATGATGTAGACAATCCCGAGAAGGCAATAATATCTGGAAAGTTCTACTCACGTGTAGCTCGGCATGGTAGCGATAATCGACTCATTTATTAGTCAAATAGAAAACGTTGTACTTCACGCTAATTCTATGTTCTCGTCATTAATGCAGTTTAACGTTATATCTCTCATACGCGAGAATATTATTTCGTCTTCAGAGCCTTGCACGTACTCTACTTAGCGCAAGAGTGCTGGATTGTACGGCACGGAACATCCCTAATTACGCCCTACAGTAGAATATCAGTCGGGAACAGGACTGAATTCATCACTAGTACTTGGTCATTATTCGAACTCAAATGTTCAAGATGAGTGCTAAACAAGCACGTAATATACAATTTACCGAGCTGGTTAACAGATGACCTGCAATGAACATTCCTCAAAGTTCTCTGCACTCATGAGACTCTATTTTGTGTTTATTTCAGACGACAAACATCCTCGACACAGCTGTTCAGCAATCTAGGTTTTCCTACCTGGTCTGCTAGACATTATGTGGTTAAAATTCGTTGCTACAGCGGAAGTCCTTTTATTATGGATCTTGTTTGGCATTCTCAAGTAGGGTTCTCGACTACACTACTCTGCCAATCAAATGAAATTTAAACACCCTCAAATACAGGTGAAGAACTGTAGTTAAACAAGCACAACGTACCAGTATCGGACCACGCGACTTGCTGCTGAAGTCCGTCACGTTTTGGGTTCCTATTCTCGTCTGAAGTGAAAATGAAGTAGACACTTCCACGGTTCGAGCTGTGCAAAGCATAACGACTTATCTTCAGGTATTTCCGATGATGACTACAGAAAACGGTTCAGAGTGATTTTGAATGCTCACGCGAGATGGAAATGAACCGGGTTTTACGTTGCATATTCGAATCTGATGGAAGGTGAAAATTCAGTCTGAGTCATCTAAACCATGTATGGGCACACCTCCTTTTGAATGGACGAAACCCTTGATGCATCTACTGAATATGACCGTTCAATGTATTAGGAGAAGCTCATGTTTGTTCGATGAGGCTGCTGCATGTTTGTTCGCAAAGAAAGGAACCGAGTGAAATATTCAACGGCGATGTAAAACTTCTTTCCCAGGAGGGCTATGTGTATTCACGGTAACAGTAAATAAGTTTGTCGAAGCTTCATTTATCAATATTTTTGAATTGCAGGGAGTTGGGGGCCAAGAGCTAAATATGGATTTCTGCAATTTATAGTATACTGGGAGATGGTGGCGGACAGCTGAATAAGGCATAAATTTACAGTGTTGAATTTCGTTACGATAGACGTTGACTAATCCATTGCTTGATTTTGACAGATAACCCGTTTTACACGTACGTATACTGTCTCCATTACCACCTTCTTCCTGATAGTTCTCGATTGTAATAGAAAGTACAGGTTCTAAACTACTAGCAGCCATAGCTCTGGCTCTCGATCCACTGCTGGTCAAGAGATATTGCAGCTACATGTTTCATGTATCCACGTGATAACATAAAAACGAGTAAAACTTGTTACACGTATAAACTGTATATACACTTGTTCTGTCTATCGTATTATGGGATTAGTCAATATCTATCGTAACGAAATTCAAGCACCGTAAATTTATGCCTTATTCAGCTGTCCGCCCCCATCTCCCAGTATACTCTAGATATAGATTGCAGAAATCCATATTCAGCTATTGGCCCCCAACTCCCAGGTGGAGACAACTGTTACTCACCTTGTTTGAACAATTCCGCTAATCTCCCGAGTATCAGAGATTCCTAAGTGAGTGAAGGGTTGATGCTTGGAAAACAACGGAGCAAGGGCAATTCAAGTGCTACAATACCCTATTACTATAATTTAGGTCTGTTGTCTAGTTGTCTTGCACAGTCGTCTTCCTGTGCTGAATTCAGAACAAAACAATTTCATTTTCGTGAATGTATAAAACTGCGTTTGTGGATTTCAATGCAGTTCGCTGTAGTTCGCTTGGTTTAGTGAAGAATGATCAACTCTGTCCAGAACGGTATCTCAATTAATTCAATCTGTGAAGCACGCAATGTCGAAATGAGGATAAACGGTTTGGTTTTTTCAGAGCATCATAAGCACCCGTACAGGACTTTCTCTCGTGCTGAGCTGTTGATGAAATTGCGAAATTTCCACATGCCTCTTCTATAGTGTACAGCACAGCACAACGCAATGCAGTGAAGGTATCAGATGCTCGGGATGACCTCAAATATTATTTTAACTCTGCTCCATTAGATTTCGGGGAAAAATTGCTGTTTCTCACTTTTGTACAATACTACCGAACAGCTACTCTGGACCTTGTAATTCACCTGATTGTTACCAAGAACAATAACCCTAAGGTTAAAATTCTCTTCAGTACAGTATCATGAAAAACTTGAAACAGCTGTGTCCGTGGGCGAGGGTAAGGTAATCAATCGATTCTAGAGCTCTAAATCAGAATTATCAATAGAAAGCAACTACTTAATTACTAACCTTCAAATTCTCGTTAATTTTTGTTATTCATTCGTATCTTGAAGGCAAAATGACTATCCAAATTCCTTGTTATTGGAGTTAGGAACCGTCTACTTTTCACAAGACTACCCCAGCCTACTGTAGACAGCACAGAACTATTCAACCAATCACTATATTCCGGGCATGTGATAGGGCGAAGTTGGAGAAATTGAGTGCAGCTGTGCGCCCAAAGCAGTACCGAGCAGATTCGTATTTATAACGTCCAATATCTTAATTTCACCTTAGCTCTGCCGACGATCTGAACACGACCCACCAGATGCATTCAACTCACATCAAACATTTACCTCCACCTTCTCCCATCCCTTTCAAATCTCACCATGGCCTTACCTCCGGCTATCATGTCAATGATTACAGTTACGAATACTATGGCTTGGATACTCGGAAAAATCAAGAGTCGATTCCGTTCAATCAAGGCAATTTCTGATGCCGCCTGCAACTGCACTCAACTGGTCAAGAAAATTCACCGATTGCTGAAAAGGCTCGGCGGAGCGGCTCATGTACCAAACGAGACAACAGAAATTTCCACAGCGCTAAGTATTCGTCGAGAAGAATTCGAAGCTGTTCTCAAAAAGCTCAAGAATTTGAATCGACGTACACATCGCACTAATCTGATCGGCCAAGCTGAAAAGTTCATCATGGCACAAGTATGGGCAAAAGAGATGGAAGCCTTACACAATGACCTTGTCCAGGTGAGGAACGGTGTTGAAACCATTGTAACCAGTTGGGGTTCAGCGCAATTTGTCCTGATGAGAGTGCAGAAAGAATTCTCGACCCTTGACGGACCGAAGGAGACCAAACAGGAATGGCGCCAGGAAAGGACACAACAGCGTAAGAAAAAAGGAAGTATCGGTGTGACGAACAAATTGACGAAAAGGGATGAATCTGCGAGGCAGCGGAAAAAACGAAAACAGCATGGAAAATGTAAACGGTTCCCTAATACGACAAATTCAATGAAGAGGAATGAGTCGGCGGAACCGTGGAAAAGGCGTAAGATGCAACCGGAAAGTCAACGCTTCTTTGCGACGACGTATGTCCCGAAGAAAAAAGAGTCGGGAAGGCCACTGAGAAGACCGAACCAGTATTCGAAAGGTAGACGCTTATCTATGACCATGGATGTACCGAAGCAGAAAAAACCAGGGAGGCCGCAGGAAAAACTGAAAAGACATGGTGATATTCATCGCAAATCTGTGGCGAAAGTTGGCACGAAAAAGAAAAAATCAGGGACGGCACAGAGAAGGCGGAATGACAAACCCGAGGCTAAAAATGCAAGGAAGAAGAAAGGAAATCGGACGCCACCTCCAGGAAGTAGGCACATTCTCGTGACGACTGATGGAGTCAAGAGAAATAGATCGCGGAATCCGTCAAGTGAACAAGTTTTCGTGCTGACTAGCGAAACGAAGAACAAGAAATCGAAGAGACGACCTAGGAGGCGGAGGCAGCGTTCGAAAAGGGGCATGGTTGGATAGAAGTTTGTCGCCTAATGAATACACTAAAGGTGAACACTTCATAGGGATGATATATGAGAAGAGAACTAGGAATTTGGAACGCAGTGAGAAGGGGAGAAATGTGTGACGACAGTAAAATGACGGGAAGCGTCGCTCTAGTGTACATGCTATCTGTAACTGAGTTAGGTTTTGCAGTACACAATCTATAGTCTATATCAAGATAGAAAATAAAAGAAGTGATTGCTTATTCTATCCAATCTACAGGTTGTAGTATTTAAGACATAAATCTACATAATGTTTTTTGAAACAGACTGTTTCACAGGTCTCGAATGCATCAAACAAACTATCTTTTGTACTACAATGTTTCTGTTACTCGTAAAGTATCATAGAAGGCATCGAATGAAAAAAGCAAATGAGAGTTAAAAAGTGGTTACTTCAAGGAACATTCAATCACATCTGAACATTAAGCAACGGGGCACTGTGCTGCTGAGAACCAAAATAATCAGCCTCCTCCTACTTTGAAGAAACGAATCCAAGACCCCAGGTAACACGGCCAGTACTCTACAGTAAATAATTAGCGTTTCGAACCGCGATTACACTAGCACGAATTCGAGTTCGTTAATTACGCTTAATAGTAGGATCACGGCAGTTAGCCGTTTCTATACATCTCGAATTTGAATGATTCCGATTAGAATTCGGAACTCTCTGAATTGTGAATGGACTGTTATTTATATGTAATCGAGCTCTCGAGAATTAAGATTTTACATGTGGTATCAGAGTTTGAAAAATAAATTGAATTCAAATTGCGCGAAGTTGATTAATAGGTGCTTCCATTCTATACGGTGCAGACTAATTAATTTTTTGATAATTCATTCAGTTCTTACCACATCTTGTCCTTTCTATACAGCATTAGAATTTAAAGTGGAAGCGTATCTCGTGAGTGGTACCAAGCCGACATTGCTTGGACATGCGCGCCGTTACTGTGATTCAGAAGCAGAATTTAGCTGTTCAGATCGATCGATTTGCGATTCAGCGAAAGCTGCAATACGTCAAACTGTATTGAATATTGTAATTGTTCTGTCTATATCTGTCAGAATCTAAACCATCGCATGTTTCATCTTTTTATTAAGGTCTCCTAGAATCATCCATGCTCATGTGAAATCCATCGAGTTACAAAGTTCTTCAAATAATTCGCTGCTAAATTCCCAAAAACGAGTTATTCCTGATCTTTAGCAGAAAACAAGACAAAATATTTGATCATCTCAATCTGAATGATTCAAGCCTTACTTTCAAAGACCGGTTTCATATTTTCAGCCTATTCAGAGAGAGAGCCGAACTAGGTCTATTTATCACTTCATATTCTTGCAATACCATGATACATTAATCCTTCTAATGCTACATTAGACCAACTGCGTAGTTCATCATTTCACTCGTAATATCTGTGTACAAGAAGTATTTGACACTCTATATAATACAACGCTTAGTATTTGCTCATTCACTTCGTTATTACGCAATATGGCAATCTTTCAGTAATAGAAGTGTAGAATACGTATTTGCATCTTCTTAATCGCAAGCTTTATGTCAATGCGTAAATAGACCCGTATACTCTGATTTTCAAGACGTTGTCGAATATCTGCATAAAAATGTGCAATACGATCTGATACTGCACTTACTTACTAAAGAACTGTAGCGTATCGATAGTTTCACTCTACTCGCCACACCAATACCAGTAATGAACAGTAGTCGCGTGCATAATGTCTCAATGCAATTTGCAGACATAAAATCGAATGGATTCTCCCTCGGAAAAGAGAAGAAGAGGAAGCGGTCTGAGCAGCAGTCGAAGTATTGCTTGAAGAGAAAATTTCG
>JAAUYH010210870.1_pt1 | contig 18033 bp, 19 predicted proteins | sample 7278061 | NCBI WGS metagenome assembly JAAUYH01 (sample SAMN14350203, study PRJNA611818) | marine sediment metagenome | isolation source: surface marine sediment (0.6m) | place: French Polynesia: Moorea | collected 2018-08 | reverse complement strand
TTTCTATGTTAATTCCATTGAAGAGAACGGACAATTGCTTTTCGATGATAATGGATAAAACTCCCTGGCCATAGCTCAATCAAATCCAAAAGGAGAACTATTATTTCTGCTAAAAGATCTGAGTACTTCTTTTTATTATCCTTTTTATGATGAGAAAACAGGCAATCTTTATTTTGCCGCTAATTTTAAGGATAGCTACGGTGGAACGGATATTTACTACGCCAGGACCAATGAAGGACAAATTATGTCTGCACCTATAAATCTGGGTCCCAGGATCAATACTCCTGGTAATGAGATTGCACCCTACATTTTTGAAGGTAGTTTTTATTACGCTTCGGATGTCTTTTACGGAGTTGGCGGCATGGACGTCTATAAATCCGAGATTCTTGAGGAGGGGGAATTTAGTATACCTATCAATTTAGGAGAAGGTTTTAATTCTTCTGCGGACGACTTCGGCCTAATTATTAAGGAACACCAGGACGGGGAGTTGCTCGGTTATTTTGCTTCAAATCGAACCGGAGGTAAAGGAGGAGATGACATTTATGGATTCCGTGCAGAAAGGAAACCCGGTCTCAGAACATTTGCACTAAAAGGAGAAGTCCTGAATCAATTTTCTCAAAAAGGTATCTCCAAAGTGCACTTTCAATTACTCGATAGTTTGGGAAATACCATCAGAGAAGTATATTCCTCAGACAACGGTTCATATCGCCTTGAAATTCCATGGCAAACGCCGGTTACTCTTAGGGCTAGCAAGAATAAGTATTCGAGCTACACGGCAACATATAGTGAAGCCGATATGGAGTCTATTCAGACATCCAGTTATGATGTAACATTGGCTAGCCTGGAAGATCTGGTGGAAGAGAAAGATGATCAGACTGTTATCAAACTAAACAAATTTGACTTTATCAAAGGGCAAACCAATCTCACACCTGCAGCCAGGGTGGAACTGGATAAAGTCGTTCAGATCATATCAGATTTTCCTCAATTACAATTGCGTATTGAATCACATACAGACAGCCGCGGTAGTTCCTCTGCTAATTTCCGTCTATCTCAAGGCAGGGCAGAAAACATTAAGAAGTATCTCCTTAGCAAAGGTGCTTCATCTTCAAATATTTCAAATACAGTAGGTTTTGGCGAGGATAAGATACTCAATCACTGTACAGAAGGGGTATATTGCATTGAGATGTTACACAAGAGGAACGAACGTCATTTGATCGTAGTGCTGAATTACCAACAACTGGATTAATTTTTTTTACAATTTCAGATTCCGGGAAATAAATACTACTACGGATTATTTATATTTAAGCCAATAAGCGGATCATGAAAACCAGTGCGAGAAAATATTGGAAGAAGAACCTTAGCTATCTCAGTATTTTACTCGGGATCTGGTTCATCGTATCCTATGGCTTTGGAATTCTGTTCGTCGACACTCTTAATAAAATTACTTTCGGAGGTTTCAAATTGGGATTCTGGTTTGCCCAGCAGGGATCGATCTATGTATTCGTCTTGCTTATTTTCGTATATGTCTATCTGATGAACAGACTGGATAAAAAATATGGCTATGACGAATAATCGTGTAAATCCATCATAGCCTATGGACGTACAAACCTGGACCCTGGTACTGGTAGTACTTACTTTTCTCCTTTACATTGGAATTGCAATTTGGTCAAGGGCCAGTTCCACCAAAGACTTTTATGTGGCTGGCGGAGGAGTACCACCATTGGCTAATGGGCTGGCAACCGCCGCCGACTGGATGTCTGCCGCCTCTTTTCTAGGTATGGCTGGGCTGATTTCAATCGCAGGATATGACGGGTCAGTCTATCTGATGGGCTGGACAGGTGGTTATGTACTTCTTGCATTACTGTTGGCACCATATCTGAGAAAATTTGGAAAATTTACAGTACCGGACTTTATTGGAGACAGATACTATTCCAATGTGGCCAGAACCGTTGCTGTTCTCTGTGCACTGCTTGTTTCATTTACCTATGTAGCCGGTCAAATGAGGGGCGTAGGTCTGGTATTCTCCAGGTTTCTTGAAGTACCGGTCAACACAGGTGTGATTATTGGCATGTTTATCGTGCTTTTCTATGCCGTTTTAGGCGGTATGAAAGGAATCACCTATACCCAGGTTGCCCAATACTGTGTCCTTATTTTCGCCTTTATGGTACCCGCCATATTCATTTCCATTCAAATGACTGGGACACCAATTCCACAAGTAGGTATGGGAAGTAATGTTTTGGGAGAACATGTTGGGCTACTCGAAAAACTTGATGGCCTGTCCACAGATTTGGGATTCGACAAATACACCGAAGGATCTAAACCCATGATCGATGTGTTTTTTATAACGGCTGCACTCATGGTAGGTACTGCCGGTCTTCCCCATGTAATTGTACGTTTTTTTACGGTACCTAAGGTGAGGGACGCCCGCAAATCGGCTGGTTATGCCCTTTTATTCATCGCCGTATTATACACCACAGCACCAGCAGTGGCAGTGTTTGCACGGACTAATTTGCTTGAAACTGTCAGTGATCAGAAATATGAAGACATGCCTGCCTGGTTTTCCAAATGGGAGACCACAAAGCTCATCCAGTTTGAGGATAAGAACAAAGATGGACGCATTCAGTATGTGGCGGACCCTGTGCGAAATGAATTAAAGGTGGATCCGGATATAACCGTACTCGCGAACCCTGAGATTGCCAAACTACCCAATTGGATAGTAGCACTGGTAGCAGCCGGAGGATTGGCAGCCGCCTTGTCTACAGCAGCTGGACTCCTACTTGTAATTTCCACTTCCATCTCCCATGACCTTATCAAAAAGCAATTGCGTCCTAGCATTTCTGACCGTGGTGAATTGATTATCGCCAGGTTTTCAGCAGTACTGGCTGTTTGTGTGGCCGGCTATTTTGGTATTAATCCACCCGACTTTGTTGCGGCTACGGTGGCCCTCGCATTCGGTCTGGCAGCTGCTTCTTTCTTTCCGGCCATCATTCTGGGTATTTTTTATCGCAAGATGAATAAGGAAGGCGCTATCGCAGGAATGAGTATAGGTATTTTGACCATGTTGTTCTATATGTTGAAATTTAAATTCGACATGTTCGGTGGTGGTACAGCTGATGACTGGTGGTTCGGAATTTCACCCGAAGGTTTTGGAACTGTGGCCATGATCCTTAACTTTATTGTTTCACTTACTGTTTCAGCCTTTACAGCCGATCCACCCAGGGAAGTTCAGAAGATTGTGGAGGATATCAGGATACCTTCCGGGACAGGGGATGCACATATTCACTAAACCAAACAAGGATGAGTAATTACCACATTAAAAATCTAGAGGAATATTTTCAGGTCTATCGCAAGTCTGTCAGGGAACCGGAAAATTTTTGGGAAGAAATTGCTGAAGAACACTTTGTTTGGAGGAAGAAATGGGACAAGGTTCTAAGTTGGGATTTTACCAAACCCGAAATTAGCTGGTTCGAAGGGGCAAAGTTCAACATTACGGAAAACTGCCTCGATAGATTTCTTCCCATGCGAAGGGATAGAACCGCAATTATTTTTGAACCCAACAATCCCAAGGAGGAAGCTCAGCATATAACATATGGACAGCTACATGAGCGAGTAAGCCGCATGGCTAACGTACTTATGGAAGGTGGGATCGGCAAGGGAGACCGGGTCTGCATTTATCTGCCCATGATTCCCGAACTGGCCATTACAGTATTTGCCTGCGCCAGGATAGGAGCCATACACTCTGTGGTGTTTGCAGGATTCTCATCTTCGGCCCTGGCAACCCGTATTAACGACTGTGATTGCAAGTGTGTGATTACTTCCGATGGTTCTTTTAGAGGTGAAAAAGTGATTGATCTAAAAGGTATTGTGGACGTGGCCCTTAAAGATTGCCCCGGGGTTGAGACTGTATTTGTGGTCAAGCGTACAGGGGGCAAGATTGCGATGAAAGATGGCAGGGACCAATGGCTGCAACCACTACTCGATCAGGCTTATGCTGATTGCAGTGCAGAGATCATGGATGCGGAAGACCCACTGTTTATCTTATATACCTCTGGTTCCACAGGGAAACCCAAAGGGATGGTACATAGCTGTGCGGGATACATGGTCTATGCTGCTTATACGTTTAAAAATATCTTCCAGTACAAGGATGGGGATATCTACTGGTGCACGGCTGATATAGGATGGATCACCGGCCATTCATACATCGTATACGGACCACTTTTAAATGGGGCAACCACACTCATGTTTGAAGGAGTACCAACCTATCCGGATCACGGTAGATTTTGGGAAGTTGTTCAGAAGCATAAAGTGAATCAGTTTTATACCGCTCCGACGGCAATCAGGGCACTTGCCAAGGAGAAACTCGATTATGTAGAAAAATACGACCTCTCATCCCTTAAGGTATTGGGCTCGGTGGGTGAGCCTATCAACGAAGAAGCCTGGCATTGGTATAACAACAACGTTGGAAAAGGGAAAAGCCCGATAGTAGACACATGGTGGCAGACAGAAACCGGAGGGATCATGATATCGCCCATTCCCTACGTGACTCCCACTACACCCACCTATGCCACACTGCCGTTCATTGGGATACAGCCCGCTTTGATGGATGATGAAGGCAATGAGATTCGCGGGAATCAGGTGTCGGGAAAGCTCTGCATCAAATTCCCCTGGCCTTCTATGGCCCGTACTATTTGGGGGGATCATGAACGGTTTAGAAAGACCTATTTTGATGCTTTTAAAGGCCGATATTTCACAGGTGATGGTGCTTTAAGGGATGAAGTGGGTTATTACCGAATAACCGGACGTGTTGATGATGTGATCATAGTTTCAGGTCATAATCTGGGCACCGCTCCGATAGAGGATTCTATTAATGAACACCCAGCAGTGGCCGAATCTGCTATTGTAGGATTTCCACATGACGTAAAAGGAAATGCGCTCTATGGCTTTGTGATCCTAAAAGAGTCCGGAGAGAAAAGGGATCGGGAGAATCTAAGAACGGAAATCAATCTTCAGATCACCGAACAAATAGGACCAATAGCGAAACTGGAAAAGATACAGTTCGTACCTGGTCTGCCAAAAACACGCAGTGGAAAGATCATGCGAAGAATATTGCGGAAGATTGCAACCCATGATGCCGAAGAACTGGGTGACATCAGTACACTGCTCAACCCGGAAGTAGTAGAAAACATCAAGGCGGAAGCACTGTAGTTAGAAGTTTGAGGTTTAAGGATTGATGTTTTTAGGTTGTCAACTTTAAACCCAAAACCCAAAACCTGGAACCTTGAACCTTGAACCTATGTTAGGATAAGCCAGAGGTAATAGAGCGCAAAAAGTCCCAGAAAAACAATACCGATATACGTTAGCCATTGCAAACCGATCTTTGGGCGGTATTCCTTGGGCAGATCATGACTCATAACATTCTTGATATTCATATATCCTACAATAGGAGCGAGTACGAAGGAAACAAAGGTTGCGAGAGCTACCAGAAAACCCATGTTGGCACTGAAAGTAGTAACGACCACATAGTTGACCAGGGCCAGTACAATCACGCCGGTAGCATAATGTCTTTTACGTGAGAAATCTTTGTTCTTAGGACTGAGATGTCCTATGATATCAATGCTGACACGACTGATCGCATCATGAGCCGTCATACATGTACTGAACATAGTTGCGAATGCTGATACGGCAATGAATATATATGCCCAATTACCTATGTGCGTAGTGAATAATTGAATTACCTGATCCGCAAAGACAACTGCATTACCACTAAGCTCGGTATTGGTCCCATAAAGTGTCATCAACCCGATGATTAGAAAAAATACGGCCAGAAGTGCTGTCATTATATAGCCCGAGTTGAATTCCTGGAGTGCCTCTTTCAGCGTAGGCCTACCCGTGAGCTTGTATTTCTCAATACTCCAAAGACTTACCCAGCTTGAGGCTTCCACAGCTGTTGGCATCCAACCGACGAGGCTGATAAGAAAAAGTATACCTATTTCATTAAAGATCTCAGGCCTGCTAAATCTCTCTACCGCTGTTACCTGGCCCTTGAAAAGCACCATCACCGTTGTGACCAACAAGGCGATAAAAAGGATCGAAATGACAAGTTTCAGGGTGTTCTCCAGGAACTTATATCTACCGATGATGAGTATGGAACTGATCAATACAAAAAGGCCTAATGCGGTAGCAACAACCGAGAGTTCTTCAATACTAAACAGATTGATAAAAAGACCTGCAGTTACCACATAGAGCGCTGCAAGGATTGTGAAAGTGGTCACCAGGGTTATAAAGGCATAAAGCCATAGATAACCCTTCCCGCGCCTTAAATAGCCTTCTATCAAGGATTTTCCGGTTACATTGGTGTAGCGGATGCCGAATTCAAAAAAAGGGTATTTTAGAATGTTTGCCAGAATGATTGGGATAATCATGATCCAGCCGTACTGGGCACCTGCTTTTGTAGAGAGCACCAGGTGCGAAGTACCAATGGCCATACTGGCAAATAACAATCCTGGCCCGAGATTCCGGATCAGTGTTTTTAGTCTGGACATGCTTGGTTTACTTCTCGCCTCTAAAATAGAACAATTTGGGCCGAGTCACTTATTCGATCACAATTTTTTCCCCGTAAAAACGCGGTTGTGTATTGAGCAAAAGGTCGATAAAAACCTTTACACGCGCGAAATATTCCCTGATATGCACTTTAATGGCCTCGTTGCCCGAAATATCATTCGCATTAAATCCGATTGCCTTAAGACCCTTGTGCTTGGCCAGGTAGATCGCCCTTTCATTATGAAATTCCTGGGAGATGATCGTAACTTCATTAAGTCCAAAGATCTCCTTCGCCCTCACAACTGAATCTAAAGTCCGGAAACCGGCGTAATCCAGAAAGATCTTTTCCTCGGGAATACCTCCTGCAATCAGGTCCTTTTTTATGGTGGTGGGTTCATTGTAATAGATGCTGCCATTATCTCCACTTACCAGGACGAAATCTACTTTGCCTGCCTTAAAAAGCGAAATAGTAGCATCAATGCGATGTGCGTAGTACGGGTTCACCCCTCCCTCCACGAGTCTGCTCGCGGTTCCCAGTACCAAACCTACCTTATTTTTGGGTATATCTTTTATATCTGTGTAGGTCTTATCAGCCGAGTACCATTCAATGGTAAGATTACTTAGAACTATCAACAGAATTGGAAAAGCCAGGAAGCCTATCAGTATGTTGCGGTATTTCTTTTTCATATTTCCCCCGATGATAGCGAAAGTAGTGATAAGTTAACTAGCAGGGCATGTCTGACAAAAATAGTGTTTTGCTATAATTAAAATACGTGGCGATACCCTGTTGCATGTGGATTCTTTTTAAATTTAATACTGTGAATCAGTGATTAAGACAAACCGATGAAAAAGTATGACCATATTATACTCGGAACGGGGCAGTCTACGGGCACCCTTCTAGGACGTCTCATTCCAACAGGGAAGTCCATTGCAGTTATTGAGGAAGCTAAAGTGGGAGGCAGTTGCGTCAATTATGGCTGTACACCTACAAAGACACTTGTGGCCAGTGCCAAGGCATATCATATAGCCGGCCGTGCTTCATTTTACGGTTTTAGCACCGGGCATCGAAGTCTGAACTATACACGGGTTCGTGAACGAATGAATGAAATTCGCAACGGCAGTAGTGATGGTCTTGCCAATTGGATGGAAGGTACAGAGAATGTGGATCTCATAAAGGGCCGCGGCGTTTTTGTGGGTGATAAAAGGATTGATGTTGCAGGACATCAACTAAGTGCTGAAAAGATCTATATCAATACAGGCACCAGACCAAGAGTCCCTGATATCAAGGGCATTGAGCATGTTACATGGATGGATAGTGCAGGTATATTGGATAAAGAAGAAGTGCCTGAACACCTGATCATTGTAGGTGGTGGGTATATAGGTGTTGAATTCGCTCAAATATTCAGGCGGTTTGGGTCAAAGGTGACCATTATCCAGCACAGGGACCATCTTATGCCACGTGAAGACCGTGATGTCTCAGATGCGATACGGGATTTTCTTATGGAAGAAGGTGTGGAGATCGTCTTTGATGCAAAGGCCGAGGAAGTGATCTCTGATCGTGGACAAATTGAACTTACTGTCGAGGTCGCTAATAGCAGAAGAATAATCAAGGGATCTGATCTATTGATAGCCGCTGGTAGATTACCCAATAGTGATCAGATTGGCCTGGAAAATACTGGTATTAAGATCAATTCCAGAGGTTATATTGAAGTGGATGATTATTGCCGCACCCAGGTTGAAGGGGTATTTGCATTGGGTGATGTAAATGGTCACGGGGCATTTACGCATACCTCGGTCAATGATGCGGAAATAGTTCTCGATCATCTCTTTGGTGGACAACGAAAACTCTCGGACAGGATCCCTATTTATGGCTTATTTACCGATCCTCCTTTAGGGCGGGTCGGTATGACAGAAACGCAGGCCCTGGCAACAGGCAGAAATATACTTAAGGCCACCAGGCCCATGGCGCGAATCAGTCGGGCCAAAGAAATGGGAGAGACCAAAGGGTTTGCCAAATTGTTGGTGGATGCAGAAACCGATCTCATTCTGGGTGCTTCAATCCTGGGTGTCGGAGGTGATGAGGTGATCAATATGTTTGCAGCCATCATGCATAGTGGCATTCCCTGTAAAGAATACAGGCGTGTTGTTTTGGTACATCCTACTGTTTCGGAATTAATGCCCTGGATCTTAGACGGTATCAAGGAAGCCAGGCAAGCAGTATAGATATAGATAGTTTTGTAATAAATCTTCTGGATCGATGACATCCGAAAATCCAATCATGATTATTGTTTTCGGTCTGCCCGGGACCGGTAAGACCACCTTTGCCACAGAACTCGCAAGGGAATTGAAAATTGTGCATTTCAATACCGATATGATCAGACATAAATTAGGGAAAACCGGCCAATATGACGTTCAAACCAAATCCCTGATCTACGAGGAAATGCTGAGGCTCACGGAGTCGGAACTTAAAAAGGGCAACAGTGTTATCGTGGATGGTACCTTTTACAAGAAATCTTTAAGAGAACAATACGAAGAACTGGCAAATAATTATGCGGCAGAGGTAAAGAGAATAGAAATGCACGCCACGGAAGCGATTGTTTTAGAGCGCTTGTCTGAGGAACGTCGATATAGCGAGGCAGATCAGATGGTGTATCAAATTATTACAGGAGAATTTGAAGCTGAAGAAAAGCCTGTACTGGCCCTTTACTCGGACCAACAAGAAATAAAAGAGATGGTAGCAGAGGCATTGGCCTTTATTCGAAAATGACCGGGCAGGAAGTACAGCAGATTATCGATAGTTTATGTGTCCCGCATAGTACAGAGAGTATATCTCTAGTGGAAACCCATATTTCATGGGTATTGCTGTCAGATAACTATGCATACAAAATAAAAAAACCGCTGTCACTGGGTTTTCTTGATTTTTCAACCCTTGAACTGCGCAAAGAGTATTGTGAGAAGGAAGTAGATCTCAACCGAAGGATGGCGCCCTCTATGTATTTGGGCGTACTGCCGATCGGTATTAATAACGGATCCTGCTGCATTACAGAGCATACAGAAAAGCCCGTAGACTATTGCGTTTGGATGTTACGCATGGATGAAGGCCGGCAATTGGATCTTCTATTGGCTGAAGGTGGTATCAGTGTCACCGAGATTGAAAAACTAGCAGAAATCATAGCTGAGTTTCATCAAAAGGCAATGGTGGTGGCTGAAGGAGAAGACTGGGAAGAATTATATCGCGAATTCGCAGATGTATTACGTGTGAAGAAGGATGCTGAGCTTCACTTTGGGGAACAAGCGTGCAGGCTGCTGGAAAAGCAATCTAAATGGGCCTTACGGTTCCTGGACAGAATACAATTACGGATTGCAGAACGTAATGAAAAGGGATATGTCATTGATGGGCATGGCGACTTGCATTGCAGGAATATCTTTCTGACGGACCCACCGGTGATATTCGACTGTATTGAATTTAACGATGAATTCAGAAAATTGGATCTGCTCAATGAAATTGCCTTTTTGTGTATGGATTTGGAACGTTTGCATTACGAGAACCTTTCGGATATCTTCAGGGATCGTTACCTCCAAAAAATTCCTTGTATTGAGAATAAAACGGATGGAGATCTCTTTCATTTTTACAAACTGCACCGGGCTAATGTTCGATTAAAGATTCACCTTCTAAACGCGCGTAAGAATGAGATTCCGGAAAATATACGGCATGAGGAATTACAACTGGCAGAACAGTATTTGAAGCTTTCTGAAGCATATTATAACAGTTTGGAGGATAAGGAAATAGTATAAGTGTGTTCTGATGTCTGAATATTAGGGTGTTTAAACAACATGTACAAGAGCAGGGAAATCAGGTGGTTTTTTAGGGGGGAGATGAAGCCGTTGGCTGAGTGGTTTTTGGTTCATGGTTGGAAGTTTGAGAACGCGGTATCGCGGACGGACTTTTACAATACGGCCACTCTGAAAGACGATCTGGGAGTTAAAATAAGAGAGGGCAGGCTGGAAATAAAACAGCGCATTTCGGTACCATATCAGGCCGAACTTATAAATGGTGTTCACGGATATTTTGAGGAATGGATCAAATGGGGATTCGGTCTTCATCAACCGAGTGCGGAAATCGATACTATTCAATCCTATACTGAATCGCAATACTGGATCGGGGTACATAAAGAACGAATGGCGGTAAAACTGACTTATGACCGTCAGGGAAAATTGAAAGTCCATCATTTGAATACCGAACTTTCAAAGGGGTGTCAGATAGAATATTCCAAGTTAATAGTAGCTGATAATCAATGGTATAGTTTTGGACTTGAGTGGTTTGGTGAGCCCTGGCTTCAAATTGATGAAGAAGTTTTCGGAAAGATTTTAGGCAAATCAAAATTGCCTATCACCTATGCTAAGAGCTATCCTCAATTTCTACTCGGCGAACTGGACGGTGCTTAAAAAATAAAAAGGCCCTAGTAGGGCCTTTGATTAAGAGATTTGAAAGGTGATTAATTTCTTCCTGCCATTACGCCACCATCAATGTCCCAAATAGCGCCGGTTACCCAACTGGTGTCGTCTGAAAGGAGATATTGGATGGTCTGTGCGATGTCTTCAGGTCTTCCTACGCGTCCAATAGGATGAAATTCGTTGAAACCCTGTAGTGTAGATTCGATCTGATCGGCCTCAATAAATGCTTCGTAGATAGGAGTCACTACAACCGCCGGAGACACGGCATTGACACGGATATTGTATTCCGCCAATTCCATAGCCAGGTGTTGGGTCAGAGCATGCAAACCGGCTTTCGCCATAGAATAGGCTGAAGAGGGGGTGGCCTTAATGGCTTGTTTTGCCCACATGGACCCTATATTCACAATAGATCCACCACCGTTACCCTTTAAGATCTCAGCAGCTGCCTGGGTGATGAGGAAGAAAGACTTGTTAAAATTGTGATAGATATCATAGTCATCCTCAGTATGCTCAAGGAATGACTTTGGGCTGAAAAATCCAGCGGCATTTAGAAGATATTTAAGTCGGGGTGCAATTTCAGGGAGTGTCTTTGTAAATGCTCTTACCTGATCAAGGTCCTGTAGATCAAGGCCAATTGTTTTTACCCTTCCCAATGCACTTAATTCTTCTTCCGTTTTGTTTAGATTGACACCAGATCTACCGATAACTATTACTTCGATTCCTTGTTTTAATAAAAGGGCGGCAGTAGACTTTCCCATTCCGGTTGTTCCACCTACTATTAATGCTTGTTTTTCCATCTTTAATTTTTTTAATTACGAGACAAAGATCCTGGAGAAATAGATCTCAAAATGGTAGGTGCCGGACAATAAATGGTATTCTAGGGAAGTAGTTTTTGAAATTCTTTAGGAAGGATGCCAGTATGTTTCTTGAAGTACTTAGTAAAATTAGAGGGTTGCTCAAATCCCAGGCCGTAGGCGATCTCCTTTATAGATATCTTCCGATTTGCAAGTCGTCTTTTAGCTTCCAGTATTTTTCTCTTTTGAATGATGCTGGCGGGAGTGTCGTTGAATTCTGTTTTCGTAATCCTTGTAAGTTGTTTCTCTGTGATAAAGAGTTTCTCGCTAAAGAAACCAATGCTGTGGGGTTCATCCATGTGCTGCTCAATAAGCTGTCTGAATTTATGTGCTAACTCGTAATCCTTAGTATTTATGGGATCACTCCTTCCAGTTTCTCGGTTTCGTACAATGAGGTTCATTAGGGCACGTAGTAGGAAGTAGGATTGCTGGGCGTATAAAGGGCCTTCCTCCTGTAGTTCCTCCTGTATCTGAACGAGTAGATGTTCGAACTTTGTAAGATCCCTGCGTTCAAATCTTATGAATGGATCTCCTATTTCATTGAATAGATTATTTATATCGGCAACGTAATCATGTCCGCCAAATCGGGCTAGAAATTGTTCATTGAAATGAATGGCAATTCCATTGTTAGGTGCATTGGGACAGAAATAATGGATTTGACCTCTATTAAGGAAAAAAATCGTGTTGGCGGGATGGTCAATAACCTGATAGTCTACATAATGCCTTCCTTTCTCACGAAACCAAATAATTTGATAGAAACTATGACGATGCGCCTGTATTGCCTTCTCCCAACTTTTTTTCAGGTAGGGCTCCAGTTCCTTCACTTCCAGATGAATTTTGGAGAATACGTTTTTATGAAGATGATATTCGTGGATCTCTTTCAAGACAGGCGGGTTAAGATCATAGGCTTAGGGTTTCAGTACTTAAATCATCGGTGTTCAATATAATGAATGTCGCAGGAATATCTTCCAGTCGGCCTCCGTGAAATCCCATGATCGCCCCTGGATTGAGCAGCAGAGTCTTACCGACATTTTCCTGAGCCAGGGTATGGTTATGGCCGTAACAAACCACATCGTAGCTATCATTTTCAGCTAATTTCCGTGCCTTATCAGGATAATGGTTCATAGCAAAGGTTTTTCCATCAAATTCCCCTCTGAAATATTCACCATGTATATGGATGTTTTCAAAATTATTGGCATTTGATATGATCGCGGCCCCATCCCCATCGTTATTTCCAAATACGATATGAATAGGTTTTGTATAGGCCTGTCCCAATAGCTTAATGATAAAAGGAGCACAAAGATCCCCACAGCACAACATGGCATCCGTGTGCTGCAACTCGGAACTGCTTAAGGCCTTTTTAAGATTCCAGATATGGTCGTGTATGTCTGAAATAATAGTGATTTTCATAACTGTTCAATTTGTTGAATTCTGCTCTTTTTGAATCAATATTTCTGCGATGGGATGCAGGATCTCCTGCCTGAAATCCTCATTATAGTCACAATTGGCAAGCAATACGAATCCCAGCTTTTTTTCAGGGATCATAAATAGATAGGAACGAAATCCACGATCACCACCGTAGTGCCCCACTTTTGTGAATCCTCCTAATTGCCCCAGTTGAAAACCCAAGCCAATATAAGGGTAGGTGCCCAGGGATGGTTTAAGCATTTCCTGGTATTGTCCCGAGTTGAATCTTTGTAGAAATTGGATCATCCAGCGGTTGAGGTCTCGGACAGAAGCGTTTAATGTACTGCTGCCCGCATGTTCACGACTATAGGGATAGACTTTACGGACGTACACCTTCTTTCCTATCTTTTTTATGGAATGTGGAGAAGCCCTGTTCTTTTCAGAGGTGTTATAATACCTGAAATCGCTTTGGTCCATACCAGCGGGTTGTAAGATATATTGCTGGGCATAGTCCTCGAAAAGCATCCCGCTCAGCTCCTGAACCACATAAGCCAGGAGATTATAACCCAGGTTGCTATAGGAGTACTCAATACCCGGACCTGTGTCTACTTCCAACTGGAGTCCCATCGCGTATTCTTCCAGTCGGTCGTCTGAACTGTGTTGATTTTGCCATTGATAATTGCGGATATCAGGCAGGCCTGAACTGTGATTGAGCAACTGTTTTATGGTGATATACCTGGCCATATCCTCGGAATACTGTAGACGTGGCAGTAATTCCGAAAGACTACTGTTTAAGGCTCTATTTTGTTGATCAAAAAGCTGTACAACCGCCTGAGCTGTGAGCAGCTTGCTCACCGACGCGGTATGGAAAGTAGTATTCTCATCTACGTAAGAGCTATCCGCAATGTTTCTAAAGCCGTATCCCTTGGAAATCAGCACCTCCTTGTTATACACCACCCCTATGGCCAAGCCCGGGATATTATAAGATGTCATTTTGCTCATGACGATAGAATCCACTTTAAATGATAGAGACTTCGAGCCCTGGGAAAAGACAGGATAGACGGTATGCCCAATGATAAAAATGAATAGGATACGGACGACATGTTTTAAGGAACTGCTCATAGCAAAAAGATGGATTTAGGGTAAGGGAATATACGTTGAATCATCGGGAACTTTTGGAAATTTTTTTTCGGACCATTCTTTTTTGGCTTCCTCGATTCTCTCCTTGCTACTGGAAACAAAATTCCAATACATAAAACGTTCTTCCGGTAGAGGCGGACCACCGAATAACAACAGTCTGGTATCGGCCTCTAATTCTAGTCCGCAGGTATCTTCGGCCTTGGAAACAAGCATCTGGCCCTGTGCCACTTCTTCATCACCCGCAAATACCTTGCCTTGTGTAACTACCACAGCAATTTCACCTTCCAATTCACCTTTGATATCCAGGGAACATTTTTCCGGCGCAAATATGTCGACCATAAATAATTCACTGTGCACCTTAAGCGGTGCTTCTCGTCCAAAACCTTTTCCTGCTACCAGGGTGATCTCCATACCTTTATCCGTCCACCGTGGATTTTTGTTTTCAGGAATAAATGAAAAAGTAGGTTCCATTTCTTCTTTATCTTTAGGCAAGGCAACCCAGACCTGGTATCCATGCAACGAGTAGTCGCCGCCATCCCTCAGATTATCAGGGGTTCTTTCTGTGTGTGCGACACCACGGCCTGAGGACATAAAACCCACATCTCCAACCCCGATGCGCTGTACTACACCGGTACTATCCCTGTGTTCTATTTCACCTTCTAAGAGGTAGGTGAGTGTACAAAGCCCGATATGCGGATGCTGATCCACGTCCAGGTAATTGCCATTGGTGATTTTTACAGGACCCATATGGTCGATAAAAGTGAACGGACCTACCTGTCTTTTTTTACGAAAGGGGAGTAGGCGTCCCACCAGGAAATTCCCTATGTCGCGTTGCCGTTCATCAACAAGCAGCGGATTGTTGGCCATAGTAACTGTTTTTGTGGTATTAATTTAAGAAAACTCATAGGTAAAAAAATGGTAGTAATCGGAAGAGACAATAAAATTTTGTTAAATAAGTTGTATATACAACATATATAATTATCTTTGTCTCATGAAATATCAGTTAGAGCATTGTGTAGGATCCAGATTAAGGCGATTATCTCGTATAGCTGACAGCCATATCAGGAGTTTTTTAGGAGATCATAAGATCACCGAGAATCAGATGACCATCTTATTTACTTTGCACGAACTGGGAAAGGTAGAACAGGGCAAGGTAGGAGAGGTGTTGTTTCTGGAACGTTCTACGGTAAGTCGGAATATAAAACTACTGGAAAAGCAGGGACTAATAGTAAGAAGTATGGATTACAGACCGGAAATTGAATTGACCTCCGAAGGGATAGAATTAGTAAAGATCCTTATCCCACAATGGGAAAAAGCTATGGATGTTTTGGTAGGACAGCTTGAAGTTGAAGGGATGGATTGTTTGCTAAAATTAGAGAATAAGATGAGTTAAAAATTTTAAATTATAAGTTGTATATACAACATAAAATTAGTATTAACCTTAAAATCAAAACAATGAAAACAGCAAATTTAGAAAGAGGAAGGATAGTGGTTCCCGGATATGGTGCCTATCCTGCAAAAAAAGGTATGTATTGGAATACCCGCAGACGTTATGTTTCCATGGGTTATTTTGAAGCAGCGAACCTGGTTAAATAAGTAGCCGTGAAACGATCCAATCAACAATTCAATGAATCCAGGCAGGAATCTCCGGCAGGTATTATGCCACGGATGGTTCCCTGGAAACAGGCACTGGTCACGGCAGGGGGTGTCTATCCCCTGCTCCTGACCTTTGAATGGCTGGCAAAACAGTTTCTGCCGGTACAGCAAATGGATCGGCGTATCACTTTGTTGATCGTTGTTGCAATGATTGCTTCTACAATGGTCTTCCTGGTGATGCCTTTACTGATCAAAATGTTGAGCCGATGGCTCTATAAAAAGCAATAACTTTTAATAATTAGATCGATGAAAACAAATCAAGAAAACTCGAAACTTTTAATCACGAAAAATGTGCGTATTCAGAAGTTCGGAATTAATATTCGATATGCTGAACTGGGTCATTCTGGCAATCCGAAGATATTATTACTGCATGGCGTGCCTGAAAATCTGCAGACATGGTATGCTATAGCGCCTATTCTGGCTGAGGAATATCACGTCCTGGCTATCGACTGGCCTGGGTTTGGGGGTAGTGATCCTCTAGAAAACAGGGACAATCACAACAACAGAATTTTTGCCGAGGTGGGAATGGACTTCCTCGATACCCTCCAAATTGAAAAGTCACATATCATGGCGACAGATATCGGGCTGTCTCCTGCTCTGATCATGGGCCTGGAGCATCCTGGAAGGATTGAAAGGCTCATCGTAATGGACGGGATCCCATTTCCAACATCTACCTATTCCTCCTGGGAGCTACGAAGCTTTGCACGAAAAAATTCCATACGGGCTAAAGCCCTGATCAAATGGTTCCCGAAAATCTCAGCCTTGATTGCCTACAATAAGGGATTTTTCAAGGGTAGCAATATTCCTGCGGAAATCCAGGCAGAATTCCTTGCAGATGGATACAATAAATCAACACAGGAAGCCTTCCTGGCCTATTTCCAGAACAACGCATCCGGACAGGCCTATCTTGAAAGCAGGATCCATGAAATTCAACAACCCGTATTGGTGGTTTGGGGAAGGCATGACCGTTTTATCAATGTAAAACTGGGAGAGCTGCTGACTGAACACCTGCCTAATGCGCGGTTGGAAATCATTGAAGACTCCGGTCACTTTGTTCATATGGATACGCCTGAAAAATTACTGGAAGTATCTAGAAGTTTTTTAAAGGAAACGGAGTATCTGGATCAGAAGGTGCTGAGTTGAGATAAAGTAAAATATAATTTTTTAATAATAAGTTGTATATACAACATTAAATATATAATATCATGAAAGCAGAAATTTTAATTACCGGAGCAACCGGAACAACAAGTAGATATGCCATAGAACATCTATTGGCAAAAGGAAAAATAGTAAGGGCTATGGTCAGACAACTGGATGAACGGAGTGAAGAACTCAAGCGACTGGGCGTAGAAGTTGTACAGGGTGAATTCCTTAATATGGATAGCCTTCTAAACGCCTTAAAAGGGATTAAAAGAGCCTACTTCCTCTATCCATTTATCGATCATTTGCCTAAGGCCGCAGGTTATTTTGCCGAGGCAGCCAGAGAGAACCAGGTTGACATGGTAGTGGCCATGTCACAGATGGGTGTATCGGCGAATTCTCCCAGCCCCGCTACCCAAAATCACTACATCGCGGAAGAGATCCTGAACTGGGCAGGAGTAGGTGCCGTGCATGTGCGTCCCGCACTATTTGCCTGGAACTACCTGGGCTTCGCTGCTCCTACGGTAGCCGATCATCAAAAATTCTATTATCCCAAGCCCGAAGCTCAATACTCCATTGTTCATCCAAAGGATATAGGTGAAGTAGTCGCAGAAATTCTGGCAGATCCGGATTCGGGTAAACATATCGGGAAGCGGTATGATCTAACCTCTGCTGAGGTTCATACCGGCCAAAAAGTGGCTGAGGAGATCAGTGCCGTAATCAGCAATCAGGTGGAATATGTTCCCATACCTGTGGACGCCTGGATTGAAAACGTAAAGGATCTACCCACCATCAATGAGTTCCTGGCTAAACACCTTAGAGAATTCAGTGCCGAAGTAGG
>JAAUYH010147028.1_pt1 | contig 18035 bp, 15 predicted proteins | sample 7278061 | NCBI WGS metagenome assembly JAAUYH01 (sample SAMN14350203, study PRJNA611818) | marine sediment metagenome | isolation source: surface marine sediment (0.6m) | place: French Polynesia: Moorea | collected 2018-08 | reverse complement strand
GGTTCCGATAGCCCCTCGAGCTTTCTTTCGATGCGAGCAGTCTCACTCGCGGCATTAATGTACGTTTCATTTCTTTACTTTCTTGGAGAAGGCTAAAGTATGCATTATTAGTGCATTTTCATCCATGATTCTCATTTCCTAAAAATAAACGGGGAAACAAAGATCAAGCAGTTGAGTGCGGAGATGTGCAACAATTTCGATCCGATGGTTCACTGCCAGTACTGTCTTGCGCTTGCTTCCTGTTGTGTACTGATGATCTACATCGTACAAACGAGCGACATGGACTTTCTCGAATATTCGCTGCGTATCCGGTTCACTCTGAGTCGAATCCCTATTTTGACACGCCAAATATTAAAATATTGGGACTAGCACGTAGAAAATGACTCGAGAACCAAGCTAGCTTCGAATTCGCTCGAATAAGTCTACTGAACATTATAGACAGGATGCAGACACATGCAGTATGAATTCTTCTGCAGCGTTCACTTTGGGAACATTCCAATTGTCATCTTACTATCCAGTAAGGCAAGGATCCTTTGAACAGCTAGGCCAGGACAATTTTATGTACTGTAAAGCAATCAGCTTGCTCAAATAGTTCTACGAAACCGAGAAAGCACTTGAAATTTTCATTTGCAGACGGCTGATCAATTGATTTATCAGAATTTGTGTACTGAGAAGAAACAATAGAGCGATTCATGAAGAGATCAAGCACTATTCTTGTTATAAAAGGAAACCTAGGAGCCGGATTCTGATAAATGAAACTCAGCAAACTCCACTGATTTTCCCATGCCTGATCGTCTGATGAACGCAATCTGCGATTTTCCTGTTTAAGAAGCTCAAACTCCGAATGATCTGTATGCACAGAGCTTGCAAGGAGCAAATGCAGCCGAAGTGGCATGGAGGGTACTGCTTTGATAGCTCATGTTTCATTTATAGTGAACCTTGATGTGTGTCGCCAAGTCCTGTGGAATATAATGGATTGTATAGAAAAATGGAAGCAAAACAAGTAGAACAGCACGACATATCAGGCCTCAAGATAGAACATTCTCTTTTACGTGGGTGATCCTTGAAATGTTCGGAAAGAGCAGTTTATGCCAGCTTCTTTCCCAGTGTTTCGATACGACTGAATAACACGCTTCTGTTTCATTGGCACACAATCGAATCGCTCGCTTTACGGAATCAGGAGTACGAAACGCTTACTGAAATGAAGTCGTTCATAGCTCGGTCAGCAGTACTATAGGATCACAAGTACTGACTTTGAGGGTTTCAATAAGTGCTTCGTAGAAGTTTCGTAAGAAATTTGCAATCAGACCGATAATGAGTTTTTGGGTGTAATCTACGGGCCTGCAACTTTGAAGAGAATGTACTATCTATGCGATTCTATCGCAATTGCCGAACTTATTTCATCGTTTGTTACTTATTGCTCGACTTCATTTTGGAACCATGTGCGCCGATTGACGACTCATCATAGTCCTACTCTCATGGTTCAAACAGCTCACCATCCAGTTCTACTCGACCTTTATCCTGGTGTTTCAGTGATGAACAACATGGCACTAGATGTTGCTGAAGCACTCAGAATTATTCAAGATCAGAGAAAATCACGCAAATCAAATCCCATCAGGATGATTTGGTTGCTCGCTGTCACGGCTTATATCGAATGCAGTGTTCAAGCTCACAAGGATACGCCTCGTGTCGTGGATTGTAGTTTTTTTCACGTTACTTGCCTTAGCGATATCATTTGTAGGAAATCCAACGCACTTGACAGCCAACGCATAATAATTCCTCAACTCGAGAAGCAATAGAAATCTTTCGATTGTTATTGCAAAAGAAAATTCCAACATTGCTGTCTGGAATGTTACAATCCGCCCATTTATTGTTGAAACTGAGAACAAAGAAGCATACATCACCCAGAATGCCAGTTGGATAGTCGAAACACCTAGATTTGTGAATTTTCGCATTCATATAGTAACATTCGTGAACGGGAAAGCAACATTGGGCTATATTTTCTCAGTTCATACGCGTCAGATCTCAAGTATTTCATAAGGCTGTAAAGGGACTACTTCTCTCGCAATTCTGATGTGAAAGTCGAATTTATCATGTATGATATAAGCATTTTTCGCATTGACATGACGACCAAGTCGAGGATTGATGAAAAAATTTACTAGATTCTTTACGCGTTTTTCATCCATGTGTATTTTACTATTTGACAAACTAGAATTCGAATGCATTGAAGAGGGCAGTACTCGAATGAAAATTTCCGCATTACCATAAAGTCGTTCGCTCGCAAATCTTCAAGGATACAATTCAGATGTGCAGTCGATACAAAGATTGATACCGGCACTAATCGAGGCACAATAGCTATTGAGATTTCAGAGATGAGAGCAAGCAGTCTATTCCATAAACTGAATTGCACAAAGAAGAAGAAAGCGCCTTTCGATTTCGAATGATTAAGTAGATTGGTCTGTCCATGAAGACGGTTTTATCCAAATCCATTCCAGAAAGTTTGAATGAAGCAGAATAGTGTTATGAGAAGGCGATATAGAGCCAATACTTATCTATATTCAATGAAAAATTTGACACAATAGATTTTGAACAAGTTCAAGGAAGTTTTGTCCCACCTTTTGATTGTCCCGAGCTACTAGGCACTACAGCTCTGGATTTTTGTTCAAGTTATGGAAGTGATGTCGGCTGCTGCACAAGTTGTTTACACTAAGTGAGAAAGATACTCTATGTGGAACTACGGCGGCTGATTGCGGCAGCGAGGTATACAGTATGTGTAGTATTGGGAATTAGACGATGTTGCGTGCAATTCGGGGAAAATACAAAGTATTGCAATCTTCAACATCTACTTTTGAAATGCATTCAGATTTAGGTGGAATAAGCATTGCGACAAATAAAGAAGAACTCTTTTCTTTTCCTGGGTTACAGTAGTCAATATGGTTATTACCGTATAAATTGGAATTGCCATTACTGCCCAATCATTGGAATTTGCAATGATTAAATTCCTCGACTCAAATCACAACTCATGCTGAATTGTCTGCCGATTAATCAATTATCTTCTCTTTGAACCCATAAATCCTGTAATACTATTGTTCTCAGTCAATTTTCGAATGTAGATTGCTAATTTTTGCTTAGATGAACAGCCAAATTAGAAATGACAGGTACAAAATAGATCAGTACTATTAGTACGCAACTAGATTGTACAAATGCACCAGAATTTTAGGATATACGTCTATTTTTTCGTCATTGTTGTCGTTCAAAACAGACTGAATACCTATCGATTACGCTATGATTCAAGGTACAAATAATCTGAAGGAATAGCTTCAAAATATTTCCGGGTGAGATGACAATACGGCTATTACTTTGATTGTTACTTGTCTAGAACATATTCTTACATTAGAGCATGAAACTGTTTAAGTTCTGTGACGATCATGTTCTACTGAATGAATAAATGTCTATCATTTGTCGATATCGCTATTATTCTAAATAGGACACAAATCTTGTACATTACCAACTCTCAAAATTGAATTGTACTTTTTAAAAATTCAAGAATCACGAAACAATCGAAATAGAGATCGTACTATGTGTCGTCTAATTCTAGCACTAACCGCGGAAAGACAAATAAATTTAGATTTATGTCATCAATTGAATTTAGCAAAAGCAGAAACATTTGCCAGATATACTATTCTATATATAGTTTAACTAATTGTTGCGAGTATTATGTATAAACGTTTTGTTGTAATAGTACAAGGCTTATGGAAACTCTATAAAGCTAAGTACTAATACAAGGTGTTACTCGATAATTTGCTAGCCCGTGTGGCAGTCCAACAGTATTCACATCCGAAAAAGGTAATTCTGATAAGAGTATGAGTATGGGCTACTAAACATTGATCGAAAATACTTCAAGAACTTAGATACCAAAATCCAGAATCGATGAAGTATGCAGCCAAACAGAAGGTTCCGAATATTTCACATCCTTCGATCTACTTGATGAATTGCAAAGAATTACATTTCATATTTCCCATCAAAAACGTGGTTCGCAGATTATGACAATTTATCGCTCAAAGGGACATTCGAAAATCCTAGTCTTCCACGGAGAGAAATCTTTGATAGGGAAAATTTATGGCCCAAATAGCTTTAGAAGAACTCGCAAGAATCTTGAATATCAAAATGAACCTTTCCACTTTGTTCCGTTTTCGTAACAGATTGACAAAAAGACAAAATTTACTGAACAATTTAAGCAAGAAAATGCTTTGCATCCAAAACGTAAAATATTGGAAAATATTTACCTGGTGTGGACCATTCTAAGCATAATCATTTAAATGAGTCAACAAAGGTGTCTGTGCTTTTATTGGAACTCGATCCTAACTCATTGTCATTGCTTGTGCAATTTTTTTCTGAGAATTTTATCATAGACAACGAATCAAAATGTAGCTTGTATAATACAAGAAAAAATTATAGGCTCGTTAGAATATCTGCATGATAATCGCAGAACAAGGATACAAATAAATATACTACGTGAATTGAGAGCAGGAGAAACAGTCGCCTCATAGTAATTCTTTGCTTTCTATTCGGAGTTCAATCGAGAAGCACTACAACTGAACTCATTGATAACTTAGTAATAGATGCCAAGTCTGCATATGGGCGGTCTTCAGTTCTTCAAATTTCACAACAGACTACAGTCTACTAATCTATACTAAAATTTGGATTTGTATTTAAACAAAAAATTCAAAGAAGCTAAAGCATTCCAATATCCAATCGCATGAGGCAATTATTTTTTTACAAGAGAATTCGTCAATTGTACAAAGCGTAGTACTCGAAGCACATGTAGGAAATGTAAGTAATTATAGATCAGAAATATGAAGCATGATTAATGGGCCAATCAGAAATAACGAAAATATACAAACAAAAACGGTGCGGAAAGCCTTTAGTGAGTTAATCGCCTTGAACTTAGACATCGGATCTAATCCCGATGCTTTCTTTAGCTTATATTTTCATGAACAAATTTGAAAAGACTGTTGAATGATGACCCATGCTATGTTTCCTTGATTAATAGCGCAAGACATCAGGATACTAATGGGAGCGTGATAGGATGCTATTCTATCTATATTTCTAGTTTGAGCGCTTTTGGATGCGTAGTGATATGGGCTCAAGTATTGTGAAGAAAACTCGAAATACAAAGCCATTCTTGCTTTGGCAGTCCGAAACGGTGAACCCTGGTAAACTACAGCAATTACTGATGAGTAAACTTGATTAATGAAGAGCTAAATTTTACTCAATGAGATTCGAATACGCATGACCAAATTTTCTCTCACCAAAATTTGCCTACATCTATACAAATCTCCTGTTACCAGTTTTCAGACATGTTTTTGCTAATTTGTCAATTTATTTATCATCACTCTGATCATTGTTCACAACTCAGACCTCTCTGAGTGAGATAAACCAAACCTAGCGTTGCGTTTGTATGCATGCAGCATAGAGTTCTCGATCTGTTGCCGCGCATGCACTCATTTTCATAATACCCTTTTGCACTACTCTAATCCAACTGTAACTTCAATCGGCAAATCATTCATTGACTTATTTATCGGACAGCTATGAACGGTTAACGTGATGAGCGCAGCGTTTGGTGTAATGTCAGAGAAAAACAATAAAGCTCTTTTCATAAATGAACTACGAAAACGAATGAGACACGGGCGATGCAGAGGGCAGTTGATTGTCCGAAAGTTTCTGACTCAAAACACTTTGCGAGAAGCGTTTCGATCACGGAAAATACCATTGGCCTGCTTTACTGTAGAAAAGCTGAAATGATACAGAAGCAATGCAGGAAAAGAGCTAATTTTAGGCAGCATTACATGTGCTGTGCGTACAAATAAATAAATAATACGCTAGAACTGAGCAGCCTAGTTCACATCTTGTACTTTTGCTAGCCTTCATGCAGATGTAAATCACTAATGCTCCTGGTTCGATTCAACAGGGAGCAGCTACTGAAGGCTATAACGACATCGTTGGTGCAAAACTGTCGAGTATTTAGTCTGCGCTATTTAGCCTCGTCTATATTAGATATAGAAGCTAACAAACTGATTTCTGGTGCATGTTGTACTGCACAAATTAAAAAACTCGAAGAAATGCTCCTAATTATTATAATAATAACTTTCCAAATTGGTCTCGCGATTCTCCTCATTTTGGTTTAAATCTACTGTTAACGCTGCAGAACCCAAAATGGGTTATACTGCAAGAATCATGGAATATAGAAGTAATGTCAAACCGAATAGTTCTTTGCTTCCAGAATTTAACAAATTACTGGAGAATTTGAGTTCTATGCCCTGCTATGCGCATCAAATTTACAAGAAGCAATTCATTAATGCCGGCGAATTCGAAAAATTGCCGTGAAACGATTAGGACTACTTTGGAACGAATTCAATGCACATCCCAATTCGCTTTGTGGTGTTGCATGGGCATATATAGAGTCTCTCTTCCATCTCTTTTGAATGAGCACACACAGCAAGCGAGCACTATCGCAAGAACTTTGATCGGTGCCCTCGCGAACCGAAATATGACTCCGAAGGGAGCCTTGGTCTTGCTCAATCGTTTTCAAAGTTAAATGAAGTCTCCCGAATCGACAAACTTAGAACTATGCTTCTATGTATGACGTCAACTCCAGGTGGCAAGAACGATCTATTTATGTATTCGGATCGCAATCGAGAACGCTTACGAAATGAAGACGCCGGTTCAGTTGTCTCTACTTAACATTGCCTCAAAGGAAATGAATTTTGCATGAACGGATTTTCCGCTTCAGTTCAAGTGTCCAGAGCTATGTTACAAAGGCATGCGGCTGAAGTAGGAGGATCGTTAACTATCAGTAAGTACTGTACAAGCCTGATTTGTGCGGTCTACGAAGCCCTTCCGGCCGCGGTTCATCCACTGAACAACCAATGCGATTTTTACCCTATAACATTGATGAGAATAATATATAAGATGCGTACACTAGAAAATGGAGTGATTCGCTAACTATCGCATTCGATCGAACTAAGGCTTCTAAAAAACCAACAGACCAGTTGCAACTAAATCCTTTTTTAAAATCTTGGCGACAAAACTATCCAAAACTAAAGAAAGTGGCCTTTGGGATACGTGTCACAGTTTGAAGTCATGTCTTTCAACTGTTGAAGACTCAGATCGGTTACACATCGAAAATTCGTTAATGGAACCTAGAACAGGAGCCAAGAATGAATTTAAATTTAAGAGCAATACTACAAATTTAAGCAAAAATGAGCTTTCCAATGGAGTTCTACACATAGTGTTTGATTTCGCCGAGAAAGTAATTCTACCTTCTTTCAGAAGACAATCAGAGAGTCTGTATTTCATTACAGGCCTACGATTGGACTTGTTTGGAACGATCTCTGCTAATCTAAAACCAACTACGTGTCTGAATTACCATAAGGCCATTGATTTAACTGTAAGACTGCCGAATCAGTGTTGTCGATGCTAGCGTTTTTGCTTACAAAATGCCGTGAATCGACGGTGACAAAGCTATTGAACAATCTTCGATTGCATGCTGATAATTGCAGCAGTCAAAACAAAAACCAGTGTGCCTTATTTTCTTGTTATATATGGTTCTTTCTGGTCCCTATAACTGTATTGATTTGTGTTTTCTGGTAGCTGGGCACACAAAAAATGAATATGACTCTTCTTTCACAAGTAATGTTTTGGATCCATTCAGAATGATGAAAGTTATTGAAGAAAGCTCTTGATCAACAACGTGCGTACCTAGTGTTGATGTGAATTGGGTGCAGTGGAAAATGATTTTAGATCAGTTTTTCAAAATTCCAGTCGGATTCAAAAAATCTACCCATCACTACTTCGCTGCTCGAAAAGCATATACAGGAAGAATTTACGTGAAACGACTCCACAACTTCGACGCACAACAGAGTTTTGCATGTCTCATAAAGAATTCAATTACAGTAGGATCTATCATTATTGGTATCGCAGAATGCTTGAATCGGCCCAATGCATATTCGAAGTGGAACAATTTAGAGAACATAAAGTCGGTCTATCACTCAAACAGGAAAGCTTATCTTGAGAAGACAGTGCTATCTCATTATTTCAAAAACAAAAATGAGTTTCGAAAAAATTTTCAATAACGGAGTGGACCATGTTTCTAAGTAATGCGTGGTCATTATTTAATAGTTGAACATATCTGTAGGTCCTGAAGTAAATAACCTCGTCTGGGAAAGAAGTGTTTTGTCCTGATTTTTGATGATGGAGACTTGGCACGGATCCGAAAGTTGCATGGATTGAAAAATCAGTTTCTGCCCGTCAGAATCGGTTTTGGCTATTTCAGGACTATTTTCACGTCTTTCACCGTAAATCAGAATTTGTTCACGTGTAATCTGCAGCTTTAACAATAGATCATCTCCCATTTGCCGATTTTTGAAGTCTTTCCAGGACCCAATATTCAAATGCACCAGCTGTAAAAACAAATTGACGATTACTTTAGTCTGAAGCTATAAAGTCCTTCATCAGAACAAGAATTTCAATCATCAATTTAGGATGGGTTCCGTGGGTGCTTACATCTACGAAAATTGAATGTTACTCAGCTTTCAAACTTCCTATATTAAACTGAGTTGCAACATTTCAGCCTACACACAATCATAAATCATATGAACTGGCGATAAACAAATTACAAAAGCTCATCTGCGTCATTGTTCTGCGTTCAATTAAACTACGACTAGCCTATTGTGCTTCAAGCTATTCATAACACTGTGTACGCTAGTAAGAACGTCTGAACTAGATTGAAAAACAACGAATGATTTGAAGCTGAGCAATTGATTCGATATTTCTTCTGAAACATATTTACAGCTAGCAAAGTTGTCCACCTGAATGAATGCCGTTTTTCAAATTAACAAACCTGAAGTCTTTGCCACTGGCATTAGATATCTGTTCAATTTTAGTACCAAGCTCTGTCTGTAACACTGAGCCCGATGCTTCTTGAGCGAAAAAGACAGCTCGGCCAGCGAGACACTTTCAAACATGTCAAAAAGTTTCGATATCATACAATCTATGGCAACCCGAAAAAGCATTCCCAGATCTTACTCTCATCAGGATGAAAGTGATAGTGGCCGATGCTGTTTGCCGGTGTCAAATTCTAGGATTGGAGCGGTACACAGGGATGATCCAAACCAGGCTAGATAGTGTGCTGCTAATGCTGGTTATCACGAAACTGTGTATGAGGCCGAGGAAGCGCTTCACTATACCGTTTGTGTACTTGATTATATTCTGTTCACATTATGTGCAGCGCTGCTGATTATAGTGAGCGTAGATGAGCGAGAGTCCGTGCATAAATCGGAGTGTTCCCGAGATCTAATGGGGTTGTATACATTCCCTGAACTTGCATTGAAACGGTTGACTTACGACGCATCTCAAGCAGTCGTGGAAAAGTAATTGGCCAGATGCATTACAGAAGATCCAGCGATTACGATTTAGCAGAAGCATGCTACAGCACGCCTGCTTCGCCGAAAAAATAATGCAGAAACCAAAATGACCTGTGTGGCATGAAATTACTGTTAGTCCGACGCAGGAACGGTTGCGAGCCTAATATAATCAATATTCTGACCATGAGGAAAAAGCCGATAGTTTGCGAGAAAAGTGGAAGCAGTAACCGCGAGCACTACAACAGGCGATCGCCTGCTGTTAGAGAAGCGCTGTTTCGGAACCCAGACTCAAGTCAAGAATCACTGAGATTCTCTCTTTCTCTGGGCGCCCTCGAACACGTCTTCGTTCCGAGCGAAGATTCGCAGTTACCTACTCGGTTCTGCGGCACTTCTCTTTGCGTCCTTGTAGTGCATCCTCAATTGATTTCTGACCTGTATTCAGCTCTATCCTCGGAGCCACAACTTGCTTCACACTTCTGTATCCCATTATCATGCTGCTAACTAGATTGTTTTCAGGTGAACAAACAGCTCCCCATTCTGACCAACGCACGCATTCTATGCACAATGAGCCTTCCGTCGACGATGACACTCCCGTAATCAATCGCCACCAACAGCACACTACCTCACCTCGGAGGGATCACCCCGGCACACCGCTCCTATCCGCGACACAGCAGCACGCAGCCATCCACGTGATGGCAGCAGGAAATGCGAATGCTTTACGTATGTGGAGCCCACATGTTGTACGGGCTTCGCTTTGGCTTTCCGTAGCGTGCCTCGCCGCTGGGTTAGTGAGTTTGTGCCATGGTAGGAAAGTTGCTGTCGAATTCGCTGCCGCGTGTGTTCTTGAATGTTCGCTCTCGATAGACAATGTCTTCGTGTTTATGCTCATATTTAAGCACTTTCGCGTAGCCAAATCAGGACAGGAAACCGTTCTGAAATGGGGTGTTGCCGGTGCGGTTGTATTGCGAGGCGCCATGATGTTTCTCGGAACGGCACTTGTGGAAAAGGTCCACTTAATCTATTATGTACTCGCTGCCACCATACTTTGGTCAGCTGTGAAGCTACTTATCGTCAGTGACGACGATGACGATGATGATGACATTGCCGAAAGTTCCATCATTCAGTGGACGAAAGTATTGATACCGTGTACGGTGGAATACCATGAGAATAGGTTTTTCATTTTCAACGAGGATGGTTCTTTGCTTGCTACTCCTTTATTGCTCGTCGCCATCAGCATCGAGCTATCGGATGCAGTGTTTGCGTTGGACTCCGTGCCAGCGGTTTTGGGATTGTCCAAATCTACTGTGGTTATGTATTTGAGTAATATTCTCGCAGTGATGGGTCTCCGCACACTGTTTTTCGCTGTGAACGGAGCAATGAAAGACATGCGATTCTTACAGCAAGCGTTAGGGTTTGAGTTGGGATTTGTTGGTGTTAAGATGATCCTGTCGAAGCTGTTGCGATTCGAGGTTCCTGTGCTGTGCACTCTGGCGGTCGTGGTAGGTATTCCACTCATAGGCGTGCTGTTATCGAAATTATTGCCTGTGTCCGAGGAGGAAGAAGCGAATACAAACGAAAACAATGCCAACCTCGGAGATGCGTGTGTATAAAGTTGATACTTGAAGTAAAGGTGAGGGAAGGTTCGCTCATCTATAGGAATTCTTTGCTACCACCAAATATTTGACATAGACGACTCGAAAACTTAGGTGATGCCGCGTTCGCCATTGACTCCTTCTAGGTTGGTAACGTCAATGATAAACGTACCAACAATAGTAAAGACTGTAGCACTACGCGTGCCCTTATGCCTAGCTTAGATCAAACTGGAATTCAGTCAATTCTCCTCTCTGATGTCGACTTCGCATTGCTATTAACACTATGAATATCTAACCAAGACCAACCATTAACTACATCTGGTCATTGTTTCCTAAAAGTAACATTGAAAAGCTGCATTCTGGGTAATATTGATAAAGGGGAAATACCGCACACACGGATCTTTCACCAAGTCGGATTCCAACTAGGTCCGAAATAATCCCCGGACACAGCACTAATTTTGCTGTCATTCCCATGCCCGGAGAGGTGAACCCTAGCACTGGCAAACATGCCGAAAAATCATCTGCCAAAGTCAACCTTGTAAATGTGTTTACTGTTACATGACGTACAAAACTACAGCTGTGAAAGAATGAACCCTCCCGTTGCATGAGATCTCATGCAACAATAAAGTCCCCAAAATCTTAAGATATACATATCTAAAATCTATGGCACCGCCCCGATGATACTATCAACAAATTCTTTAGTTAGGTCTATCTCGCCAGGTTTTCGAAGCATTGTTGGCCTTAATGGGTATCGGAAAACAATCGGTACTTCGATTACGAAACACGAAACATGTCCCCTACGACTGAATTAGCCCCTTGAGTACGCGACCGTACACCGATAAACCATTATAAATAGCTTGTTCCAGCATTTTTTTCATGTGTCACGGGGTTTAGACGCCAATCCTGTGCCGTCATGGTTACGACTACGCCCAACAGTTCCACTGCTGATGGTGCTAAGGAAGCGGTTATTCCACTGCGTGAAACGCCCGCAGTGGCTGTTCTGGGCACAGGAATGTACGGACGTGCTCTTGCCTATCGTCTGCGCATGAACAACGAAATTGAGGTTCGCGTTGGATCTCGCAATCCCACTGATAGCCAAGTCACTCAGATTGAAGCAGTCAAAGGCGCATCTGTCGTATTTTTGGCTATCCCAGCGAGCGCTCATGCCGCCGTCATCCACAGTATTGGGCCACACCTATCCCCCAGAACGGTGGTCGTCGACATTTCGAACCACGCACTGTGTGCACCTCCCCCCAAGAATGCAACCACTTCGATTGCTCATAAACTCCAACAAATAGTTCCGAAAGGCATTATAGTGGCAAAGGCGTTTAACACGCTCAGTTCGTACGCCTTGACCACTTCCAAGCGCCCTCCTATAGTTCAGATTGCTTGCGATTCATCAGCAGGCGTTGATGTGGTGTCTGCTGTTTGCATCCGTGCCGGATTAGTGCCAGTGCACCATGGAGACCTGTCAGCCGCTGTTGAATTGGAGGCTAAACCGCACCGGCTATTTCCGACTTGGCGGTCATCGGTTTATGTGTCCCTTGTCGTGTTTGGGTGGTGGCTTCTATACAACACATTGGCTGGGTTTGTCATTCACGGACCGCGTGGTGGACCATCCCGTCCGTGGCGCAAATGGCCCTTCGAAGTATTCATGTCTGCTACAGGTGAAGCCTCAATGACATTATTCGCATTGACATTCCTACCCGGCCCTGTTGCGGGTATTATTCAACTATTTCGAGGGAGTGCGTCGAAACCATTTGGTCGATTTTTCGGTGGGTGGCTCGACATGCGCAAAGAGCTTGGGGTGGTCGCATTCTTCTTCGCAAGTATGCACGCGTGCGCGGGAGCCATATCGAAGGCGCATCTCAATCCCGATTCCGATTGGAAAGAGCATGCATACTTCACGCTCGGCATTCTGTCCTATGCCGCGTTTACGGTACTGGCAGTAAGTACCTCGCAAAGTGTGGCCGACTCTATGAGCTGGAAAGAATTTCGAGCAGTGTTCTCGTGGTTGGGAACGGCTGGATTAGTATTTGGTGTACTGCATCAAGGCTTTTGGGGGTGGATCATTCACCGGCATCGTCCCTCGCCGAAATTCTGGGCGGGTAACGGTGCTGTAATGCCGTCTTATTGGCTAGGTATCATCATTCCGCTGGCTGCCATTGCCGTGCGCCTCATTACCTGGAGCCCGTGCGCTGTAATCCCACTGCGCAAACTCAGGAATGAAGTCCGTGTCGATCTGAAAAACGAGCAATCGGATTCAGAATGATGTAGTTCGCCTACGTCTACTCTGCTACAGAATGTGGCTAGATTCTCCCGAACCAGTGCAAGGTTGTGTGCGATACAAACTTAATATTTGCGACATGTTGTGGCTTTGCATGTCGTTCCACACTAGTGTTCTATCAATACTTGTGATTGATAATAAAAGTACCTTTTTCTGTTCTGTAACCATTTTAAGCATGTTCATGACTGTCTTTCATCGTCGAATATTTGGTAAATTCGTATTCAAAATAATTTCACTGGCTTCTCATGGAATTTGCAAATGCGACGACGTTCTAAAGAAGTTGGCTTCTAGTAGCAAGTAGGAGTAACACTTGTACTCTTTGATTACTCTGTCTACTCACTTCGCTAGCTTCTTTGATTTGGCACGCACCCTACACCAAGAAATTCATTCTAACAATGTAGTATCACGTGATGTGGTTACAGAAAAAATAGTGCTTTTCAATTGGAACGCAAATAACAGAAATTTCTTGTTGTCAGAATAAATTTCAAATTATATCCTTTCTTACCAAATTAGCGTAAACACAAAAATTCCGAATCGTCAAATGCGTACAATGTTTTAGAAATCTTTGATTCAAAGACACAGAAAACCCGAAGAACCTTAAAGCGTTCTAAGTTCTACGAATCTCAAATTTGAAGTCTTTCAAAACAAGGTCATGTTCCAGTTCTGAAAATATGAAAAGAAATTCTTCGTGCAGACAGTACCACCTAGTAAGGAAGCAATCTCACTAATGTTAGAGTGCCGTTTTTCAAAAGCTAAAAGATCAACTCTTTGATTTTGCGAACTGTCAATTTGCGGAGAATTATGATGTTCATTCTTTCTTGATGCTGGATTACAATTCTCAATCATCGAATAGAAGGCACCTGCTTTTAGGTGAGCAGAACCGTAATCCTGGAACCATAAATGCGGTTGTTTTGAGATACAGAGCCTCAAACGGTGTGATTTATTGGGTAGTTCTTAGCAGGAGTGGAGCCAATTTGATTGCAATTCCAATCAATTGAAATTAATCGCAATCCAAACTTATTGCCGCCACAACGAATGATATTCTCTACTATTGAGGCTCAGCTAGGTAGAAATGACTGAACACTTTGACAATCTCACAGTAAATAGGCACATTTCAAGAATTTGAGCATTTCAGTCTCATTTATAACCAAAGGTACCCTAATAAGAAGAAGAAGAGTAACTAGAAAACAGCTGAGCGAAGTCAGAAACGTCGTCAAGCCCTAACAATTGTAAAAAGATAACATACAGTTTCTGTAACACATAAAAACAGGTCCATCATCACTTGAAGCAGTTATCCCTTCCACTCCTGTTTCCAAATACGTGTCATGTAAGAACATCATAATTACTAAAAAGAAAGTTGGATACGATAAGGACTAAGCAGTTCCGTGAAACGATAACTCACGAAGTCGATGAAGCACTCTTGGATTAAATTGCCCGTGTATTAGGGCAGAACCGAAAACTGATAGTTAAAATAAACAACCTGATTACGACACCATCTTATGTTTCCTTATCTTGTTACTGCAAATTTTATTCTATAGTCCCGTTCGATGCATTCATCATCGAACTGAAGGAAGTCCATGCAAGTGAGATGAATATTTTGAAAGCATTGTTTCCACTAGGTACATGAATCAGGATTTCAGAAGGAACTTACACGCAAATGTTTTGAATTGTATGAAACATATTCATAATCAGTTCGAGAAACATGAAAGTCTGAACCCGAACTAAATTAGATCATACGAAGACTTTCTTCACACAGAGGAATACTATTTTTGAATTTCATTTTGAAGAGCAGAAATTTCTGTTTTCGAATTCTGATTCATGAAGACTTTCTGATGTATATCACTCGATTGCTGGACAATCAAGACAAAAGAGCTAGGAGCGCAAAGAATGAATGATAAACTATTCTAATTGAATTAAAATTAGTGAATTGATAGGTTAAATAATCGTACTTTTTATGTTCTGTCCCTTTTGGATAAATCTTACTGGTATTCCAATCATATTTTTTCATCCATATCGGTTTAATATTTAGGATTTTAATGGTAGAAAATTGTATAGCTCTGTTTTTCCTCTTTGAGGTACGATAGCGTGATTGTTTTGTAGTGTACATGGCTTTCATCGTTAGATCACTATTATCCGAGCAATATCCAATGTCGCTTTTAATGTCGGCTGCGTATTCGAAAGACTTATTTGGTCTCTTGTACTGTTCATTGTCATCTTTAATGACCATAGTTTCTTTTGTCTTGCATCGTCTCAAATAGAAATCGCTTACTGACGATACGAATATTATTCTTCTATTGAATGAACTAAGTCTTTCGAGCAGAAATTACTGATCATTGAAGTACCGTCGTACATTTTAGGTGCCGGTGTCTTTTTAAGTCTCAATTAAAGCTCGAAAAAGCTCCCTCAGATCCAGAAAATGATGCTGTGTGATCGTCAACGAGCATTTTGGTTGGCATATCGGTATTTGGTGCAATAATTGTTTCTGAGGATTAGATACGATCTCCTCTTGAAAGAGATTTTAAACAGTGTTGCAATGTTCATTACAATATTCTCGCTAGTTGATTCTATTGTACTTGTTTGAAAGAGTGTATTAAGCCCAGATTTGCGTAAACAGAGCATTACGTAAGGAAATCATCTAGTATGAGTCGTAAAACAATTTTATACGCATAGTTGAGCCTCACTTTCAATGTTATCCTCTATTCGCTTAGTGCATGTCTTCAAAACATTTTCCAACTTGAGTTTGCAAACTTCAGCTTTGACTTCGGACTGCTTGCAGCCGGAGTTTAGCTGATTTTTTACGGCATAGATAGCCTGCTATTACTTTGCTGGAACCATAGCTGCATTCGCATTGTAAAAATATAGATGATAGCCTCCGAATAGGTAGAAAATGCGCTGCCAATTCACAGTGTCGCAAAGCAAAGGGCGCACGATACAGCAATACAGTATTGTAAATATCCATCAATCTATTCTTCGTCTCTACCGTTATATCTTTGGTCCTTAGTACCTCACAGTTTCGAAATTTGAGCCATTTCTTGAGTTCGTTTCCAGGGATTATTCTGCATCCGTAGCTACGGTTAATCCACTAGTGTTTCGAGTGTCCGGCGCATTGTTTGTCAAATAAATGTTCCGCTGCAGATTTTGTGGCGTTTAAAGTGCCTCGTTTTTCTCATGAAACCCTTTTGTCCTAGTATTCGAGCACGTTGAGTAGTATTTGACACGAGCCCATTTTACATCACTTTGGATTTAATTTCTTCAATTATGCTCGGTTCTGCTTGGCAAGCGTTTGTGTAGAATGCGTTTTAGCAAGCTGTTCATCGATTTTATCACCAATGATCTGCAATTTTGTTCTCGATTCTTTTGAAGTAGCCGCTCGAATCTTATTCGTAGCATTTTACGTGATAGTCCCCTTTTGGCCTGCTGCTTTATTTTCTAGTCTTCCCTCTCAGTGCTTGAGAATCTTCAGAGTTTATCCAATAAAACCAAGTGCAGTTCATCGATTACCAGCCTTTATATCACTGCAGTAAACCACGTTATTGATTTCCAGGCGCATGTTTGCGATAGGACGGAAGACTGAGTTCGGATTCATGTCATGCTATAAAACTTTATCAAATGTGATACCTTAGAGCTCGTAATGCTTCATAAAATTTTCGTTGTAGAGTACATTTAGCTCACGATAAAATTAAATTCACAATAGACATATTTGTTTCGATGTTTTTATCCAAAGTATTTACTTATCAATGGAATTCGGTTGGGAATTGAAGCAGTAACGCACTACTAGTTTGTTTTCAGAAACAATGTTGTAGGTTGCTTTCATACATGCCGTTTTCGCTGAAAGAAGTAGCCTGTGTTGTACTTGCGTTTGACATGAATGTGTTGCGATTTCGCAGGACACGGATCGTGTTGAAATTTCGGCTAACAATCAGATGTCATGCAGTTTCCTGTGAAGACTTGTTCGCCCTGTTACTCAAACTTATTCAGACATACGGATGAAACCGGAGAAATTTATCATCGCTTGGTTCACTTTCTGCTTTCTCTCTCGCTTTAATCTCTTTACTCGTCTCTATCTGCTTGAATATGTTTCAGAAACTATTCCTAGCTCTGTTGTGAGCAGCTGAAATCGCCAAGATTCGATACCTGCTTTTTAATATAGGTGCTTATCGACACGTATCACAGAAACGAAAACAGCTAACCTAGTTAATCTTTGTCTTGCAACCTCTCTCCGTGGGATCATTCTCCTAGACTAGACGATTTCGATTTCGACGGTCTCTTTCAGTGTACCTTAATCTACTGCAGGTCCGGGCGCGAATGTCAAAGCAAATACCGTCATCGACGCGTCGCTCGTGGCAGAAATCAGTAACTGCAAGTAAATAAGAGTCCACTGCTGGGATGGCCCACCTCGCGGTCCGTGAATCACATACCCCGCGAGCGCATGGTACAGAATCCACCACAATTTTTTCTCGAAGACAGTCTAGTAGTTTACTCAAACAACATGCATAGTAGTGTTTTAACTGTAAACAACTGCAGATCTATTTAAGGTACAGGACGTCACTCCAGGATTGCTCCTGTTCATGAAAAAGTCGCAAGGGAAAAATATCGGCACGACCGCACTTTAGAGTTGATAAACTAATCGTAGCTTTTATTAATAATTTCGATACACATATTCCACAAGAGCCTTCAAAGCATGGCCAACGTATAAAGACAAGATAATCGTATTAGCAGTAAGTTGACACG
>JAAUYH010096858.1_pt1 | contig 18035 bp, 11 predicted proteins | sample 7278061 | NCBI WGS metagenome assembly JAAUYH01 (sample SAMN14350203, study PRJNA611818) | marine sediment metagenome | isolation source: surface marine sediment (0.6m) | place: French Polynesia: Moorea | collected 2018-08 | reverse complement strand
TATTGCGCTTATGGGTGCAAAGTGCAAGGGTCTTTTACCAATTTTAGGGGGTTTTCGGCACTTTTACTTAACTTTTTTCTGCACCAAAAATCCTTGTAACCTTTATAAACTAAAGCTTATCCGTTATTCAGCCAACCCTACTTATGTGCGTGATGTGGTGGTGAAGCAAGTCCCCCAACAAAGACTGATTGGGATACGCAAGGTCTTACCAACGGCTGATTCGGGAGATGATTTTTTCTGGTCTGTTATGAATGCGCTCCCTGGAGGAAATGATACCAGTTATGGAGCTATGACGATTGTTCTGCACGGGGATGGAGTAACCAGCGATCGCACTGATGTCGAACTGGGACGGTTGCTCCATAAGACTGACCATGCTCCCCTTACTACCTATGATGGTATGACCCTTGGAACGCGATCGCTTCCACCCGCAACAATGGCAACATTTATTCCTCCTACAAGCTGCTGTTCCAAGCTTCTGGGGTACAACGCGCTCGGCGAATGGGCCGAAGCAAATCACTACGCTTTCGCAGGTCCGGTGCGGTTAGTCTTTCTGGAATTGCCCAAACTACATCTTGACGATCTGTTTTTTGCGACTATGGAAGTTGTCTCTCTGTCACTAATTGTCTGGTGTGCCTGGAAGTGGCGTAAACAGGAAGCATGAGTTGATTCTATTGAGGAGTAATTGAAGTGAACAATTCAGTTAAATTTTGGGACAAAATTGCCGAACGCTATGCTAAACAACCCATTGCTGATGAAGCAGCTTACCAGAAAAAACTGCAACTCACACGGGAATACTTTCAGCCAGATAGGTCGGTATTGGAATTTGGCTGCGGGACGGGATCGACCGCGATCGTTCACGCACCCTATGTTAAACATATTCATGCCATAGATGTCTCATCGAAAATGATTGAAATTGCCCAAGGAAAAGCTGACGCACAAAATATCAAAAATGTCACCTTTGAACAATTGAGTATCGATGAATTAACTGTGTCTGATGAAACTTTGGATGTAGTGTTAGGACTGAGTATTTTGCACTTACTAGAAAACAAAGAAGAGGTAATTGCCAAGGTTCATAAAATGCTCAAACCAGGGGGAATTTTCGTCACCAGTACGGCGTGCCTGGGAGATAACATGAAGTGGTTTAAAATCGTTGTGCCAATTGGCAAATTTTTGGGGTTGATGCCGTTGGTTAAAGTTTTTACCGCGAAGGAATTAGCAGATAGTTTGACCGATGCTGGTTTTGCGATCGACTACCAATGGCAACCAAGCAAAGGCAAAGCGGTGTTTATTGTGGCAAAGAAAGCTGACTGAATTTATAATAACTTGATGCGGTTAATACAATAATTTATAATAACCATAAAAAAAAGGCGGGTATTCCCCACCTTCAATTCCAGGTATTTCTCTTACTATATATTGCCCAACAAAAAGATAAAAATAACATTTATAACTGAAATATTGTGAAGTTAAGCTAATAATTTTTACTGAGGGTATTTATGCTTATTTTTCTGACACGATCGGTATATTTTTGCTAATAATTTTAGTATAAATACTGCCAAAAAGAAAAAAACCGCAAAAGGCGGTTAGTCGAATTACAGATAGTAACTTCTAAATTGAAGAATCCAGAATTTATAGAGCATTACAAGAATGATTGTAAATGTACGATTAATTATTTTCTTCGTATAAATAGCTGAATTTTCGATTTCTCTACTTCAGCTATTTGACTGATAAATCTGATTTTGTGCGATTTTTAGTAAAGGCTTACCATCCATATACGCTGGAATTGATGTACCCATTAACTCTAAAATTGTGGGAGCTAGATCGACTCCGTGACCTTCTGGTAAAGTAGAACCAGGAATGACATCAGGACTTTTAATAGTTAAAAATCCTCTTCCACGGTGACTGCCTGTCCTGCGATAAGGAACCGGTCCAACACGCCCCCAGTCAGGACTATCAATTGTATCAGTAGGTTGTTCTTGCCAAATAACTACTAAGTCAGCATCTGGCAACTTGGGGTCTTGTTCATCGGCAGATTGTCTAGTGCGCACTACTTTTTTGACTACCATTTCTCCCGTGCGGGGATTTTTAAGTTGATAGAGTTGTTCGATTAGCTGTTGGCATAAAGTATTGTACTCGGAGGGGGCAACTATCCCTGCTGGTTCTCTTCCCTGTAAATTAATGCGGATATAGCCTTCAGAAAAGCTAGGTATAGCAAAAGCTTTCATCTGAGACCAAAACTGTTGATACCACATTACTGGCTGCCAAATTAATTCGCCCTTGGGTCGGCTGACTTGAGATAGTAAAGGTAGGGCAGAACCTTTATTTAGTTTCCGTAAAACCCTATCTATATTAGAATTAAATCGGTCAGATGCCCATTTTCTTAGTAACTTGATTAGGGGATTGGGATGATATATCTGTCGCCAAACTTCTTCTTGCCAATTTATTCTTTGGGGAGAATTTATTGGCGGTGGTACTGGTGTTCCAGATTTACCTATAGGCAGTAGAGATTTTCCAGGAAAATTAAACCGATATAAAAATTCAGGTAAAAGTAACATACTCGGTACATCTGTCGTGTTATCACCGCTACCATGGGCAGAAAATACCAATATATGAGCATCTTCTGGTGCTGTTGCTATAATTTCTCCTACGGCGCGATCGACTTTTTCAAAAACTTCTAGCATCAAGTCACTAGCTTCTGATTTATAAGGATACAAGGGATGGTTGGGTTGACTTAAATACCAAAGATCGTGACCGGCCGAATGAGTTTCACTAAAGACGGTTAAAAAGAGATTCCAGTTCTCCTGCTTCAGTATATCCTGGCAAATTGCTACTCTTCGATCGATCCCGATTTTTAATGCTTCTGATAGACGTTTGAGATAGGCTTTGTCCCACCAATCTCCGTGGTCTTTATGTAACGCGGGATGTTCTCCATATTTACTAATTAAATCTTTAAGCAGTGATGGGGGTTGAGAATGAGAAGGTGTCTGGGGAGAATGGGCACCCCAAGCGAGAACTTGCAGACCATTAACATATTCTGTAAGTTTAGATTGAGGCATATCGAAGACTGCTACTCGATAATCTTCTCCTAAAGCATAAAAAGGTTTATACTCATCAAAGTCATAGGCATTAATTTGTTCCGCTTGGTAAGTGCCTTCATGAAATTTAATTGGTGACCAATATCCAGTTTTTTCAGGTAAGCAACCAGTTAAAAAAGTAGTCCAGGGTGTTTCTGCTTTATAGTATTCAAGATTATTTAATCGTCCGTAAGCACCCATTTCTCGAAGACGTTGAAGATTTTTGAGATAACCTTGAGACATCCAAGTTTCTAATAAAACGGGGTCGGCAGCATCTAGTCCTATAGCAATAACGGAGTTTTTCATAGTTTTTTTATAAATTAATTAAATAAAGTATTTTGACGAAACCAAACATGGAAAAAATAACCCCAACATCGACTTAGCCACACTTTGGCTGCAACTCGCATTTTATTCTGGGGAGATGTTAAGGCTAATATTTGTTTGAAATTAAGAAATTTCCCTACGCTATCCCACCATTGACGCTTTAGTGATTTCCCCACCATACGGTCAACCACAGCTTCTGAACGACCTTGCCAATAACTACGTTTTATAACCCAGTTAGGATTGATTCTTTCTTGGGGAATCCAATGTTGTACGGAGGCTTGAGGATTATAGTAAAATTTTCCTCCTTGTTTTGCTAGGGTTTTATTGAGTAGATATTCTTCACAGGAAAGTAAACTTTTACCTACTCTTCCTAGATTCTCGTTAAAGCCTCCTATTTGACAAAGGGCTTCTCTTTGGTAGCTCATATTGGCACCATAAGGAAATTTGGGAAATTGTAACCAGTGGGGTTCATCTCCACAGTCGAGAATAGAAAACATAAATTCCATTTCTGGCTGCATCCATTCTGGTTGTTCTATTTCCCATAACGGAGATATTAATCCACCAATACCTATTGGTTTGGGGTTAACTGTTTGAAAGGTTTTCAAAATTTCTGCTAGCCAATTTTTACAGGGAATGGCATCATCATCTAAGTAGGAAATATATTGACTGCGAGCATTATTTAGGGCAGTATTTCTTGCTTTTGATAATCCTTGTACTGGTTCGTAGATGTAATGTAAATTGGCTAGTTTTGTTTGGTAATCAGTGTAGATTTGTTTGGTGTTGTCGGTGGAGGCATTATCAACTAGGATAATTTCAAAGTTTTGAGTGGGTAAGGATTGATTAATTAATCCTTCTAGGGCTAAGGGGAGGCGGTTGGCTCGGTTATAGGTACAAATAGCAACTGAGATTTGAATATTAGCATCAATATTTGTATTTTGTTTTAATTTGTTATCCATATAATAAGATTGTATTTTTAATAAACCGCAGAGGACGCAGAGGGCGCAGAGGAGGATTTATTGGTTGTGTCTAATTATTAGTTGGTTAGGGGGCAAGGGAGGTTCGATCCCTAATTAAATTTAGTTAGTATTGAATTGTAAGTTTAACTATTTTTTGACTAAGATTAAGATATAAAATATTTAAATACAGTTTAAAATTATTATTCATTTTCAATTAAGTGTTTCTTTAATTACTTTCTTGTACATATCCGCGATATCATGCCAGGTCATGACAATTTGTTTTGAGCTTAAGGTTGATTTTTTTAAATCATTAATTAAGTTTGTTTCTTTCTTTTGTACCTCTGCAATATTGTGTAAATCTTGAAAAAAAGCTTGATAGCTATCTAGATTATTTTCAACTAAAAAACCATATTTACCTCCATCTAATAAATGATTCATTCTTTCACAAGGAATAGTGAGAATGGGACGACCACAGGCTAAATACTCTACAACTTTTAAGCTGGCACTGGTGAACTGATTATTGGGAAATCTAGTTTTGTCGTAGGGAGCAACACAAAGATTGGCTGCTCCGATATAAAGAGGTACTTTATCTTGAGCTATTTTTCCCTGAAAGATAACTGGTGAATTATATTGTTTGGATATATTTTCTAGTTCTTGGCGTTTAATACCATCACCAACAATATGAAAAATAATTTTATTATGTTGAAGACCGCCTAATGCTTTAATTAGAGGAGCAGGCTCTTGAATAAAGCGATTTAAAGACCCTATATAAGTTAAGATAAAAGCATTGGAATCGATATCTAATAATTGACGGCAAGATTGTCGATCGCGTGGATAAAAAATACTAGGATCTATCCCATTGGGAATAGAATAGATTTTATCTTTATCTTCAGTATATTTTTGTTCTAGCATAAAATGCTTCATTTGTTCGGTTTCAACAATGATACTGCTAGAATTTTTAATCCATTTACGTCTAAAGTAAGGCAATATTTTTTGAAAAATTACTGTAGATAATTGACTTATAAAACTAGAACGCCAATCAATTTTCGTATGGAGATTGGTATAAAATTCTGCTTCGTTAATAAATATGCTAGGAACTCCATAGTGTTGAAAAGCACTAGATAATAATCCAACTAAAGACCATTGTCTTTCAATAACTAGATCGAATTTTTGAGCATTAGCTTTAGCAAATTTATTTAAAATTTTTCCGTATCGTAATGCACTTATTGTTCCATGAGGACTAAAATAAGCACTACCTTTATTTTTTTCATGAGGTGAAACTTCAGAACTATTGAGAATGGTCAAATATTGGTATTTTAAATTATCTGGTTTTAAAATTGTTCTAAAAATTAAAGTTACATCATATTCTTTTTCTAAATGTCGAACTATTGGCAAAGTATTTAAAACATAAGTCGTGTCTGGAAGATAATTTATACCTGGTAAAGCAATAGCAATTTTAGGTTTTTGGTAGCTAGTTTTCATTTAAATTCCCGCACTTGCTTTTTCTACTGGTGGTTGAGAATTAACTTGGCGATGGGAGATTACTTTAGCTGGTACGCCGACGGCTACGGAGTAAGGAGGAATATTTTTGGTAACTACTGCCCCAGCACCAACTATGCTTCCTTTGCCAATGGTTACTCCATCTAAAACTTTTACTCCACTGCCAAGCCAACAATTATCCTCGATCGCGATTCCCTGGAAAGTACTCTTTTGGTCTATAATATCCACCAAAGGATCGTCAAAGCCGTGATTGTTAGCATATATACCGCAATGGGATGCGATCAAACAGTTATCACCAATGGTTATATCTCCTCCAGATATGCAGGTGTAGGGACCAACATAAGCTCGGTTGCCAATTTTAATTTCACCAAGATTGGATTTGATATCGACACCGCGATCGAGCGATACTTTATTGGCAATAACTACATTACTATTAGTATTGAGGCTTCTGATGCGAACACCACGATGAAGACTAATCAAGTCCCCAATTTTAATCTTAGCCGTGCCGACAAATTCTACACCAGGTCTAATATAGGCAGCATTCCCCAACTCAGCGAAAATAAGCGGGTATCCTATTCGGCGCAAAACTCTACCCAGTGGAGTTGGTATCCACTCTAGCAAAAAAAGTATTACCGCTTCTAAACAGCTTAACCATCTCGCAATTAAGGCTTTTTGATAGCGTGAATAAATAGATTGAGAATTTTCCCCATTCATAGTGATCTAATAGATAAGGTAATACCTTTACTAATTAAGAATCTGTTCAGGTTAAGCTAATTTAACTTTAGACTAAATGTTAACTAAATTAACTTAGAGATAAACTCTCCCTTGCCCCCTCACCAATTAATAATTAGACATAATCAATAAATCCCCTCTGCGCTCTCTGTGTCCTCTGTGGTTTATTAAAAAAGATAAACTCAAGTGAAATAAGAACAAGTTACTTTGAACCAGTTACTTTAGTTTTCCCCAACCAATCAGATAAATCACGCTTAATTAAATCTTGTAGTTGTAAAATATCTTCTTCATAAATTGAGATTAAATAATTGCTCGCTCGAAATCAGGAACAGGTTCTTGTCCTCTAGTCAAGTAATAGACAAAGTGGGAATAAGCTCTTTCAACTGGGTTTCTCAGAATAGCAATTAATTTGATATCGGGTTTGTATTGATGTATGCGTCGAGCAGTCCTGGGATTATACAAATAAATAGTTGTACAGAGATGTCGTTCCTGTTTTGGCTGCTCCCAATACTAAAAAGTTAGGTTTGACCATTAACTATTTCCTTCTTAATATCGAGCAACAGAAATTAGCGGTAAAGGCTTACCATCCATATATTCGGGAATTGGCGCACCCATCAAATTAAGAATTGTCGGTGCTAAATCGACTCCGTGACCTTCTGGTAAAGTAGAACCTGGAGTTATTCCCGAACCCGTAACAGTTATAAAACCATGGGGACGATGACTGCCTGTCCGACGATAGGGAACTGGACCAATACGTCCATGTTGAGGATGATCGATTACATCGGCTGGTTGTTCTGCCCAAACTACAACTAAATCTGCATCGGGTAACTTCGGGCTGTCTTCAGTAGCAGATTTTCTAGTGTGAATTATTTTTTTGACTATAGATTCTCCCGTACGAGCATTTTTGAGTTGAGATAGTTGTTCGGTTAACTCAGCACAGAGTGAATCATATTCTTCTGGAGAGACGATACCCTTTGGTTCTCTCCCTTCTAAATTGATGCGAATATAGCCTTCAGAAAAACTAGGAAGTGCAAAAGCTTTCATCTGCGACCAGAAAGAAGAATACCACATAGTTGGCTGCCAAAATAAAGACTGTCCTGCTTGCTGTAACTCTTCAGGCGATCGCAAATCTTGAAGAGGACGACCAAAAACTCGGTCTAAATACTTGTAAAACTTACTGGGTAACTGACTCCGCAACCATCTTTTGAGCAAATTGGCTTCATATTTCCGCTGCCAAATTTCTCCTGTCCATGTTTTTCGCTTGGGAGATGTTATCATGGGAGAGGGTCTAGTTCTATCCTCTTCTGTGGCAATGCCTACTTTACCTGGAAAGTTAAAGCGATAAAGAAACTCAGGTAAAAAGAGCATACTAGCAACATCTGTCGTATTATTGCCACTACCATGGGCAGCAAACACTACTATATAAGTATCTTTATCTACTCCCGTTAAAATTTTGCCAACAGCACTATCCACTGCCGTAAATACTTCTAACATGGGATCGTTATTGTGGTTGTGGCGATAGGGATAAAGAGGATGATCTGTTTGACTGAGATACCAAAGATCGTGACCTGCCGAGTGAGTTTCACCAAAAATGGTTAAAAATAAGTCCCATTGTTCTTGTTTTAGCCAATCTTGACAGATAGCAACACGACATTCAATTCCCGCCTTTACTGCTTCCTGAAGACGATTTAAATAAGCTTCATCCCACCAGTCTCCATGGTCTTTATGTAATGCGGGATGTTTGCCATATCGAGCGTTAATTTCCCCTAATAATTCTTCTGGCAAAGAATGACTGGAAGTTTGAGGGGAATGCGCTCCCCAAGCCAAAACCTGTAAACCATTGACTTGGTTAGAGAGAACAGATTGAGGAATGTCAAAAGCTGCTACGCGATAATCATCTCCTAAAGCATAGAAAGGTGGATACTCGGCAAAATCGTATGCTTGGATTTCTTCGACATTGTATGTATCTTTTTGAAATTTAAATGGACCCCAATAACCTGTTTTTTCAGGCAAACAACCAGTTAAAAAAGTTGTCCAAGGTGTCTCTGCTTTATAGTAATCAATATTAGTTAAACTACCATAAGCTCCATTTTCTTTCAGGCTTTTAAGATTGGGCAAATAACCTTGAGACATCCATTTTTCTAATAAGGATGGCTCTGCTGCATCGAGTCCGATGGCAATAACAGACTTTTTCATAGTTTTGTGTTAGATAAAATAAGCAAATAATTATAATTGCGTAATTTTAAAATATGACTTTAAGCTAAAATAAGATAATTTTTCTAAAGGATTTTATAGATAGATTTACTGACACTATTTATTGAGAGAAGTTCTCAAATTAGATCGAACAGTATGTCTTAAAAAATATAGAGGACTGAGGAAACTACTCACAAAAAATTCCATTTCGCAAGCAGCGACTAGATCGGTTTTTATTTGCCATTGGTATTTAATAATATGGGATATGGCTCGTTTAAAACTTCCTAGCATAATCTTAGCCATAATAATAGGCTTTTGCCAACTTTTTGCTTTGAGTAAACGCAGGTAACATATACATAAACTACAACCTCTAATCAGAGAAATTAAGTATTCTTTTTCTAATCTTTTTTGTGGAATTTGATGATAGACATGCATGGTAGGGTTATACCAAATTTCCCAACCAGAATGATGCATATGAAGTAAGGTTTCATAGTCTTCACCAGCTAACATTACTTCATTTACTCTGCCAATTAAAACAGGATTGTCAGGAACATTTTCACACCAAGCTTGTTTCCGAACAACCAAAGCTGCACCAGGAGGAAGACTTAAAATATCGGGTTGGTATAAATGAGCTTCTTCTCCTTTTTCTCTAATAGCTAAAAAAGACTCAATTCGTTCAAAATTATCTGGTGGTTTTACTTCAAAATCACCGTGTATTTGACCACCATATGCTCCTGCTTGGGGATGATTATTAGCAAAATAATAAGCTTCTGTCAACCAATTAAGAGAAGGTAAAATATCATCATCGATAAAGGCAATTAACTCACCCCGAGCTTCTTTAATTGCTCTTTGTCGAGCAAAAGCGAGACCTTGTTTTTCTTCAAAACAGTATCTTAAAGAAGATGTATTTACCCAATTAGCTTGATAACTTTGAACGACTTCTACAGTCTTGTCATCACTGTTATTATCAATAACAATTACTTCCCAAGTAAAATATACAGTACAAATTTGTTGTTTTAATCTCTCTAAAACTTTAGGTAAACGCTCTTCACCATTATAGGTCGGAATAGCTATACTAAAATCAATATTGTTCATTACTTTAATGTTTTCTACTTATAAGCTGAAATTGCTAAGTTATCTGGCAGGAGTAAAATAATTACTTTTGTAATCTAAAAAATCATATTAAACTAAAAGCTAAAAGCTGATAACTATCTTATAAACTAACTTTCAAAGGTTGGATTTTTCCAACTTCATAACCTTGCATATAATCAACTCCCATGGTTTTAATTTTGAGGAGGGTATTTTTGTTTTCTACATATTCGGCAATAGTTTTCATACCTCTTGTTTGTCCCCAATAATTAATTTGCTCGAATTGAATTTGATTGGCATTTTGAATGATATTTTTAACTAAATGACCATCAATTTTGAGATAATCGGCTGATATTTGTTGGAGATACTCAGAATTATTATTTTGCCTACCAAATTTATCTAAAGCGAAAGAACATCCCATAGCTTTAAGAGCAGTAATTAACTGAGTAACTTGCTCTAAATTAGCGGTCGCAATTTTTTCGGATATACTAAAACAGATTTGCTCTGGAGAAATAGAATGGGCAGATAATTCTTGTTCTAGAAAACTAATAAACTTTCGATCGTTGATACTAGCAGTAGAGAGATTAATCTCATATACAGATTGATGTTTATCATGGCTAGAGCTAGAAAGTTGTGTTAATAACTTACGAATAACCAAGCGATCGATCGTACCCATTAGATTGTGAATTTCTGCGGTGGGTAAAAATTGCTTGGGTAATAATATTTTGCCTGCTGTATCTTCAAGACGTAGTAAAATTTCTCCGTGTTCTCGTGCTAATTCTCTCTCGTTAACAGGACTAATTTGTTGGTAGTAAAGACGGAATAAATCTTGCTCGAAACCTTCAGAAATTTTGTTTAAATAATCTTCTGTGTTTTTGGTATACTTTAATTTATTTTTGTGGTCGATCGCTTCTATATATTCTTTTTTCCATAAGAAAAAAGGACTTTGCATACTGCTAGATAAAAACTCCATCTGACAAGCAGCCACCGTATCTGTGTAGAGATGATGGCGATGCTTAATTAGATGCAATACTAATCTACGTAAATCATTAGCCATGTAAGCGGGAAAAGCTAGGGGTCGTTGCCAACTTTTCAGAGTCATCATCCGTAATCTATGTCGGCTCAAACCCACACAACGAACTAATAAACGCAAGTATTCTTTTTGCAAGCGTGCATTAGGAATTTTATGACGCACGACCATAGCAGGGTTATACCAAATTTCCCAACCCCCTTGTTGAATATGTAGTAGAGCTTCTAAATCTTCACTAGCTAATCCTGCATCTTTGCCTGTATGGTTCAAAACAAGACGCTGAGGGACTGTTTGTAACCAAGCTTCCTTGCGAACCACTAAACCAGCAGCAGGGGGTAGTATTTTGTTACGGGGTTCATATTTGTATGCTTTATCTCCTCGTTCTACGATGGCTAAAAAGCAAGATATTTGCTGAAAATTATGAGGAAGCTCATCGGTCGATTTTTGTTCAAAGAAATCTGCATGAATTTGACTGCCATAAGCACCTACTTCGGGATGTTCTCGACCAAACTTATAAGCAGCATATACCCAATCTGGGGCAGGTAAGTTATCATCATCCAGAAAAGCAATTAATGTTCCTTCTGCTTTCTCAACCGCTTTTTGTCTGGCAAAAGCAGCCCCTTGTTTTGGAGCAAAATAATATTTTAAGGGATACTCTGACGACCAATTAGCTTGATAATCTCGAATTACTCTAGCAGTATTATCAGTACTGTTATTATCGACAACGATTATTTCCCAGGTAAAAATTTGATTCTCTTCTCGCGATCGATCGCAGTATTCTATACATAGTTTAAGTTTTTCTAAAACATCAGGTAATCGATGTTCTCCATTATAAGTAGGAATTGCAATAGTTAAGTCCACTTTCAGTTACCAGTTATCGGTTATCAGTTATCAGTTACTTTGAGAAGAAAGCACAATCTAGTTTTGTAAAAAAGATTGAAGCGATGAATAAAAGTAATCTGCACGACCGGGATTTAGTATTAGTTGTTTTTGATTCATAGTCAGCCAAAACTGAGGCAAATTTCGCTGTAGAGTTACTAACAATTTTTGCGTTATAATTTTTGAAAGTTTTAGTTTTAAGATAAAAAACCACGCTGGCCAAGAAAATATCGATATACCTGCAATTTTGATAGCATCTAGAGGCTGTTTGTGTTTTAGTCCGACTAAAAACCAATGAAGTTTTAAATAAATATGAATTAGTTCTAGTTCGGGAAGAGATGAACGATATTTTGGGGAAATTAAAGTATATATTTCTTGTTTAAGAATAAAATTAGTTTCTAATCTTTGTTGCAGGGTTAGTTGCTTATGGCATCCTCCAGACCAGAGCGTTCTATACCCTAAATATTCATTAACAAAAACTGCATTACCATATTTGGCAATTTGAATCCAAGAGTAAATATCATCACAGTTTCCATCAAAATTTGAGTTCCATCCTCCAGATTTAATAAAAGCTTCTTTTTTAAAAGATACTTGAACTGGTGTGCCAAAGGGTAATACTTCTAAGAGCATTCCATAGTGAATATCCTCTTGAGAAATATAACAAGCTTGGCCAGAACCAACTCGATCGGTACGACTAACTTCTGAGCCATTCATATCTACTTGAATAGCTTGACAAGAACAAATAGCTGCTTGAGGACAAGCAAGAATTGCTTCTGTTAATTTTTCGATGCAATTAGGAGTAAGATAATCATCATCATCTAATAACTTAATCCAATCTCCTCGAGCAGCGTTAATACCTGCATTAACTGTCGCCGAATGACCGAGATTAGTTGAATTACGATGATAAATAACCCGCTTTCCTAAACTGTTAATATACTCTTCTGTTCCATCATCAGAGCCATCATCTGCAATAACAACTTCACAATCTCTAGTTTGATTTAAGGCAGATTCAACTGCGCGTTTTAATAAAGATAGGCGATTATATGTTGTAATTACAATACTAAATTTCATATCAGCAAGAAAATATTTTGCTATTTAAAATAATTAATAATATCTATTATTATTAATACTTTTATTTTGATGCTTGTCTATATAATTATGTTAAATTTACCTAAATTTAATATTCAGTATTATTACTATTATCAAAGCCTTTTTTTGTATTCATTGACAGTTGTAGTTTCTAAGAAACTTTAATAAATAACTCATATAAACTTCATTAAAAAGACATGAAGATACACGAGGATTTTTAATTAAATAAAATGCGTTGCAGCTTTTAAGTAATGATGTACAAAATATTACTGTTAGTAGTTATTAGCGATCGGCTTTTAACAATATTGTGTAAAAATGGTAGCTATTGGTTTATCTGCTCTCAGCTATTAGCATTACAATTGGCAATATTATGGATATTACTAACGATTTACACGTTGTCGAAACTAGACCTCTATTAAGTCCCGCATATATTAAAAGTGAATTTCCGCTTACAGATAAAGCAGCAGCCTTAGTGAGTCAAACCCGCGATCGCATTCGTAATATCTTAGCGGGAAAAGATAAAAGATTATTAGTAGTGGTAGGACCTTGTTCTATTCATGATGTCCAAGCTGCTGAAGAATATGGCACAAGACTAACCGATCTACGACGAGAACTACAAAATGAACTAGAAATTTTGATGCGAGTTTATTTTGAAAAACCTCGTACCACTGTAGGCTGGAAAGGATTAATTAATGACCCTCATCTAGATAATACCTACGACATTAACACTGGGTTGAGAATGGCACGAAAATTGCTTTTAGACTTAACTCATATCGATTTACCCGCAGCTACAGAATTACTCGACCCAATTACCCCTCAGTACATTGCAGAATTAATTTGCTGGACAGCTATTGGTGCTAGAACAACAGAAAGCCAGATCCATCGTCAAATGGCATCGGGTTTATCTATGCCTGTAGGTTTTAAAAATGGTACAGATGGAAGTCTTAATGCAGCCACAAATGCTATGTTAGCTGCAACGTCTCCCCATCATTTCTTAGGTATTAATAAGGATGGATTAGCCAGTATCGTCAAAACTACTGGTAATCCTGACGTTCATTTAGTTTTACGGGGTGGGAATAATAGTCCCAATTATGATACTCAAAGTGCGGAAGCTGCTGCTACTAAACTAGTTCAAAAAAATCTCAATTATCGTTTAATGATTGATTGTAGTCATGGCAACAGTAGAAAAGATTACAATCGCCAACCCATAGTTCTCAATGATATTGCTCAACAGGTAGAAGTTGGGGCATCCTATGTTATGGGTGTAATGATCGAAAGTCATTTAGTGGCTGGAAATCAACCTCTAGCTAAAGATACTACCAGTTTAGTTTATGGTCAGAGTATCACGGATGCTTGCGTTGACTGGAAAACAACTGAACAAATGTTGCGTTCTCTAGCTAAATCAGTAGCTCAAGGTAGACCAGAAATTAGAGAAAATCCAACTTTTGTCACGGTAAATTAGATTAGTTTGTTATCGATTTCTTGCATGGATGCAAGAAATTCTCGATCTTTGTTAGTCATGTCTCACGGTTCGCTTAAATTTCTGAGCCCTTCAGAATTATAATGGCGAAACCGCTGATTGTATAAAGATTTGAGAAGATATAGAGGGAACTGAGAAGCGAGGAAATTGAGAGAAGGCGATCGCGCACTGTCAGTGCGCGATCGCATCTGCTGATTCTTCAAACCTCGATAATTTGGTTGGCAGATCAGTCAGACTAAATTTGACCTCTGCCTCCTCTTAAATGACTGAAAGCTATGTGTAGAATGGTTCTCAACCCATTTATTGAACAACTAAATTTTAAAATGAGCGAACGGTGAGGTATAAAGCTTTCTAACGTAGATTAAAAAGAACAAAATTGAATTGCCAAGGAAAATTGTCCCATTTTTGTTACATTTTATTGCTTCAATTAGACTATATTAAAGCAAATTTAGCCTTAATTTGGCTATATGCTTTGATTTCACAGATTATTTTCTCTAACTAAAAAAATAAAATTATCCGATCGAGATATGTTAAGAAATATTTCTACAATGTTAATCTAGGTAAAGAAATGTTATCTACTACTGGTGTGGTCACTGCCACCGTAAATCTATAAAAACTAAAACTGAATTAGAAATAAGACCACTCAAACAAATATCTAAACCTCTTAAGATAACAAATAATTTATGAATTCATCACTTCTACCTATTTCACTCCCACCTCGCTATATTAGCTTTTTACCTCGATTTTCTAAACTGGCAAGTGTAAGTATTTTCTCCAACATGATGGTACCGTTGGCGGGAATATTTGATACAGCCTTTTTAGGGCATTTAGCAGATATTCGTCACTTAGCGGGGGTCATTCTCGCTAGTATTTTATTCGATTATCTGTATCGAATTTTGAAGTTTTTTCGCAATGGTACCAATGCTCTAACTGCTCAAGCAGTAGGAAAAGATGACCACAAAGAAATTTTACTAGCAGTGTTACGAAGTGGTTTGGTAGCCCTAGCGATCGCTCTTGGTATCTTAATTTTACAATATCCCATTCAAAAACTCGGCTTTGCTATTTTGTCTGGTTCCCCCGATATAGAAAGCTTTGGTATCGACTACTATAATGCCCGTATTTGGGGCGCACCCGCAGTTTTACTCAATTTTGTGCTAATTGGCTGGTTTTTGGGACGAGAAATGAATTCTTGGGTGTTAGCAATTTCTCTAGTGGGTAATGGCTCTAATGTCATTATGGATTATTTGATGATTAACAGATTCGGTTGGGAAAGCATGGGGGCTGGACTTGCTACCACTCTGAGTCAGTACCTAGCCTTTCTAGTTGCATTGGTAGGAGTCTGTTTGAGCATCGAATGGAAAAAGTTACCCGAAGCTAGCAAAGAAGTACTCGCTCGAGAAGCTCTCAAGTCTACTGTAGTACTCAAAGGCAATATTTTGACTCGGTATGTAGCGATGATTACTGCCTACTCCATTTTTACTAACCTCAGTGCAGCTATGGGAACGGAATTTATCGCCAAAAACGGATTACTACTTCAGATTGTACTTCTCAGCCAATTTACTGTTAATGGTATCGGCTTAACTACTCAAACTTTAATTGGTAATTTTAAAGGCAAGGGTGAAACAGACCAAATGATGCCCCTCTTGAGTGTATCTATCTTCACCAGCTTGATGATTGCGTCTCTATTTGCAGCAGTTTCTATTTTCTTCCCAGAGACAGTCTTTGGCTTATTAACTAGTCATACTAGCGTCAGTCAATCTGCTGGAGAATACACCATTTGGTTGCTTCCTCTCCTAACTTGTGGTGCTAGTGCTTTTATGTTAGAAGGATATGTCATTGGTTTGAAAGAGAGTGCTAAACTCCGTAATTCAGCTTTATTTGCTCTGGGATTAGGCTTTATTCCTTTAGCTGCTACTGCTTGGTATTTTCAAAGTAACCACTTACTCTGGTTATCTCTAACCTTTTATATGGCAGCATTGCTGATTTCTCTTGGGGTACAAGTTCCAGGAATTCAGCATAACCAAAATTTACAATTACAAGCACAAGCATCAAAGTAACGGACAATATTAGATTGAGGTAAACGTTCGTTTAACGATGAAGCAGATTATCGGTATTTAGTCAATAGGAATGTTAAATTATTAGCTTGTATTGGTTATCTATCACCTAGTATCCTTTTTGGATACTAGGTTTTTTTACATAGTAATTTTGCCTAGGTGCCTTTGCGTCTTTGCAGGAGACTAATACAGCACCAAAAATGCAAGAATAAATAAATACATACGATCGATTCTTGGCAACTTGCATTACCTAAACTACTATGGCTGAATCCCTCCAGTACCTTAGCGGTAGCGATATCCGCGACAAATTCCTTAAATTCTTTGAAGAGAGACAACACAAAATCTTACCCAGTGCATCTTTAATATCAGAAGATCCCACAGTAATATTAACCATAGCAGGGATGCTACCCTTTAAACCGATATTTCTGGGACAAAAAAAAGCACCCCAACCCCGCGCTACTACTTCCCAAAAATGTATCCGCACCAATGATATAGAAAACGTGGGACGTACTGCCAGACATCATACCTTCTTTGAGATGTTGGGTAACTTTAGCTTTGGAGATTATTTTAAAGAACAAGCTATAGAATGGGCATGGGAACTTTCTACCCAAGTGTATAAGTTACCCGCAGATAGAATTATTGTCAGCGTATTCAAAGATGATGAAGAAGCTTTTACTATCTGGCGCGATAAGATAGGCATTCCTGCAAATCGTATTCAACGCATGGGAGAAGAAGATAATTATTGGACAATGGGTGCTACTGGCCCTTGTGGCCCTTGTTCGGAACTATACTATGATTTTCATCCAGAATTGGGCGATGAGAATATAGATTTGGAAGATGACAGCAGGTTTATCGAGTTTTATAACTTGGTATTCATGCAATATAACCAAGACGCAGAAGGAAATAGAACTCCTCTACAAAATAAAAACATCGATACGGGTTTGGGTTTGGAAAGGATGGCGCAAATCCTGCAACAAGTACCCAATAATTATGAAACAGATTTAATTTTTCCAATTATCAAAACTGCTGCGGAAATTGCAGGGATAGATTACAGTAAAGCTGACGAGAAAACTAAAACCTCTTTAAAAGTAATTGGGGATCATGTCCGTGCAGTAGTTCATTCGATCGCTGATGGCGTTACTGCTTCTAATACAGATAGAGGTTATGTATTGCGTCGTCTCATTCGTAGGGTGGTGCGCCACGGTAGATTAATTGGTATTGAAGGTAATTTTATTAACAAAGTTGCTGAAACTGCGATCGCTCTTTCCGAATCGGTTTATCCTAACGTGAGAGAAAGGGAAGAGTTTATCAAAAATGAATTACAAAGAGAAGAAAATCAATTCCTTAAGACATTAGCAACAGGGGAAAAATTACTGGCAGAGATTTTAGCCAAGAAACCCAAGCAAATATCTGGGATAGAGGCATTTACCCTCTATGATACTCATGGTTTTCCTTTAGAGTTAACCCAAGAAATCGCTGACGAACAGGGTTTAACTGTTGATGTGGATGAGTTTAACGTCGAAATGAAGAAACAGCGCGATCGCGCTAGAGAAGCCCATCAAACTATCGATCTTACCGTTCAGGGTAGCATAGATAAGCTGGCAGAACATATCCATCCCACAGAATTTTCTGGTTATA
>JAAUYH010040856.1_pt1 | contig 18037 bp, 13 predicted proteins | sample 7278061 | NCBI WGS metagenome assembly JAAUYH01 (sample SAMN14350203, study PRJNA611818) | marine sediment metagenome | isolation source: surface marine sediment (0.6m) | place: French Polynesia: Moorea | collected 2018-08 | reverse complement strand
CGATCGCGAAAAAGAAGGCGAAAATCTTTCTAGCTTTTACACAGTAAGTTCGGTAGAACCAAAAATGGGATGTCAAGAAATCCCCAGAAGAGACGGAGGTTCTCATCGAAAATGGTATAATCCCAAAAATAATGCCGTTGTGCCAAATTCCTGATTGGGGTAATAAAGATTTGAAAATAGGGACTTTAAGACAAATTATTCGTCAACTAGATTTTGATTGGGAAGAATTTAAGAATTTATAAAAGATGATCGCACTCTGTCTCTACACAATAAATTGCGATCGCATATTCAACTTTTTTCCCTACGATTATGCTATTTAGAAGGGTAGGTTACACTTCATTAACACACCACCCACTCCATAAATGCGATCTCAGATTAGAGAATATAGCATTGTGCGGTTTAACCTTTATGATAAATAATCTTATCTGCCAAAGTGGCAACATTATTTTAGTTTTTAGTCTAAAATATTAACTCATTTTATTTTATTAAAATTGATAATTAGATAGTTGTATTATTTCGAGAACAACGAAAAAACTATCTGCCAAAATGGCAACATCCTCCTAGTTTTGCTCTTTAAACTGTTAGTAACAACAAATGAAGGTTGTTGCTAACAAAATTTCATTTACTAGGAGAAGTCGAATGAATATTTCCGATCTTAATTATCTAGAAGTTGTTAATACTGAAACTGGAAAAACTCTTGCTGGTGGTGGTGATCTTGAATTTAATATCACCAAAAACGTTAATCTTAACAAAGTGGTCAATCTTAACATCAACAAGAATGTTGAAGTAAACGTAAACAACAAAGATCTATTAGCTACTGCTGAAGCTGATGCTGAAGCTTTCGGTCTCCATGCTCTAGCTGAAGTTGATGCTTATACTTTAGTTGATAGAGAGAATGAGCTAGCATTTGCTTACGCTGAATCTACTGCTGCTATTGACCTTGATGGCGATGGAAATGGTGGATAATTAATTAATTTGAGGTTTTGGGTATTTATGCTCTTGTCCAGATGGATAGTTGCATTTTTATGAACCTAATTTAAGTGTCATAGCAACAGCAAGTCAATCTCTACCCTGGAGATTAATGCTTCTTGTTTCCATAAAAATACCGCTAAAAGTAAAAACTCATAGCGGCGAAGAAAGATGTTATTGCTGGAAGCTTAACCAATCAAAAAGCTTTCAGCAAGTTTATCTTGTTTATCCTATCTTATCTTAATTGGAAATAAGAATCAGACAGTTGATTCTGTAGAAGCGATTGACTAATCGCCTCAGGCTTGAGCTAATTATGAGTAAGAGTTAATGGAGGAAAGGATAAAGGTTATTTTGATATCTTTTTTTCTGTTATCCTTTAACCTGACTTCTATCAGAAGTCTATTGTGCCTTGTTGCACAATATTTTTGAGCATTGTGCAATAAGTTTTTACCAATTATACCCAAATGTCCTCAAAATATCAAAATATCTTGATATGACGGTTGGTTGAAGTAAAGTTTATGACTCATCAAACTTCTAAGAGCGAATGACTTTATTTGTGAGATACATTAAATATTATTATTGGTCTAATTTGTAGTTCGGTTGCTATGTAAAGTTTGAGTAGGATTATTTGAAGCCAGAATTAATCATGATTAATTTTCTAGGAATATCAATCGAATCAGACGAAATTATCGACTTCCTCAAGGGGGAAATGCTCTTAAAGGACGTCTGTCAAAAGATTGTGTATCAAAAAATCATTGAAAAAGCTGCTACAGAAAACAATATAGCGATCGCGCCATCAGAAATTGAAACTGAAGCCGACAGCATTCGTTACGGAAAACGCCTGGAAAAAGCTGCTGATACTTTGGCTTGGTTAGAAGATCAGATGGTGACAACAGAAGAATGGGAAGCAGGAATTAAAAATCGTCTGTTGGCTCAAAAATTAGCTGCTAACTTATTTGACAAAGAAGTAGAATCATATTTTGCCCAAAATCGCCTGGATTTTGATCAGTTCATCCTCTATCAAATTGTTGTTCCTTATGAGCAACTAGCTCAGGAAATATATTATCAAATTGAAGAAGAGGAAATTAGTTTTTATGAAGCTGCTCATCTATATGATATGGATGAAGCACGCAGGTATCGTTGCGGTTATGAAGGTAAGATTGGTCGCTGGAGTTTACCACCCCGTTTAGCAGAAGCGATCGGTAATGCTCATCTAGGTCATATTGTAGGACCCATCGCCACAGAAGAAGAACAAAAATATCATATATTGATGATTGAAGAGTTTATTCCAGCCGAATTAACCCCCGAAAGGCATCAGGATATTGTTAATCGGCTTTTTCAAGAGTGGCTCACAGGTGAGTTTAACTCGGTAGTTCACAATAAGTAATAAGGAACAAGGAACGAGGAGGGGGATTCAATCTCGTTAGACAATAGGCAAAATGGCAACATAATTTGGGTTTTCCTATCTATCATTAGGACTATGAAGATCGACCATGCAGGCTTTGTCTGCCCACAAGCCTTGTCGCTCAGACAACTTGTTCTCTTACTGGCAACCCAAACACCATTTGGTAACTACCGATGAAGACCGAAAAATTTTTAGAATCCAATATTCAATCCCTAATTAATACAGCAGTTCAGAAACATCAGTTAGGTAAATTAGATGAAGCTGAATCTGTATACAGACAAATATTACACATTCAGTCCGATTATGGAGTAAGAACAGTTGCTTCCGGAAACCGATATAATCTTATAGCAATTACCAATTTGGGTAACGTACTTCAGCAACGGGGTAAGTTAGATGAGGCAGTAGAGTCCTATCAGCAAGCCATTGACCTCAAACCTGACTGGGCTCAGACTCATTACAATTTGGGTAATGTACTTCAGCGACAGGGCAAGTTAGAGGAAGCAGTAGAATCCTATCAGCAAGCTATTGCTCTCAAGCCTGACCCTGGGGTTTATAATAACTTGGGCAATGCACTCCAGCGACAGGGCAAGTTAGAGGAAGCAGTAGAGTCCTATCAGCAAGCTATTGCTCTCAGACCTGACCCTGGGGTTTATAATAACTTGGGCAATATTCTTCGGCGACAGGGCAAGTTAGAGGAAGCAGTAGAATCCTATCAGCAAGCTATTGCTCTCAAACCTGACTTTGCTGAAGCTTATCACAATCTGGGCAATGCACTCCAGCGACAGAACAAGTTAGAGGAAGCAGTAGAATCTTACCAGCAAGCTATTGCTCTCAAACCTAACTTGACTGAAGCCTATCAAAATTTGGGCAATGCCCTCCAGGAACAGGGCAAGCTCGATGAAGCAATAGAGTCCTATCAACAAGCTCTGCGCCTCAAACCTGACCCTGGGATTTATAACAATTTGGGCAATGGATTCAAAGAACAAGGCAAGTTAGATGAAGCAATAGAGTCCTATCAACAAGCTCTGCACCTCAAACCTGACTGGGCTCAGGCTCATTACAATTTGGGCAATGTCCTCCAGCAACAGGGGAAGTTAGATGAAGCAGTAGAATCTTACCAGCAAGCCCTACAGCTCCAACCTGATGCCGTGATTTATAACAACTTAGGCAATGCACTCAAGCAACAGGGCAAGTTCGATAAAGCAGTAGAGTCTTATCGACAAGCTCTACAGCTCAAACCTGACTGGGTTCAGGCTCATTATAATTTGGGAAATGTCTTCCAAGGACAGGATCGGTTAGATGAAGCAATAGAATCTTACCAGCAAGCCTTGCGCCTCAAACCTGATGCTGGAATTTATAATAACTTGGGCAATACATTCCAGGAAAAGGGACAGTTGGAGGTAGCGATAGAGTGCTACCAACAAGCTATTAGCCTCGAACCTGATGCTGCGGTTTATAACAACTTGGGTAATGCACTCAGAAGCAAGGGACAGTTAGAAGCAGGATTAGAGTGCTACCAGCAAGCTATTCGCCTTGAACCTGACTTTGCTCATGCCAAATTTAACCTCTGTATGAGTCAACTTCCCGTCATCTATTCCAGTGTTGACGAAATCCAGTTTAATCGAGATCAGTATCAGCAATATCTACAAAAGTTAGCTCAGAGCTATCAAATTGCGAATCAAGAAGAACAAGTGAAAGCTGCTGAAGCTGTTGGTTCATGCCAGCCTTTTTATCTAGCCTATCAAGGCTTAAATGACCGAGATTTACAGCGAACTTATGGGGAAATGATTTGTCAGTTAATGTCCAGTCGCTATCCCCAGTTCAGCCAGCCAAAACCTATTGCCACTTTAACAACCAAAGAAAAAATTCGAGTGGGTTTTGTTTCAGGATTTTTTAGGTATCATTCCAATTGGAAGATTCCCATTAAGGGATGGGTTGAAAATTTAGACAGCAATAAATTTGAGTTATTTGGTTATCATACTGATCCAATACAGGATCAGTGTACAGCCATAGCAGCTCAAGCTTTTGTCAAATTTATTCAGGGTCCTCTATCAGTAGAAAAATGGTCTGAGCAGATTGCCCAAGACAATTTACACGTACTGATATTTCCTGAATTAGGGATGGATCCCATGACAGTTAAGTTAGCCTGTTTAAGGCTTGCTCCCATTCAAATGACATCTTGGGGACACCCGAATACTAGTGGAATGTCGACCATTGACTATTATTTAAGTAGCGACTTAATGGAACCAGAAAATGCTCAAGAACATTACACTGAGAAGTTGGTAAGATTGCCCAACTTATCGATTCATTACTCTCCTGTTGAAGTTGAAAGGAAAGCAGTAAGCAAAACAGAAATAGGTATCAAAGATGATGAGATTATGTTCTGGTGCTGCCAATCTTTATTTAAGTATTTACCCCAACATGATGATGTATTTCCGAGAATTGCCCAAGAACTAGCTAAATGTAAGTTTGTCTTTATTAGCCATCATCAAAGTGAACAAGTTACTGATGTATTTCGCCAGCGTTTGAGCCGAGTCTTTGAAGAACTGGGATTAAATTATCAAGACTACTGTATTTTCTTGCCTCGCCTAGATAAAAATACTTTTGCTGGAACAGCAGCCATAGCAGATGTTTTTCTCGATAGCATTGCTTGGTCTGGTTGTAACTCTAGTTTGGAAGCGATTAACTATGATATTCCGATTGTTACTTGGCCAGGAGAATTGATGCGGGGAAGACATAGTCTAGCTATGCTCAAAATGATGGGTATTGAAGAGATGATTGCTGCGACTAAAGATGAGTACGTGAAGATTGCGGTTTGTCTCGGTCAAGATGCTCAATATCGCCAACACATATCTGAGCAAGTTGCTGAGAATAAGCACAAGTTATATGGGGATTTGGAACCAATAAAAGCTCTAGAGAATTTTCTCTTGAATACAGTTGACAGTTATGTAGCAAAAAGTGACCAAGAATATAAAATAACTGTATAGTGAGCTAATATTTAGAGAGCGATTTCTGACTCTAGCCCATGTGGGGTTCGGGGAGCTATAGTCCCCGCGCCAATCAAGAGGCTCGATGCCTCGTAGGTTGGCAACCTGCTTGGTTCTGTACATACTTAATAAGAGTATCAAGAGGTGCATCTCCACAAGAATCAATTGAATATCCTTCTGTCCAAAAAACTCTTCTCTAATTTTTCTACGTGATATTATTATTCTATGTGAATATCATATCAATACAAACTTAGACCAACAAAAGAGCAAGTCAGCGTGTTTGAGTCGTGGCTGGAGAAAATGCGCTGTCAATATAATTATTTGCTTGGTCAAAGGTTTGATTGGTGGTCGCAAAATAGATGTGCGGTAAACGCCTGTCCGTTAATTTGTTATCTGCCGAAGCTCAAAGACAACCCAAGTTACTATGACCAAAAAAAGTCATTAGTAAAACTTAAAGAGAACAGACCTTGGTACAGAGAGATTAATGCACAAGTACTACAGAATTGTGTAGTAGCGAGTGCATAAGACCTTTGAGCGTTACCTAAAAGGAGATAAAAAAGGTAAACGCTCTGGGCGACCAAGATTCAAAGGAAAAGGACGTTATCGCAGTTTTACTTATCCTCAATTGGGCAAAAATCCTATCAAGGGAAATCTAATTAACTTGTCTAAGATAGGTTGGGTCAAAATGATTCTTCATCGACCTTTGCCAGATGGATTTAAGCTCAAGACTGCAACTATCACCAAAAAAGTTGATGGTTGGTATGTTTCATTAAGCTTAGAAGATAAGTCTGTACCTCAATTCGAGCCTGATATCATCCCCACATTAGAAAATAGTATCGGAATAGATTTAGGGCTTGAAAAAATACTTTCAACTTCTACTCATGAATTCATTTTTCCTCCCAAATATTTCCGTGTTTTGGCGCAAAAATTAGGAAAGTTGCAGCGCAAAGTAGCTGACTTAAATAAAGGTAGTCGAGCTAGAAAAATACTTAATCGAAAAATTGCTAAATTACCGAACTCATATCAAGTTAGAAAAATACCCAAAACACATAAATCTCGGTGGGGAAGTTTGACGTTACCGTACACCAACTGCGTCGAAGACTAGGGTGCGAAGTAACTTCCCTACAATAAATCTGTCTGAAATAATATTAATTTGCTAAATATTCCGATTAGCAAGAATGAGGGAACTTCGATTATTGAGGAACAAGCTAAAGAATACTATTACCAAGAAAATTTAGTATAATTTTTGAAAAAATCAGTATTTTCACTCGGCTTATCTAAACTATCAACTTACTGTTGATTAATTCTATGCCTAATTTTAATCCCTTTAATAGTTCTCCAAGTTGTTTGCCAAAAGGATATTATACTTTAATTAATCATCCCTACAAATTTATTTTCTTCTGGAATGCCAAGTGTGGTTGTTCAACCATAAAAAAAATATTTTATGAAATTACAGAAGGGAATGAATATTCAGGTGATAACATTCATGAATTTATCGGGTATTTAAATTCGCATAAATATTTTGTACCCAAAGAAAAACTCGTCAATTACAGTCACTATAAAAAGATAATCGTAGTTCGAGACCCCTGGTCAAGGCTAGTCAGTTTTTACACTAATAAAACTCTTTCAGCTAATCAAGAATCTGATATAGATATTTATGGTATTTTTGATTCTAAGAATTATTCATTTAATGAATTAGTTCATATTCTATTCGTTATGAAACCTGAATTGTTTCAACATCACCTAGAACTTCAATCTTCTGGCATCGAAGATATTGAATTCGATCATGTTATTCTGCTTTCAGAAATGTCCCAAAAACTACCTTCAATACTTCAATCATTAGGAATTGATATTGCCCAATTACACTCTCTTACTACAAATATTAATTCTACTTCCTATGATTCAAGCTTTAGTGAGAAAGTCATACACCTAAAGCCTCAAGAATTTAAGAATTTGAATCGACTACCTAGCTATCATTGCTTTTATAACGAAACATTAACATATATGGTAGCCGAAATTTATGAGAGAGATATTCTCAAGTTTAATCTTATTGACATCCTCGCTGTCCTTGAAGAACAGCGATTCCAAAGCTAGATAGGAAGCGATAATTGTTCCCATTCTACTTTACGAGTTGACGGCTCATCAGAAACAGCCACTATTGCGGTCTTACATCTCTTCCCCGTCCGTTTTAAATCGTGGATATGCCCTACCCCGATTGAATCAATTAATTTTGCTGAGTTTATATCTCGACAATGTCTTGTGTGGCAATTAACACAGACTATCTCTCTAACTGAAAGGTCTAATTTGCCCCACCTATAATGACATTCCGAACAAACTTGTGATGTTGGTTGCCATCGATCAATAATGTGAACATCGCGACCATATTTATTAGCTTTTGCCTCGCACATATCACGAAACATTCGCCATCCAGATTCACTAATTGCTCTTGATAATTTGCGATTTTTGAGCATTCCTGAGACGTTTAAATCTTCTAGACAAACAATTTGATTTTCTGTTATCAATCTAGTAGATAATTTATCCAAGAAATCTTTTCTTATACAAGCTAATTTAGCTTTTAGTTTGGCTAATTTGATTCTGATTAATTCACGTTTTTTACTCCCTTTTTGTCTTTTTGATAATCTTCTTTGGGTGCGTCTGATTTTACGCTCTAATTTGCTATAGTTGGGGGCATAAACTTTTTCTGATGTTGATAATGCAGCAAAAATTTTTATTCCTAAATCAATCCCAATTGATTCATTTTTAGGAGCAATAATTTCAGGTTCAATCTCAACAACAAAACTGAGAAAATAACGATTAACTCTATCCTTGATTACTGTTACTGATGACGGCTCAGATGGTAGCTCTCTCGACCATTTAGTTTTAAGCAATCCGATTTTAGCTAGATAGACTTTATTACTTTTAATTGAAAACCCACCTTTTCTAAACCTAGCACTTTGTTGATTATGCTTTTTTTTGAATCTGGGATAGCCTACCTTTTTTCCTTTCCTTTTTGCAGATTTTGAATCAAAAAAGTTCTTATATGCTGTTCCTAAATCGATAATCGATTGTTGTAATGGAATATTTGATACTTCTGATAACCATGCTCTTTGTTCAGTCTTTTTAGCTTGAGTTATGCACTGTTTTTGTAGCTCTGAATTTTTGGGTAATTTTTCACTTTTTTTGCACAATGCCAGCGCATCATTGTATACGACTCTTACGCAGCCAAAAAGCTGTCCCAGTCTTTTACGCTGTTGGTCTGTTGGATAAACTCTGTATTGGTATCGTGCTTTCATAAGTGATATTATATATTGGTCTGCAAATAAAATCAATCATGTATCGACGAGAAAGGCATTCTGTTACAGATCTTAAAATTCACTTGGTCTGCGTTACCAAATATCGTGAAGATGTATTTTCAGAGCGAGAGCTAATACTTGTCGACAAAGTATTTCGCGAGGTAGCAGAAAAGATGAATTTTCAAATATTAGAAATTAATGGCGAAAAAGAACATCTTCATGCCCTAATTGAATATCCCCCCAAGCTTTCAGTTTCTAAAATAGTTAATGCTCTCAAGGGTGTTTCTAGCCGTAGATACGGACAAGCTGGTTTTAGAAAACCTAAAAATGGCAAAGCTTTGTGGAGTCCTAGCTACTTTGCTGTGTCTGTTGGGGGTGCGCCTATTGAGACGCTTATCAAATATATTAAAGAACAAAGCCGTCCTTCGCTGCCCTAAAGAACGGGGCTTGTATCCCAACAGTTTCGGTCACATTTTACCGAATATTGGTTTAAAGGCTGATATCTCCAAACAATTAATAAGTAATGAGAAATATCCATTACTGAATAATTAAAAAGTCTGTAGCAGTTAATGCAGGAATATCTCGCAAAATGGCAAACTGACCTCCTTCTCCTAATCCATCATCAGAACCATTTTGGTTATAGAATAAGTTGCCTGTACTAGCACTGTAGGTAATAAAAGCATCGCTAAGTGCAGCAAGGTCATCAGTAGCTACTACTTCAAATTCATTAGGATTCATGGAACTATCTATAGTTAGAGTTAGAGCATTAAAGGTTATTTGGCTTAGAACAATTTTATCAGTATTAACTGTTAGGTCAGTAATGAGGTCTACTCCTATTTGGGCAGAGTTAAAAGCTTCCGAACTTTCATAAATAAATTGATCTGCACCTAAACCACCTGTAAGAGTGTCATTGTCCCGAGCACCTTTAAGCTGGTCATCACCATCATTACCCCTGAGCATATCATTACCACGACTGCCTTGGAGTAGGTCATTATCCCGACCCCCTTGGAGTAGATCATCACCTTTCCCGCCATTTAAGGTGTCATCACCCCGACCGCCAAAAGCGCTATCATCACCATCCCCTCCCCTAAGGCTATCATCATCTCGACCGCCCTTGAGTAGGTCATCACCTTTACCGCCACTCAGGGTATCATCACCCCGACTGCCAAAGACGCTATCATCCCCATCACCGCCAATAGCAGTATCATCATCCCGACCTCCTTGGAGTAGGTCATCACCTTTTCCCCCATTCAGGGTATCATCACCTCGACCACCAAAAACCTCATCATCCCCATCCTCTCCAGTGAGGCTATCATCATCCCGACCGCCCCTGATTAGGTCATCACCTTTCCCGCCGCTCAGGGTATCATCACCCCGACCACCAAAAACCTCATCATCACCATTTTCTCCAGTAAGGCTATCATCATCTCGACCGCCCCTGAGTAGGTCATCACCTTTCCCGCCACTCAGGGTATCATCACCCCGATCGCCAAAAACGCTGTCATCACCATCCCCTCCACTGAGGCTATCATCATCTCGACCCCCGTGGAGTAGGTCATCCCCACCAGCTCCAATCAGAGTATCATCACCCCGACCACCAAAAATGCTATCATCCCCAAAACTGGCATAATATTTGTTATCTTGTTTAGTTCCGAACCAAAGATCATCCCAGATTGTGCCATAGGTAAAATCTGAACCCAAATTATTAATAAAAGAATCCCCTAACCATTCAACAACACTATAACTAGTTTTGACCAGGGTTATGTTCGTATTCTGCTCAAAGGTGCGCTGATAAATGCCTTCATTGTCAAAGTCAATAAAGTCAAGACCGTTATCGAAATCAATATCAATATCGTAACCGTAATAATCTAGTATAAAATTATCGCTAAAGATTACGTCCAAACTACCACTTTGTTCAGAAGAAAGTAAGTACCCTGAAATATCAGCATGATCTAAGAGCTGAACATTATCGGGATCGGAAGTGTCTAGAACTAAGAACCCGATGTTTAATAAAGCCTCCGTATATTCAACATCAGGATTATCAATTTCTTTAGCTTCTACTGATAAATAGGTTAAAAAATCAAAAGAAAATGTTTCTCCTTCTGCTACTGCAAAATTAGCAACAACTAGGCTATCACTGGTGGCACTTCCTTGAAAAGCACCTTCGCCACCCAAGCCACTAGTTTCTGTATAAAGTCCTGAAATGTCAAGGTTCTGGAAAAAAGCTTCAGCCTCAGAATGAGAAATGGTTTCACCACTTTCAGCTAAAGTTAGAGCCTCCACATCAACTAAAGTTCCCAAAGGAGCATGGCTATAGTTTGAAAAACTAACATCGCCTATAGCGTCAACATGATTATTAAGCATCTTTTGTCCGCCTGAATAACAGTAAATACAAAACTTGTAAGCACAGTCATTTCAATTTAGAGTGAGACAATCCATCCTTGCTATAAGAAGCTTTCGGCAAAAAAAATGTTTCATTTTTATTGTTTCATTCTTATTTGAAACAACTATAATTATTCAAGCTTTCAACCAATCTATGTTGCCATTTTGGCGAGTTTCTTCTGTTTACTAAGATTTAGTAATATTAGTTTACTAAAAAAAATATTTAGAGTTCGGAGTAACCTGGGTAAGATGATATCTGAAAAGTAGTTGTGCTTAAGGAAGGCTTACTGCTAAGAGCATAGCATCTTCAGGGACACTTTAATTTTTACTCAACATAACCCTAGCAGCATTGCTGCCAGGGTTAAACTTGATTCTCAAAACTATCCACCATTCTACATTAAGCTTTATTATTGAGCGTAACTTGAAAAGAATTAATTGCTCGCGGGATTTTAGATTAATAACTGGCTTTTGTAGTTTCTAAGCTCTACTTATTTAGAATGCTCCGTCGCCATTAAGGTCAATAGCAGCAGTAGATTCAGCGTAAGCAAATGCTTCTCCATTGCCACCAGAACCAGGAATTTGCCAAGGAAATTGAGCTGTAGCATTAAAGTCCCAAGTACCTATGTCTCCGAGAGACTCAGCTACAATATGGAGACTAACTGGAACTTCAAATGGGTCATTGTTGGATGGAATGTCTGCACCACCGTTAGGAACAAAATTAAAGACAGCATTATTCTCTGCAAGGTTAATCAGAAGACCGCCTGTCATTGCAAAAAGAACTTCCCAAGAGTCTCCTGCTGGTACAGTTAAGCTAAGATTCCCTCTTTCACCTGCTTCTTCTATGTCGTTTAAATTACGGTCGATATGGCGTTCACCAAAGTCTATAGTAAATGGATCAGGGTTTTCATATTGCCATAAATCTCCATCTGGTACGTCTGGTAAGTTGGCAACACTGTTTAGAGTTAAATCATCGATTGTCAACAATGGCTGAGGCAGACCAGTATCAGCTGGAGGTGCTGGCTCTCCATGGAGGGGGAAAAGCACATCAAAGCCGTTTACGTCATCTACGTCTGGTAGTTGTTCAGATACGCCTGGTGACATATCTTGATTAAAATCGATTGAAATATCATTTCCTGGATCTACGTCATGAAATGGCACCACGTTCCCTTGGAGTTGTACCTGACCAGGATTGAAAATTTCGATAGGCGGTTCTTGTTCGCCGAATTCTCTAACGTAAGTATAAGCATCAACTTCAGCTAGAGCATTTAGACCAAAAGCTTCAGCATCAGCTTCAGCAGTAGCCAAGAGATCTTTGTTATCTACGTTTACGTCAACATTTTTGTTGATGTTGAGATTGACTACTTTATTGAGATTAACGTCCTTGGTAATATTAAAATTAAGATCACCCATGGTTTTTCTCCTTGGTTGTGATTAATTGTTGCAACGATCTATCAAGTATCTTTGCTAACAATATAGGGAGAAAATATCGGGCTATGTTGCCAAACTGGCATAAACAGTAACTACCTATTTTGAGCATTTAAATAGGTGTTTTAAAACCAAACATAATAAATTTTGATATTTTATTCTTTTTTTTTAGTTATAAATAAATTCCAGAAAATAAAATTTAGTATTTATCTTGTTTCTTCGTCACTACATAATTTTTAGACAAAGCGATCGCCTGCTAGCAATCCAATTTATTGACAGAATTTGAGTACTCGTCAGCACATAATTCTGGGGAAAAAACGATCGCGCCTTAAGGAAGCAATATATCAATGGCGATTGGAAAAAAAAAACGAGAAAGCGATCGCATATTATCAAGCTAAACTTGTGGACACGATTTTTGCGATCGCTCATGAGATTTTGGGTAATAACTCGCCTCAGCATTTTCTAACCTATATTTAGCTACTACATGATGCCATCAAGGTCAATAGCAGCAGTGGATTCGGCGTAAGCGAATGCTTCTCCATCGCCACCGGATCCGCCGGGACAGTCACCAACAACTGTAAACTGAGTAGCCCAATCACTAATTCCTACAGCTGGATTTTGAAGAGTTTCAGCTTCAAAAACGAATTCAGTAACTTGAAAGTCAGTTGACCCATCTATTATACATGGATCATTATATGTAATGACAGCAGCATTGTTGTTTACAAATGCTTCAAACTCAAGTTCAATAGGACCTAACGGAGGAGTTACGGGAGGGATTTCACCAGGTCCTACATACTCAGCAAGAAATTCGGTTCCTTCCGGTACAGTTAGTATGAAGTCACCACTACCTGTTAAACCGTCACCATTAAGGTCAAGTGTTCTCTCTCCGAAGTTTACTATCCAATCTTGAGTTAGTCTATATTCAGCTTCCAGGTCTCCATCAGGTGTAATAAATACAGGGGCTTCTGTTCGCTCAAGGTTAAAATCAGTAATCTCAAGAACACCAGTCTGTGGTAGGGGAGCATCAGGTGTAATAGGAGGACTAGTCCCCTCTGGTGGTGTAGTTAAAGAGGTTAAGCTGCCAAAGCCGTTAATATCATCTACATCTGGTGGGGCAGTACCATCGCCTTCAAAAATGATATTTATATTATCATATACACCATCGGTATTCGACCCATCGTCAAAGTCCAACTGAAGTGAATTACCCAGAAGGTCTACTGTACCCTCGGCACTTGTAGGAGGTACTCCGCCATCTTCTTCCCTAACGTAAGTATAAGCATCAACTTCAGCTAGAGCATTTAGACCAAAAGCTTCAGCATCAGCTTCAGCAGTAGCCAAGAGATCTTTGTTCTCTACGTTTACGTCAACATTTTTGTTGATGTTGAGGTTGACTACTTTATTGAGATTAACGTCCTTAATAATATTAAAACTAAGATCACCCATGGTTTTTCTCCTTGGTTGTGATTAATTGTTGCAACGACCTATGAAGTATCGTCACTAAGAATAGTAGGAAAAAGATATGGGATCATGTTGCCAATTTGGCAGAATTATTAACTATTTATTTTTGACGTTAAAATCAAGTTTTATTGAGTAAACAAAATAAGTTTTGACGTTTTAGTTTTGTTGTTTTTAGTGAAAAATAAAACTCCACTACTCTTTATGATTAGCTTGTGTTTATTGAACATTAAATGCTGAGAGTAGTTGTTAGGGGTTAGGGGTTAGGTGTTAGGTAGTAGGTTTTAGCGATTAGGTATTAGGGATTAGGTATTAACTCCGAACTTTGAATTCCGAACTCACATTTTATTCTTGACGATTTTTTTTAATTCTTTAACTACAGTTGTGGTACTAATATTCAATACCCTTGATATTTCTCGAACAGTATTACCATTAAGCTTCATTTCAACTATTTTTTGCTTAGTTTTGGCATCTCGTCCTGGATAATCTAAATTAAGGCTAAAAGTGACACGAAAACAATCACGGTTACAACAACGATAGCGTTGTTTGCCATTCGATGATTTGCCATGTTTAATTACATTCGTGCCATGACAATCGGGACATTGAACTGGAACACAAAATGCCATGAAACGAGAAAGTTATTAGCAATTTATGTGGTTATTAGCTAGTAGTTAGTTAAAGCCTAAAAACTAGAAATTTTAGGTTCTATACCAATAGAAAACTATTGTTAATCAGGGGAAACAAATCTGACTATAGGAGCAAGACTTGCAAGACCAAGTCCTAAGAAAGCAGCAATTACATCATCATTAAAGAGAATTAAGGCGTTTCCACTCTCATCTTCGGAAAAACCATAAGTTCCTTGGCTGGTAACGTTAAGCTGAATTATATCCCCAAGCTGAAAGTCTTCAATAATGGCAAAATCTGACGCGCCATCTCCGAAGTAGAAAACACTATCTAAATCTCCTAGGACAAAGGTATCTGCATCACTACCACCAGATAGTCGATCTATTTCACCAGTTCCTGTTCCACCTCTGCCACCAGTAAGAGTATCACGTCCTCCTTCTCCATCCAGTTCATCACTTCCTTCTCCACCCTTGACTTCATCATTGCCAGTACCACCCAAGATAACATCATTTCCTAGGTTTCCATCTAGTTCATCATTGCCCGCACCACCAGAGATACCATCATTTTCGGTGCCACCATCGACTGTATCATTACCATCACCAGCAAATATTAGGTCAAAACCCCCAGCACCCAAGATGTCGTCATTACCTTCGTCACCAGATATGGTATCATCCCCTGCGACTCCATTTATTGTGTCATGACCAGGACCTCCTGATACGAGGTCATCACCTCTACTAGTGCTGATGTTATCATTACCAGCACCACCTTCGACATTATCGTCTCCTAGACCAGAATATATTTCATCATTCCCAGCGCCACCAGAGATAGTATCATTATCTCTACCGCCATTTAAAAAATCATCACCAGCACCACCATCTATGCTATCGTTGCCATCATCCCCAAACACAGAATCATCACCGTTGGCTCCAGTTAGGGTATCATTCTCATCACCACCAAAAACTACATCATTACCTTCTCCTCCATCTATTTGATCATCACCTTCATCTCCTCTGAGAAAATCATCTCCTCCCTCACCAGATAAAGTGTCATTCCCTTCTTGGGCGCGAACAATATCTCGTGCTGAAGTCCCCTCGAATCGATTAGGTTTTTCGGGTTCTGGGAAAATATCTCGGAGGCTTGGACGACGAGTTCTATCTCGACGTTCTCTTCTTCGGCTGAGGCTCTCGCCTACTCGCCACTCAATTATCATGGCTCCTATCTCCTCATTCCTGATTGCTATAGTTATTGATTGTTACTAAGAATTGGTATTTCCAAATAAGTTGCTCAAAAAACTTCAGTCATACACCTTTTACGATAAAGAAGTTACTTTTGAGATATGTGCCAAAATGGCAGTTTTTTATTTAAGGTAATTTGAGCGTTCGATGAATTGTTGATTCGTTGCGTTAGAAAGAAACAAATTGTTTCCTAAGAGTTCGGAGTTCCTAGTTATGATTTTTTTTACAAAAAAAAAAATTAGGGGTTCAGGGATATCTAACCAATACTTTTAGAACTGGAGTTTAGACTAACTCCTCCCCCTTCACCCTCTCTAGTCAAACTCAACGGTTTAGTATGGTGCTGTTTATTGTAGATGCTTTATGTGTAGCAAACATTTAGTGATTTGATATAATTTTAGATTCAAACTCCTAGTAGCTGGAGCATTTTAATTGACCTATTTATTTCGTTACAAGCGTCGTTTAAGGATAGTTAGAATCCTATCGTATATTGAAAGTAAATTTTTTTAAGATTAATAAAGTCTTATCAACAAAATTAGGTAATTTTAGGTAGTCCCTATAAACTAATTGAATAGACTAAATATCTTTTTTGGAAACTAGATTGAAGTTTCAAAAATCTTCAAATTATTGTAATAATTAATACCAATTATTAATCAATATGGTTGCTGGTACTAGTAAATCGACAATTAACAACTGGGTTCCTGGTGATTGGAACGAATACCTGGAAAATATTAATAATCCTATATATCAAAAAGCAAAAACTTATTACTATACAGGAGAATATAGGGTCGAAATTGGAACTGTGGGTAATTCTCATGCTCAAGCTCACTCAATGATGAATCATGCAATTTATTTATATGCAACTCTTAGAGGTATAGCTCTAAATGGCAAAGATAATTGCAGCTATCGTCATCCTAAAATATTTGCTATACAACCAGATTTATCTTTTTACATTGAAGATCGTGCAAATATTATTCCTTGGGAAACGGAAATAATTGATTTGAGTCAGTACCCAATACCAGATTTAGTGATCGAGGTGTCTGATAGTTCTGTATCAGATGATTTGGGTAGAAAAAGGTTATTATACGAAGATTTAGGTATATCAGAATATTGGATTGTTGATGTAAATTCGATTCGAGTAATTGCTTTTAAAATCGAAAATCAAGGTAGTAAAAGAATTAGAGAATCAGCAATACTATCAGGATTAAAAATTCAGACCCTAACTGAAGCTTTACAACGTAGTAAAAATATTAATGATACAAAAGTTAGCAGTTGGTTGTTACAAGAATTTCAAAAATGATAATTTCCAAAATAGTAGGGTGGGCATTGCACTAAAGTATATCCGAAGGTGTATCCTTTAGGACTTCCTTCGGTCGCCCACCCTACAAACATCTAACCAGCAGCTACTGGTTGACTAATTCCGACTAATTTTTCACTCAATTCCCATAACTTCTTAGCTTTATTTTCATCCAAAGCTTCATTAGAAACTTCTTGTACAAAAGAAGTACGTCCTTCTTGTTGTCTGTTACCCCAACTAAAATAAGCCCCTGATTCTTTGTATTTATCTTCTGCTACAACTTGAGCTACGCGATCGCCAGCCAATTCTTGGGATACATAACCGCCAGTAATATTCTTCTGGAATAAAGGAAAGATTTTACGGAATAGAGGATAGTGATTGCGGAATAGGGGAGTATCCGCTACGCAACCAGGATATAAAGAAGAGAAAATAATTCCTGTAGATTGGTGATAGCGTCGGTGCAATTCTCTCATAGTTAGTACATTGCAGAGTTTACTATCTTTATAAGCTTTTCCTGGCTTAAATTTCTTACCATTAATCATGGTAATGGGATCTTTAAAACCTGCTTCCATTCCTTCTAGGTTGCCTAAATCTGGAGGTGCGGGGATAGGAATTTTACCGCCTAATTCTTTGGGGTTAGCTGTTACAGTACCTAAGATAACCAGTCTTTTATCAGTAGAAGGAGATTTCATTAAATCCCCTAACATCAAATTACATAGGAGAAAATGTCCTAAGTGGTTAGTTGCGACACTTAATTCATAGCCATCTGCACTTCGCATCGGCTCTTTTAGCAAGGGTAAATAAACCGCTGCATTACAGACTAAAGCATCTAACTGTTTACCAGTAGCACGAAAATCATCAACAAACTTACGTACACTATCTAAAGATGCTAGATCGAGGTGAATAATACTGTAATTGTCTTGAGGAATATTAACTTCTTTGGCAGCATTTCTAGTTTTGTCCAGGTT
>JAAUYH010229467.1_pt1 | contig 18038 bp, 10 predicted proteins | sample 7278061 | NCBI WGS metagenome assembly JAAUYH01 (sample SAMN14350203, study PRJNA611818) | marine sediment metagenome | isolation source: surface marine sediment (0.6m) | place: French Polynesia: Moorea | collected 2018-08 | reverse complement strand
GATTTCGAAAAGTTCATGAATCAGCCGGAAAATTGGGAATCGGCCGCTAGATTGGAAATGATATGACTTCGTGAAAATCTGTGTTATAGAAATTGAACCCAGCACAATTATGCTGCGAGTGTGGTGCGAATGGACATCTTTTAGACACTTGAAATTCAAATTTGAAGCTAATGATGCTAGCAGATAGTTTCGATGGATGAATTCAGGCCGACAGAATCGTCTTAGCTCCGAGAAGTACATTGAAATAGATTTTGAATGCCAGAAATCTCAATTTGGCAAGCAGAATTTTGTTCTTTTAAGCTAGAATTTGAAGATTGCAGCTTGTAAAAATGGAATGCAAAAACATTTTATTTGGAGAGGTGAAACAGATTCAGGGAAATCATTTGCTAAAAAGAGGTAGCATATGAAAGAATGTAGGGCTATTCTGAGTTGCATCTCGAGTATCTCCACACAATTCGATTGCGATCGAAATCAGTTGGTTCAATATTGCTATAAAAATTCTAATTCGGATGCACCACGAAAGCCAGGCTTAAAACCCGGTGAATTCTGTCGGGTCGGATAAAATTTACTTTACTTATCAACCGTGAAAGTTGAGGATACGCAAAACTGTAATCGTCCTGAACACATAAAGCAAACTTGAATTGGTTCTATTTCGGCCTTATCTATGGACCTTTGACTGCGACAATCTTGTCGTAAGCGTTCAATACAAAGCAGACGAGAGGATATACCGATCTAAAGTTGTTTGTTCCCACAGAAATCAAACCTAGGCAATTTCGGCCTTCAACGTGCAGAAATGAGTTCAAGTTGTTAATTTCGTAACAAAAGATATTGAGCAGTAGTTCATGAGCCTGGATGTTATTCACTATCTAAAAAGCAGTGAGCTAAGAAAACTACGTAAACATTTATGGCATAATCAGCGCCATCTAGCGTATAAGTCACATGAGCACCCAGATTATGTACACTTCACCAAGTACATGCTGATCAGCTCTGGATACAATGTCTTCATTAAAGAGCACACCCCATAACTTCTTTGGATTAATGTTCTCCAAGTGCGCATATAAATCACCCACAGTGTTGCGTTCTAAGAAACTTGATGTGTAGTGCAAAATGTAGAGTTACAGTCTGCGATCTCTACTTCTATTCATGAAATCTCGCTTCTCAATTTGGAAAGGACAAAAAACTGTTTATTGAATTGAGACAATACAACTCTGGGAGTATTTTTCCAGAAAGATTAATTGGGAATATCAACATAGAATTATCCGAAGCAAATTTTATCTGCCTGCTGCTGTAGCGTCAGTGATGTCCAATAGCTAGGTGGATACTTTTACTCCATATTGAACCATGTAATCTACAAAATTCCTATAGATTGCAAAGGTCAGCTTCAATATGTATGCTTTAAAAATCTAACCGAGGTATTAAGTAACATCCTACAAGACCGCAACGAATTCACGACTGTTTACCTGGAATTTGAGAATTGTGACTGTTACGCAGTTTCTTTTTCTTGCAAGGTCAGTATGTAAAGAGTATTGCGTTCGAAATCCAGACTAGGTAACGAAATATCTGTTGCAAAATATCTAACGCATCCCTTTTCTATGAGCCTGCCTGTTTTTGTTCAATAATTAAGAATCTGATTGCTAAAAGTTGCATGTTTTCGTCGGTTTGCTCCATAGTCTACTTGAACTTGATTAGATTAATCTAGATGTAGAAGTACTGGCACTAGAGTCCAACTCAAGCAAGAAAACAATAGAAAGTGTGCACGCAAATAGCGAAGAGGTGTGAGGAATCATGTAGTTTTCAGCATAAGACAGCACTCGATTTCAGATGCTGCAAAAGCAAAAGAGTGTGCGATTATTTGACGGAGTGTGCATGCATCCAGTATTTCATACATTTTAAACACCGAAACAAACGCTAAATGGCAACGTAAATGCCCACATCTACCAAGCTTCATCGTACTCATTTCCGAGACGAAATAGAGGCAACTGGAAAGTGCCAAAGGTCTATCTAGCAAACTGTTTCGGAAACAAATAGATCCTTTCGAATAGGAAAACTGTGGCAGAATGCAGCAAATCTCATTTATTCGTAACTAATTTAATTCAACATCACAGAGCGGATGTTGATTCGCAGAAAATAGATCGGGCACGTGGGTGGAATACAAGTCATGCTCGCGTAAATACTGAATTCGAAATTTATATTTCATCACGCTCGTATTCCTCGCAGATTCTATCACGAAAGAAAGGGTCCATTATTCTTCGCAGCAATCTATTACCCAGCAAAGGAGATCCAATCTTTGTTCGAGTAAAAAGCAAGAGATGATCTACTTACAGCAAGACAGATTGTAATTTAGCTGAAAGCAGGAATTGGGGAGGGTTCTTGTTTAGATCGAGATAAGGCTAAGATTAGCTAAGTACTGAAGCATATTTGGTCCACAATAATTTTAAAAAGTTCATGTAGAACAGTAACTTTTCCATGACAGTAAAATTTTAAGTTAAGATGTTGTTCAAAAAAATTTGCACCGCACGCTTTTTATCTAGGCCTATAATACAGTTGGTGTTTCCACTTCTTTTTCAGCGCATATCTGTAAATAGTTCAAAAAGAAATTGAATTATACTGATTCATTAAATCAGTAAAGCACCCATTCGAACGTCTGTCAGAAGAAGAATTTCATGTAATATCTAGGACTTTTGATGTCATAAAACAGGCATAAAGATAGGCTTGGGTTCGGTCGAAACAGGTGTGTTTGCAATAATGGTGGAAGTTCATATGGAACCAGTTGTTACTATGCAGTCCAAGAAAAATTATGACGATTCTACCCAAAAAAACGACTGGCTGTATTTATTTTCGAAAAATCTAACACTAAGTATCGATCGGAACAACTGACAGGGCTTTTGTGCAGGGCACAAGCGATTCTGATACACATTACCTTCGTCTAGCATGGCTTTGTGCTAGACAAGAAAGCCTTTACCTAATATTGGCAATGTTTTTCCATGTATTTTCCTCGGGCTTCATATTGAAATATTTTGAACTTTTGAGTGGTTGCTGCCAAAATCATAAACGGAATCCGCATCAAAATCAATCTCTCCATAGAAGTCGGATCGCTCGTAGCTTTCAAAATTTAACATAACGTAGCAAACATTCTTTGCAAAATGTCGAGTAGATCGAAGCCCGGTTCCCGTAACTTAATAACTTAAACGCATTGTACGTGACAAAACCATGTTCACGCGCTACAAGATTGAAAAGGCTAACGATGATTTTCATATCAACTTTTGTAAATTATAATGACTCACAAACATTTAAGACGAAAAAATTCCCAGTACTTTCTTTGAAATAATCTATTTGAAATCTGATACAGTCCACCCTCTCCATGAGGCGCACTAGATTTTAGTATACAGCAACCCAAGGTTTTGAATTCTCGCAAGATCTGAGTTGGAAGGGGCTCTGATCGAGCAGTTCCCAATACATACTGTCACTACCGGGTTTCGAACAATCTGATTTCTCGCGATTTGAATGCTCGAAGTGACCCTAGATAGAAATTTAGGAAGGTAGCTCCCGCTGTCTTGGAATAGGATTGCAAAATTTGTACTGAGATTGAAATCTCCGTAGAACAATTCCCGTTTCATGCCATTTATAAACGTTCTCGCCTATCTCTGTTTTCATGCTTTTACCCGTGCAGGATGATAACTGTTCTGATTTCCTCGAACAAGACATTAGTAAGTATCAGGGAATCTTGCAGTTGTTACTAGTTAGAGAGCAGCAGATGAGTGATTGCAATTCGATCGCTGTCATGCCGAGTAATGCAATCTAGGATTCTGATTGCAAATTTGCAATCTGCAAAATTTCAATCAGAACGTTCAGAGTACCAGATCACTACCAATTTTGCTGCTGCTATTGAAGATGCTTTGCAAATTCTTCCCTCGTAATCTGTATCTCCCCGAAAGCAATTTCTGTCTGCTATATTAAGCTTTTCGAGAAGTTCTCTCTCTGTTCTGTTATTGATAGGTCTGTAAGCCTTCTAGATCTACAGTGTAATTGTTGTTTTTGAAATTTAGATCGCTTTCTTCTCAAGGATACTTGTACAAATTCTAAATCTAGAATAGAACCTACGCAATCATCTTCTCCTTCTAAATAAAATGTTTTAATTTCTTTTTCTTTTCCAAATCAATCATCATAGTTTTCCTCCAGCAATTACAAATTATTTTCTCATCGATTTCATCCTAATAAGAAACAAATTACTTCATTTCTTGTAGCACATCGACACTATGTAAATCTTTCGTTTATCGTCTTCAAATAAGAACATAGCACGTTGGTGCTGCTCTTCTCTACATCGCCCTTTTGAAGATAAAATAGCACCAGCATCTAACGACTGTTAAAATTCCGTGGTATGTTTCGGAAGTAATAGAACTTCTATAGTTTGAAGACCGGGAAAATCTTCTGTTTTTCCAAGCTCTTATGGATTGCCCAATAGCAATTGAACATTTCTTCTGTATTTCTTGATGCTAAGATATCAAATTCCTCCAGCCAAAATGAGAAAGATAGAAAAATTGATCCATGATATCATGCTGCTCGAGTAAGAGATGTCTGATTCAGATGAATTTTCCCATTAAAGCAGTTGAGAACTTGCTATTTTCCAACGGAAATAGTGGCATTTTCTGATTTCTCTCAGCATTGCAACATACCAAAGAGCTCGTTCTTTCTTTCATCTTTTCTCCCAGCAATTCTGGAAGCTGCTATAGCATCTCTTGGAGCCATATAATAAAAAATTCCAAACTCGTATGCGTTCCAAATATCGTGCAAAAAATAAATTTTGATTTTTTTTCTTGCCATACGGGTATTTCGGAACTGATTGCATTTCGATCAGTACTACCACTTTATCATGAGATCTCTGGCTCATGAAATTCTTTGAAGTTTTCAAGTTTTTAAGCAAGCCATTACAAAATTTCAAGTGCATCCGATTTTCATCGGCAATCTTTGACCATGAACTATTCAAATTCAGAGTGCCGTTTCTGAATTTAGTCATCCAAAATAACCCTTTTTCTCGTATACATCCTAAATCCATAAAGTGATAGCGTTTTTCAAAAAATGGCTATCGAGAAATAGACGATTCCTTCAATTCATTTTTCCTTAATCAGCAGCCTTTCAGAAAGCTTTTATCACGCTGAATTCTTTTTGTGGTGTTGCGATAAAAAATTTTTTGTAGATTTTATGTTTGCTTCGCGTATTTACGGGTCTCATCCGCAGTGCAGTTCATATTTTGATTTTGGTGTTTTTCCTGTTCAACGATAAATGCGAATTTCTGTTCCTACGTCAAACGTTGTCGTCGGTTCTTCTGAATAATTTTGTATGCCTGTACGTCAACTACTCTACGGGCCGTTCTGTAATTTGGTTGCTATGACCGGTTTGTGTTAGAGACTTGATCACTAGCAGTCATATGTAAGTGCGGTTTATTTGTAATCAGAGAGGTAGATTTTGTACTGTACCCTTGCACCTTGTCGAGAGAGAAGAGAGTACTGGCACCAAAATGGCGAAATTCGTCCAGAACAGTCAAACATTCACAGTCAGTTCTCAAATCCCATCAAATTTTTTCTCTAGCTACATTCAGTCAACAGTAAGCAATTGGTGGACGCGATAATTGCCGGACTGCCAAATTCGAACGGATGATTGTCCAATAGAAATCCGCTCTGAACTCGTCCAACTGGTTCCCAAAGAATTGTGCATGGAGGTGGAGGAAATCCGTCGCTTTCGGTGGAAACTATATTTCCTTATAATTTACTGTTATATTTCGAAAATTTTGGCACCGCTATTTACAGCTCGCACTCTTAGTTCACCTCGAATTTGGCGTACTTGTACATCGAATGATTCCTAATTTACGGTTAATATAATTTACATCGTGTTGTTTTGCAATGTGCTGCTGGAAGCTGTATAAATCAATTTAGTAGAAACTTCGTACTGGTACCACACACTATATTTACGACCTCATGATTGTATCAGATAACAAGTCGTCGGGTGTATTTCGAAATTACCGCTCGTGCTATGGTTTCCTATTTCGATGTTTCAGTGTTCCACGGATAGGAATTTAGACATCTAGTTGTCCCAATTCCAACGGAGTTCGGGATCTTTCAGTTGTCGAGTTTACGTGATCGAACTGTTCTGGCAAACAAGTTAATTCGCGACTGCGGTGAGGGGCTCCGAAGTAGAGAATGTTTGCGCATTCCAGCTATCGTTACCCACAATGTCCACTGGCAGGTCTTCAGAATTCATATCATTCCCTGATTCAACGTTTTGTGCCGGATCTTCCGTGTCGGGTTTATCCACAATCTTCTGTGATTCGATTCCCTTACTGATTTCATCATGCAATTGCGATAGTTGCACATGCGTTGGATCTACTCTTAGTCCATCTGTTACAGCCGCGAGGGCAGCCTCAAGTTTTCCTGACTGCCGCAGAGCAGCTGCTTTTCTCAGGTAACCTCGCATCCATAAAGGATCCAGTCTCAAACAAAGAACCGCATCGAGAAGTGCTGCGTTGTTGTCACCCAGCTTACGTCGCGCCAGCGATCTGTTGCCAAGCAATGCGAGAGCCACACTTTTCTTTTCAGATGACATACCCCAATGAGACATGTCTTCTCGAGTTACTGGATGTTCACGCGGTCTCTGATCTCTATTCGCTGCGTCTGCCGCCAATGCTTCAGAAGCAACATGCAAGTCAACAGAAGCCGAGCGAGGAGGTCTACGCGCACCGCCATCTCCACCACCATTACCATTTCCACCATCCAAGGTGCTATTGCTATCTTCAGGAACCCCATTCACACTATTCACGTTACTTTCTCTTCCATTATTACCGCGATTTCGTCCGCCACGTCGCATACGCCAATTGTCATGTGAGAACCTTGCAAGACCACGACCACGCATACCTATCCCATTGTTGTTGACATGCTCACCTAATCGTCCTATGGAAGGTGACTGAGAAAGTCGTCGAAATCGCCGAATTGATTTTCTCGGTCCTGCCTCGTCATCTTCGACACTTTCTCTTATCAAAACTCCGGACGTATCATGCGACACGCGACGAGATCCAGAAGGCGATTCCGCAACTCCACGGTTACTAACACCATCATTTCCCGATCCCAACGAGCGAAATTCATCTCGCCGATCAGTAAATCCGGACATTCGTGTCGAGAAACGACCTGACCTCGTACGCCGCTGACTGCCATCTTGACCTCGCGAAATTCGTGCCTTGATCCCTTGCAAAAAACTACGTGCACGAGCAGATTTCAAAGGTGGGGAGGTTGAACCAAATCCGCCAAATCCACTAGCTGTGCTCATTCCACTCTCACCACCATCATCAAAATCGGGAACTGAGGAGGTCGTCCCGGCGATGCCTGCATCTGAAAGAACTGTTCCAGGAGCACCGTTGTTCGAAAGCCTTACAAATCGAGCACGCCAACGACGTTTCTTCTGAGTGCTGGACGCTGTGGAAGCTCGTGGTGATAAATAAGCTCGCGTATTAGTCCTTCGACGTTGAACATTTCGGCCGGTTGGAGGTTTTGATCGCGGATCCACGCTGCCTGTTGCAGTCGCAAAGTCCACGCCTGTATAAGTTATCGCAAGTGCATCAAGAGCTGCGGAATAAAGGTACGAGGCATCTGAGTATCGGCCAGATAACATACATAAATTCCCCCTTGCCTTGAGTTGAGTCAAGTATTGCGTACCACGTGCACCACCAGGAGAAAGAGATCGTTGAAGAAACTCAAATATTCCCTCTAAAACGTCGTCAGGGCGTGGGGAGTCATGTTGCAAACCAGGAAGGTATCGAACCGTCTTATTTCCTGGATATGATGAGAACAGTGTAGTAGAATGGGATGGTGGAACAATCGAGTCCAACATTCCATGCAAAAAGAACGCAGGCGGCGCGGTGTCCGCTCGTAACTTCTTAACCGCCCCCAAAGGATCAATGTGGTGCACATCAAAATTGGCACGCTCACGAACATTACGTCTCACAGCTCTCACACCGATTGTAAGCACAATATTGCGTGGTATCACGGATGGTAAAGGCATTTCAGACACCATTGCTTCAGCAAGCTTCTCAAACGACTGGAACGCAGAGTCTACAATAATTGCGGAAACTTTTGGAGAATCGCAGCACAGTCCAGCGTACATCAACGCGGTGGCAGCTCCCATCGAGTGCCCCCAAAGCGCGACACGAGGACACTGGCGCTCATGAATCAAATGCCCTACAACTGTGGCAACATCATCCTTCTCATGAACACCGAGGGTGATGTACTCGCCGCCGGATCGTCCAGAACCGGAAAAATCGAACGCAAACATCGAAATGCCATAAGGTAACACATATTGAAGCAGCATCGTAGCTTCGACGCGGCAACTGCCGTTTCCGTGCAAATAGACCACAGCAGGAGTAGGATCCTTGATATGAGAAGGTTGAAAGTAAGAACATTGCAAAGTTAGTCCTCGAGTGTTAGTAAGCTCAAGGTCAGTTCTAGAACACGGAACATCGTCGAGAATAAAGGACTTCTCCCCAAGGTCCCGTCGAGAATAGGAAGCACGTGGTGGTCGAATAACGAAAGATGCTAGCGCAGCGATGCCTTCCGGGGCCAACACATCGGCAGCTCCTTCCATTACGACAGCGATAGCGACCCCAGCAACGGCAGCAACAACAATAACAGATACGGCGGCCGACCGAAAAGCTGAAGTAATAGAGGATTGAAGTAAGAGTTAGTTTAGAGCATTCGGTTGGTGGGTTCGCTGAGGTGGTGTTGAGTGAGAATGGTGAGAACGGGTTACTCTGGTGAGCCGGCTGTACGCTGAGCGCACGATGGATACGAATTGAGTACACTAGGCGAAGGAATTGGTACAGTACTTGGCTGAATGTATTTTATTTTTTTCAAATAATATTTGAACACTTCAATGTAAGATGAGGAAGTCCCCCTTCGCAGATTAATCTTCGCCTGCACACCCATCAATTCCTACAATTCACCCGCAAGAGGAAAACTTGGATGAAGGTCGCCATGAGCAAGCGTCAGCATTAGTTTAACAACCGCAGTTTCCGCGGTCATTCTACGAGTTGCTTGAGCGCCGTAAGCCATCGCCTTCGACCCAGATTTATAAAGTTCTGGATGTAGAGGCCCAGTAGTGCATTGTGACGCAAGGTAAATTTCGAGACCAAGCTTCCGTTGCTCTTTCAGCCAATCGATCCACCCTGCACTTTTTGTGTCATTAAGATTTCCAACACCGAAACTCTCCAAAACAGCCCCTCGAACTCCTCGCTCGAACAAATTTCCGTACGCCACACGTGGATTTAAGCCGGGCACGACTGGTATACGCAAAACATTTGTTTGTAGCTTGAATCTTGGTCGATACACTCCGGGATCCTCCCATAATGCATCATGATTCCATCTGTTACGGAATATCGACTTGGTGAGTTAGTGTCAATAACGAAAATGGAATAATTATACTTACTCAATATCAACTCCCAGATTCGCCAAGGCCGGATGTGTGGGACTTTCGAAAGCTCTATAAGCAGTTGAACTTGTTTTTTGTGCTCGATTGGCACGAAGTAGGGTGCCGCCGAAACATATTGCAAACTCTTCTAAAACCCCATCAACTGCGCATTGTACTGAGTCGAGAAGGTTCGCACGAGCGTCACTTCTCGCTCGCATCATGGGCAGTTGACTACCTGTCAACACAACTGGTTTTCTGAAACCCGCAAGCATAAGGCTCAAAGCCGCTCCAGTGTAGGCCATTGTGTCAGTTCCATGTACAATACAGAAAGCGTCAAATTCATTTCGTTTTCGGTGAAGCAATTTGGCGATTTGTATCCATTCTTTTGGTCCAACTCGAGCGCTGTCTTTGTTCATCGCTACGATTACGTCTAGATCAGCTAACCTCCTCAATTCAGGTACATGCTCCAAAATATCGCCGAGAAGTTTGCCAGGTCTCAATGCTCTTCGATAGGTGCCACCAGTACCCGCTCTTAACTGACCAGATGAATCGAATGAAGATTCAACATCCATACCGAAAGTTCCTCCACAATGAACTATCAGCACACGTTTTAGGGCAGGCCAAATCGGGCGCACCGTACAGAAATCTGCGTTCACCGCAGAATTCAAATCAACCTCAGGCTTTGATTTGCGTTTGTTCTTCTGCTTTGTTTGTCGTCTTCGAGGTGGTGCAGTCGTTGTTTTGGCGGGTTTGATGGCAGTGCCGTTGAGATCTTCTTTAGTGTTTTGCATAGTCTCAGGTTGCTGATCTGGTTTGTTTTTCAAGACACCGTTTCGATTCTGGGTTGATTGAGGTCTTGTGGAGCATAAGTACCATCTTGAAGATGGATAAACCTGGAACACATCTCGCGAAGGGGATGGAAGGAAAGCTGGGTTCATTTCTAAGTGTGCTTAGTGAAATTGTATGGAGGCAGATTAATGATGGAGTCTACAGTATAACATATTTCAGGTCTTTACCCTCGATGATACATTGCTTGCGTGTTGGGAATTTATTGGCTGAACTGCACAGTATCCCCATCGATCTCTACAATACTACTGTGCAGTAGTCTGTACCGTACAGTACAGTAGTGCCATACACATACGCACGACAGAGTTCCACTGTATCTGATTGTTTTAACTGGGCTAGAGTTTTTCACATTCTGAAATTGAAGGATCACTGCTTTCGTTACAGTACCTTACCTTACCCAAAGTGAAAACTAATTGCGCTCGGAGCATAAACACGGTACGATACTACACTTAATCAAGTACGCATCACCTTCCACAAGTTTCAAAGTTGTAAATTTTTGTGGTTTATTCGCTTCCACTTTTCAGGACCTGTTTGTCAGCATGTTCCTCTTCAAATTATTAGGTGGAAGAATCACACTTGACAAAAAAACCTCGAAATGCTAAATACTGCAGAATTAGTCATGCTAGTGTAGAAAGGATACTGTACTGCTGAATTGAGCATCCCTTCCTCTGAACTTTTCATACGGTATGCTAAATCAGAGAAGTCACATCTTCGCATACTATGGCTTAATTCTCAATATCGATTGCTATCGATCCACAATTCTCACCGTCAGGATCGGTGATAGATAAATGTTCCGATGCAGCATCTTCACATTCACTGGATGCACGAAGAATAGATAAATTTGCCGATGTACTGAGTTCCCATTTTTCGACTTCCAAGTTCGATACGGGATACGCCCAAAACGTGGACGGATAACTTGGGAAATGAAGTCTGCAGAATGATTGCATCGCCAAAAGATACGAACTTCTCGAGTGGTATTCTTTTAGAGCTACCTTGCGACTCCACTGTCGTGTTTCGAGCAAATCCGGTTCCAACAGAAGAAATCCATTAGAAGTGAAGATAGCTGCTACACCCACATGTACACGTCGTCTAACTCGTTGAATTGCGATCGCATCCACATCCACACAAATTGTCCAATGTAACGGAACGTTTCGATTGTAAATCGTTCTCCAAACAGTATTACCAAATGCTGGCGCACCGAATGTAGTTACTCCGACAGTATTCGCATTCAAACGAGGCTCACTGCAAAGTAAATCGAGACTACAAAGTGTAGCCAATGCACCACCCGTTGAGTGCCCTGTTAGAAGTACAGATCGTATGCGAGATGTCAGTAAACGATCAACTGCTTCCAATACGCGACTGCCAATTGACGAATATGCTTTAGCCAATTCTGCACTAACGCAGGCTTTTCTCCACTCTGGAGACGCTGCGAGAGAAACATAACAAACAGTGCCTCCACGATGTCCATTTGGTAGCACGTTTTGTAAAAGCGAGTCTGAATCCGTGTTGAAAGAATTTGGACCCCGAAACGCCAAAATGATACGGTCATCCGCGTCAATAACAAGAACTGCTATATCTGAACGCGAACCGATAATGTGCGTGAAAATTCGAAAACAAAAGCGTTGACGATACTTCAAAGTATCAGACATGACATTTTTGACTCGCTCATGTTTAGCGGTTATGCTCTCGTAAGCAAGCCAAGCAAAGTTGAATAATGATGCCTGAGTTTCCATCATGAACGTACGTGGAAAACGCAAATTACAGTCGTTCTGTGCCAATTGATAAAGCTCGCAATTGTTGTATGAAAGCGGCTCCCTTGCTCTACTTGCAAATTTCAATACATCTTCATGTGAAGATTCGTAGTCCAGGTTTGGTACCTCGAAAGGTGTAGCAATGTACGCTGAGGATAGCGCGAAAACGAAAAGAACAAAATCAATCCCAACCTGGAATGAATTGTTAGTGAAATTGAACCAAGTGTGCCGAATACCTGAATTAGATGAAGGTGCATTGCCGAATTGCAACCATTTTAAACGATTAAAGTTCGGTTGACTTGTTTGAAATGCAACGTGAATCAACTGAGCCAAGTAGAACATTAAACTTTGGAAAATAACAAGTCGGTAACCAACTGTAGCATGTCGACGACGCAAGTACTTGACATATTCAGATGAGCGGTGAGCTTGAAGTGCACATCGAAAAATAGCACCAAGTACGAATGCTTCAACAAGCGTAATCACGGCAACCATAATACATGGCCGAGGTAACCACAGATTCAAATCGGAAAAGTCGCGCAGCATGAAGAATAATGTACCAAACAGCCAGGTTGAAGGTACAACCTGCATTTGATGGACAGAAAACACACGAATTGCTTGTAAAACTATGAGAAGTGTGAGCTTAGGCATGTAGAATGTTACACTCAGAGTCTCAGAGTCCAGCACGTAAGAATGAAGAATAACCCACGTGTAGAAGAGAGTTCCAAGCAAGAAAGCTGCATATTTGAGTTCAGTTTCAACAATTCGGAGAATTCGTATAGAATGAAAATTCCTGTAGGAGTAGGCGATTGGAGAAAGGTTGGGAATCAGTTGTATTGTAGTTACGAAAAGCAAAATGGTAGACCATGCTAGTTCCTTTTTCCGCCTACCAGGACCGATTAAGCGTACAATATATACAATCAACGCTATCAATGAGATTATCACCATACTAATAGACGCCACCAATTCGACCGATTTCCATGCTGCCGGGAACACAGCACGATTAACAACGAGTGTCTTATCGAAGTGAGGTAGAATGATTGTCGTTTTTTTCAAGAAAATACTGTTACTGAAGATGGCAGTGATAACTTCGTAAATGAAACAAAAAGTAAAAGCAATCAACTTGCAGATGACTAAGCGATTGACACGTCGCGCACTCAAAAAGTCAAGTTTGATGTACCGATTCCCACAATCGTTTTCCAAGTCAGATGGCTTCCTTAAATTACGTGAAGTTAGTGACATTGACAGTCCAAACCCACAAGTAAACTGAACGCTTGATGGTGTTACATGTTGGGAAACAATAGGAAGTCGTGACTTATTCCTACAGTACTCATTGTGAACCATTATGCAGGAAATCTTGAATCATCGCCAGACATACAGTATTACTAACAGAATTTGCGTTCTGAATCATTCAAATAATAATGAATCCCGATTGCCAACCTTAACCGTCAAAAACAATACCTGAGATTTATAGGGGTCATGCTATCGTACGATTAAAAATATTCCGTCTGTATACCCGTAGTCCATTCTAGTTACACGGGCTCTCAGACTTTTTGTTAATCCTTGTTCAATGGTCATCACCGTTTTGTGGTAATATCAGTTAGTTAGATAGGCAAAACATTCGACTTACTGAAGTCCGAAGACAAAAAATATAGGAGTGCCAGGTAGTAAACAATTATCAAAATTGAACTTAATCGAACAAACCCACTTCAAGTGGCCTCATTCTTGCATTCTTTTGTGTACGGTACTGTAGCACTTAAAGCATGTAGGCAGATGCCTTTCGTATTTCAGGGATTACAAGAACAATACTTAAGTCAGTAAAAGAATCTCTATCCATGTCTGGGTAACACCTATTAAGCGTGACCTATCGTGAAACAATTACTACAGCGCTGTATCGAAACTCGGACTACTCGGATACGAATTAATTAAAAATGAAAAGAGTAAACCATAATTTTTCAATTGATGATAGCTACGTGGTATTGATCGGCGACGATATTTCATATATACATATCATCATCGAGATATTCAAGGAAAGCTAGAACACCTCTTACCAAGAAGTCAGCAATTTCAAGAGACCTCAGAAAAATACAATCGAAGTTTTTAAACCAAGATTACGCAGAATCTGGATAATTCACCTGTATTCTAGGCACATGCTTAATGTACTTTTTTTGAAAATTGAGTGTATCCTACATCGACAGTCCGATGACCCAATTTCTGTCACTTCGCTAGCAGTTTCTTCTTATACTTGTCCTAAAACTGACAAACTAAGCCGAGGAAAACGTTGAACGGATTCTAAACGGATTTCGATCAAAACTTCAATGAGTTTATCAGTAAAGCATGAAAACAATCCCAACAAAGCCAAACGTTAGTCTACCGTAAGGCTCATTGAAATGCATCGACCCGTGCATGTCCTAATTACAATTAAGTAAGCTACAGAGATGCAAAGTGTAATAGAAGAGCCATGAATTACACACTACGAGAAAACATTCACAGACAACGTACCACTTTCAAACGCCTTTGGTTTTCTTCCGTAGTTCCACTTACAGAGGAAGAATTCTCGTGTCATCTCCACGGCTGAATTCGGACGGATTTTATCGAACGAATCCTGGAAAGTAAGCTCTGATTAACGGAAACGGACGTTTTTTTCGACTCAAGAGCGAAAAAGAAGTAAAATTTAAATTTCTGTTTTATGATGGACGGATTGCGGTGGTTTGTAATCGAGACAATAGCGGATTCATATGGTTGATAACTACTGAAGTGCAAAGATTTACGAAACATTAGAAAACAAGTGTTCAAATTTGAATTACCTAATAGATGAAATAAAACAGAAGTAAAGATGCTTCCAGCACTTCTCCTAGGTCCCTTGTGTAAACATTGTGCTATCTGCTTCCCATTTGCACCGTGTCGCAGTTGGCTGTACAACAGCTGAGCGAGTTGTTGCGATCATTATCGCTGAGCAAGAAGTCCCTTATCAATTGATTTCCTTCGAAGAGTTGGGAACATCACGTCAAAGGAGCTTGATGAAGTCGAAACAGTAAGAAAAGTTCCTCGTCCTTTAATCTTCGATATCAACAAAAGACGAGGTGGGACAAACAGATTTAGGTCTCATTGCTTTTCTTAAGAGAATGTGACAGAGCGAGTACGCGTAACACGGAACTTGGACCAGGAATACCGCAATGAGATTTCAAAAGTTGCAGCCTTGGTTGTATTGTTAGGCTTTCGTACTATCAGCTTATATGAAGGCCAAGAAGGAATCGCGTGCTTCGCAGAGTCTATTTTTTTGAGCCGTTCAAGCAGTACCGTTTGGAGTACCAACTTTTTTTGGTCGACGATCGTATCACGTTTGCGCAACACTTGTATTGTTGACTGAATAGCACCAACAGGTGCAGCAGTGCCAAGCGGCATCTCCCGCGTCGTGTGAATGCAAGACAAGTCTGTTTGGCCCGGAAATTTTGATGAATCCCGATGCCGGACGAACGTGTCGCACGACAGGAATTACGGACAGCAGAGTTTTACATGACACACGTCAAGCCATGACGCCACCAACAGATTTACTTCACTACATCACGACTATTACCCACTACTGAAGGTAACGAGAACAACAAATCACGCCGTGCAGCGATTGGAAATGGGTCGACAGCCAGACCTTACGTCGGAAGAAAAAAATCTATTGATGTATTGCGAGGCCTCAACATGATCATCAGTTCAATCGCTGATGCGATAAAACGCAGCAAAAGTGCTGTCGGCAGCTACATCAAGACCAAGAATTGCAACAACGGTCGTATAAGAAGCGGTCCAGTCCACAAACTTAGCTCTAGGGCGAAAAATTTATTGGTAAGAAGTGCACAGGTGGGCCGTAAAACGGCCCGTACTGCACGTGATGAGAGTGGATTGAGCGTTTTTGTGCGGACTGTACAGCGGGTCTTACAACAAGCCGAGCACCTGGAATTAGGGCCGCTGAAAAAGCGGCCCGCGCTGACGAAAGACCATCGAAAAGAGCGGTTCCGTTGGGCTCGTGAGTTTCACTTTCAGCCTGCCCGTCTGTGGAAGAAAACGGTGTTCACGGATGAAAAACGTTTTTGCTTGGACGGTCCTGACGGGCAGGCTTACTTTTGGGCGGACAAGCGCCTCCCCCGCGACATTTTTGCAAAGCCTGCGCGTGGCGGGGGAGGCGTCATGGTTTGGGCGGGTATATATTGGGAGGGCAAGACTCTTCTGGTGATTGTGAAGGGGAATTTCAACGCGGACGAATACGTCAAGATGCTAGAAGAGCATTTTTTACCTTTTCGTGATGAGTTCTATCCTAACGACTGTGTGTTTCAGCAAGACAACGCGCCTGCTTACACCGCGTTGCATACAAAAGAGTTTTTCATGATGGAGAGTGTGACTGATATGCACTGGCCCCCCAAATCTCCGTACATGAATTGTATTGAGAATTTTTGGGGGTCCTGTCACGTCGATTGTACGAATACGGCCGCCAGTTTGACTCAGTAGATGATTTGTGTGAGGCCTTATATTACGAGTGGGATAAGTTAGAGTTGAGTTACATTCGTCGCGTGATTATGTCCATGCTTGACCGCGTCAATGAACTACGCACTAAGCGAGGTGGATTTACTCACTATTAGCAAATAAACATTCGTAGATTAGGGGCGTCCGTAATTCTCGTCGCACGACACGTTCGTCCTTACACAGGATTCATCAAAATTCTCGGGCCCGACAGACTTGCTTAGCATTAACACGACGTGGGAGATGCCGCTTGGCGCTGCTGCACCTGTTGGTGCTATTCAGTCATCAATACAAGTGTTGCGCAAACGTGATACGATTGTCGACCAAAAAAAGTTGAACTTTCCGTAATACCCTGGCACGGGGTTTACTGCTACCTCTTCAATTTTGCAAATTAGGACAAGGAATAATTGAAATTGAAGGCTTCATTCATCGATGAAATGAAAGTATTCGCCGTCCGTCATTCTATTCGATGCGCTTCTGCGGCTCGTTGAAGCGAGAAATCGAAGAAATAGAAGTTCAAGATTCTAGGCTTCCTGCATGTTTCTTGTATCCACTTCTGCTCTATATGAATTTAATGTTTTTGAGCATCCCGGTTGAACTTATAGCGGTTACTATGGCACAAGCCGCAAAAGGAGTTCGCTTTGTGGCCGAGTACATCGAGTATACCATTGACTGCGAGTGTATTCCCGATGAAATCGACCAACTCTATATAAACATGAGTCACATCCCCTTGTGCATTCAAACCAGGAATACAGTGTATTGCTGCGTTTGTTTAATCGGGAATTAGGAAATGGAGTATTTCCTGTAAGGTACACCATGAGGTACAACAGGTAAGGTTCTGACATCTGTCAGTTCAATGGCATAGTCCACTGTGTTAAGACATACGAGATAAATACCGGTTACTGGTTTATGTACAATACCAAATGGTTGCAAGAATCACAGTAGATTATTGAACGATACTCAGCATATTGATCCCCATCCTCAGTAGTACCAAAACTACTTACGATAGAAGAACATTCGTGTCCTCTTATCCCTCCGTGAATTTTCATTAAGGTTATCTTTGAAACTGCACCAAAGTAATCCCCATTTCCTTCCAGCATCCGAACGAATCGTACATTACCTATGGTGTTTTGTTTTGTTATATCAAACGCAAACAGGATGCAAAATCGATTCGGGACACCATGATTGGTACGAATCCTGTGTACTAACATAATTCATATATTTGTGCTTTCTGTTAGACTTGTAACAGCACGACTGTACTTAGCTGCACAACAGGGCTGAATTCGGACGGAAAAATCCTTGGATGTCCGCGGATTTTCCTAAAATTGAGCGGATGCGTACGGATTTTTTTATATTTGACCGGAAAAATGGCGGACAATTTTGGTGACAAATTTTTTGACGGACGGATCACGGTGGATTTTAAAATTAATAGTTGCGGACTCGAATGAACATGGATACTATTTCAAACGAAAACTAGATGAATTTAAAATT
>JAAUYH010089592.1_pt1 | contig 18044 bp, 12 predicted proteins | sample 7278061 | NCBI WGS metagenome assembly JAAUYH01 (sample SAMN14350203, study PRJNA611818) | marine sediment metagenome | isolation source: surface marine sediment (0.6m) | place: French Polynesia: Moorea | collected 2018-08 | reverse complement strand
GTTGCCAATACCTGTGAATGCGTACGAGTGTTGCGTGCACGGCTAAAACCTCAAATTTAGCGGGTATAACCAGAGTCTTCGGCTTACAGAGCAATGTAAAGTTCACAAATTGTAGAAAGTATGACGCTGCTTTATGATATATACGCGATCACAAGAACACTTTTCAAATATTCCCCACGTCAACTTACAAACAATACTCGAAGCAAAGAAGATCAAACTTGTACTAACGAATTCTACGGGTATCCTGGTAGTGCACTAAATACCTTATTAGCGACCGGACTGGCTGGACTTATGCTCCTTGGTACCCTTATGCGCTGCCCACTGGCTGCAAGAATTAAAGGTAGGGTATTTTCTGTTCTTACTCTTAGGACAGGCTGTAAAGCACTCTGGGAATGGGCGGACCACTGCGGTATTTCTCTTATGAGTCCTTCCTTTCACATGTTCCACCCACTGTGGACTATTTTCCACTGTAGTTCCAGCAAGGAGTGTAATAGGGATATTGCAAGCCGCACACTTGACAACACGTTTGCCAATGGTAGCGTCTCGCTCCGCCTGTCTACGTATGACTAGCGCGGTGCGGTCCCGTAGCGTCCTGGGCACACTATTTCTTGCTATTGGGTTAGCGAAGTTCCTGTTCGCCCTCGACCGACGGCACGTGATACCGCCGCGCAACAATACACCAGCCCTTCGGCGTGGCGGTCCTCATCCTCTCGACGGTGCGCCCCCGCTTACAGGTCCTGCTGGCGCGGCAGGTGCACCTGCGCTAACTTCTTGTCCCTGATTGGCCACTGAGATGTAGAAAAGGTTAGCTAAGCTTAATACTAATAATAGAAAGTTTCCAAACTCTTAGAGCCCCCGAACTTCTGAACTAGATAGTGAATACCCTTTTCCCTTGCTCACACAAGTACCTAGGAACAACCCGATCGACAGGCTGTCCAGCAACTGAGCTCTAAGGCTGTTCAGTGGAATAGAAATACCCAAAATCTAATTTATTAGATTAGAGATCCTACAACTGTAGCTATCCCTGCTCGTTTCTCCCTTTCCCAAATCTCGACTTAAACGGATTGCCCGGCGAATTAGGAAAGGGGGAAACGAGACACTAGTGGGATAGGACCTAATAATATATACTAAAAAGGAAGCGAAAGGGAGGCAAATAGAACTTACTGATAGGAATAAAAACTACAGCTGTAGACACGAACGCGGACGCGGCGACGCAAAGGACGGACACAATAGGTAACGCTGAGTAGGACGGCGCGCACGAATGCGCAAGGACAGATATAGCAACGCACGCACACGCGCGATACCAGAAAGAATAGCAACAAATACGCAAACCCACGGAAGACGCGAACCGACCGGACTCGGAACACCAGCACACACAAGCGACCGCGCAACAACAGCGACGCAGGAGGGCGGCGCGCAACAACAGCGGCGCACAAGCGACGCGAAGCAACAGTGGCGCACGGGCGACGCGAAACAACAGCGAGCGCAAGCGGGCGCGCACAATAGCGACGCAGGAGGGCGGACCCGTACGGGCGGGCAGCAGCGGGCGGCCAAACGGTTGCTATGGTCAGGCCTGGCTCCCAAACGGGGAGCCCCCACCATAGTTTTACATTTCTAGATTCCTATCATAATACTAATAAAAGTGATCAAATTTCTACATCTACCCCTATCCCAATACCAACACCTAACGACTCAAATATTTTGCAATAGTTTGAGGTTGATAGTCGTTAGTGTAGCTAAGTAGACTATCCAATAAAACAAAGTATACTAAAATATCTATTTTTCTAAATTTAGATACCGCCACCATTAGGGTGGCGTGTTACAAAGGCAAGAATTGGTAATTGGTCAAATAGGATACACAGAAGAATGGTTTCCTCTTATTTCCCATCTCACTTCCTGAGAACAAATGTCAAGAAGAAACTTCGTGAACGACTGAACCATCAGTTTCATATTCAGTACACCGAATTCCGTGTCTGAATAAAGCTGAGTTTACCTGAAAATGGTAATATTAGATATTTTTGTTCATATGCAGTACTAATATTCAAAATGAAATATCGTGTTAGTGTAAATATTCTAATCTAATGAATAATATATTCTCTAAATGTTTCGCAAAATTATGTGAAACTTGAGACAGACGAGTTCTATTTCTCCGGAAAGAGAAAATACTACTGCTGACGGATCCTGGGAAGCAGTGGAGAGAAAATTGTTCTGTAAATGATGGGCATATGCCAAATAGCAAGGAGAGGAATACAAGCGAGGAAGGAAAAGTATAAACATCCTACACCAACCATCCGGACTGGTGATAGTTACTTCATGTTCTCTCCTATAATACGAAAGTTAGGATTCATTAATTGAAAATAGTACTACTTCCAATATTTTCCTTGGTATTCATAGATATGTGAAAAAGGAGCTTGATGTGGACTGATCAAATTTTTCGTACAAAGCATCACCTTGTCATGGTCACTTTCTCGTACCTATAAATCACAAAGAGCATTTTTTCATCTCGTACCTACTATTCCCACGTAATTTTCAGAGTTAAAAATCTTGCAAAGTCACTTGTATATACCTGAACGTAGAAACTATGCCCCACAGATTGTGCCTAAAGATCAATTTACGAAAGAACTTCAAATCGACATGATTCGGGCATTCTTCGCAAGGATGCTGTTGCCGGTAATCCAAGGACCTGTGATTGTTTCGCCTTTCGTATATGAAGTCATTGAGAACAGGCATGTCTCCTCTAGCTCTGTGCCTTGTTTTGAAATCGTACCGCCTTTGTCATAGGAAGACAATTAAAATAGGCGTCGACTCTTGGGTTATCTTTCCTTCATTTTCTCGTACTAATTAATCGATAGTCTACATTTCGAAAAGGTATCCAGACATTTTTTCTTTTCCCATAGACACGATTTCTACGTGTACTATATGTACTCTTTTAGCTGTGTAAGCATTTTTTGTACTGCAAATATTTCAGAAGCAACTCTATCCCTTTCATTAAATCTTTAGGTTATCATGTAAAATGAGGTCCTCCAACATCTGGATTGCCAGAAGAATTTAAACAGCAATGGACTGTATTCCATTTGAATTGCTTGTTGGCATACGAATAGTAAGTGCTTCGATCTATAATCTTTCTCTCTAATTTTCTGTGTTCCTCTCTCATCTAGAAAACATAGCTACGCTTCATATTCTTCAACAATAATCAATACTGGTATATAATCTACCTGCATCTACACAGATCTAGTAAAGCATACTCTTTATTTGCAAAATAATCTTTGCATCATTTTTCACCGTTTGGTACTGACTTATAGATAGGGACACCTCCCCGATTTTCATTACTTTTAGCTTGTGGTGTAGATTATGTGCCTCTTAAAACTCTATGAAGAAGAAGGCTCCAAACTTGCGTCAAGGGTGTCAAAAATCAATCAAGTGTTAATTGGTTCGGATCTCAAATGTTTGTAGTCCAAAATAAGCCAGTATACAGACAACAGCACAAACATCACTTAAAGCGGTCCAGGTGTCCCTCCGTCCTTAAGGGTAGATTGAGTAGGCGTGCCTTGCGACAGGGTTCAGATAGCCAATGCAGTGCCTAAGACGGAGTTAGATGTGTATTCACAGACCGCTTTTAGACCAAACAGCAATGATATCCAGAACAATGCCTTAGGAGAGTGAAAAACATGCCACTAACTCTTAGCATACGCTCTCGGAAATGGCTTTGGTAGAGCCACGACTTGTGTACGAACCACCCATAGTCCTTGGATCACACGTCTCTTGCACATATTAATGCGTATCCTGAATGATAACAGCGGTAGAAGCCAAAGGAAAATCAACAACACACAGTCCACTCAGTTGGAAGGGTGTTGAATCTTTCCCTTGAAGTCGATTCGATGTAATTATGCTGCTGCAAAACATAAAACTAGCGCTTCGTGGCATATTTGTAACAATGAAACAAAATTTGGGTTGCTGCCTTCCAAAAATCAGAATTTTGTATTTGAACTGTTGGCCACTCGATTTTCTGCACCAAGGTTCTGCGCTCAAATTAATATTTGAAACCATTTAAGTCTCTGCCGTTCATTGATGAGCGATTACGAAGAATGATATGAATAGTTTCGGAGTTGCTGAAGAGCAGCACATAATTCATTGTTCGCATTAAATCAACCGCTTTTGATAATTTCTCATATTGGAGGAATGAGCCATTGTTAACCATTATCTACTACTTATGCGACTGTGAACCGACAAGGATGCAGGAAGAATGTACCAGAGAGATGAGATCGATGTCTGAATATATTTTAAAAAGATTTCTGGAAAACATTAGTACTATAATTAATTGGATCGTGTGTACAGAGAGAAATTAAGCCAACATATTCAGTTTCAAATGGTGGAAATAATTAAATATGAACACTTTTCCAGATTATAAGTGACTGATACTTATCAATTCCGAATCATGCAATCTCAAAATTCTTACTAAATTCCCAAAAGATTTTCGACGTATCGCAGTAACATGAAGGAATCACATAGATAGACTGTATCGGGTTGTGAAATAGTAGTTTTAATTGGAAGCGAAAAATTAAAGCAAAATTGACAAATAAAAGATTAACACCACGTACACCAATTGATTCATTCAATGTGGATTCATGTTTTCACAAGTACTGGGTTGTACCAGAAAATAAAAATTCCTAATCCATAGTTTCTTATAAATATTTCGAATCAGCTATGATCTCGAGACATTTCCACTCATCCTGTTTAATTAAATTGCTGATTCTTCTTGCTTTCAATTGTGCTGGCAGTGTATTGCATTATTCCTACTTTCCATGTTACAAAAGACATGTTATGAATTCCTCTGTCTCCTTCAGTTATATAAATTGCAAGAAATGCCACAATGAGCTATCTTGCGTACATTCAATCTAACTATCTAATACCAAGTATGTCGTAAATGTATTAAAAGCTACTTCAACTAGGATTTGTCTTCGATTCTTGGCACAGACTAGTCAACCTCTAATATGTGCAACAGCACGAAATATGTTCGAAAGCAACGAATTGCTTTTTCTGGAGTAATTCATCTTTAATGTTCTCCCCTAGAGCTACAGCTAAACGAAGAAAACTTGGAAAGAACAGTCGATTCACAGGTGTTTTCTGATACTTACTTAATCTTTAGGAACAGTGAGACACAAATCGAGGAGTAAATTCGAATAGTGTACTTTCTCTCGCTCGCTTTTCAATTTTACGTTTTGCCTCAGTAACACAGTAAAGCCGAACTGCACTTAGAATTGGTCACATTAAAGTTCTCGAACCAAATGCAACTTTCGAAATTGGATGTAATGAATCCTTGCGGACCTTGGCTTCACATTAAACACATACAAATCCATCAGTAAACTTTATTGAACGGGATGATTACTAAGATGACATATAGAAGTATACATTAAAGCTCTATCAAAAGTTTAAAATCTTGAATTTGATCAAAACACAACCTTTTGCCTTCTATGCGTCTTCATTATGATGAAATTCAGTTATTCTCAGTATCCAAACTCTGAAATTCCCTTTTCCAAAACTTCTTGCTATTTTCATTTCTATGGAATTTGTTTTTAATAAGTTAATAACAATGAAGAATTCCGATGTTTCCATTGTCGTAATTAACATGAAATAAAGGTACTGAAAAATCACTTCCTTCCTCTGTTCAATTTGCACAGGCATACATGTAACAAATGCACTGAAATTAGTGGTATCCAATAGGTTTCATTATTCCTTAGATCTCGCTGACATCCATTACACCGTCTATGCTCAAACATTTTCAGGTCTCCTTCAGTGATCGTGAACAGGAATTCTCCTTTGATCGCACTTTTCCTGCCATAAAACTTGAGAATAAGAAAGAGCCTTGGTTCTGAAGAAAATCGAGAAAATGTTCAAATATGATACATTTCGTTCCTTAGATCCAAGAAAAGATGGAAGGGAAAGGACACTGCTTACTGGCCACGAAATTCGTCAAAGTTTGTTGACAGTGAAGCATTTAATTTGATTTCTAACTAGCAGGCAATATGATTAGCGTCTTATCCGTACACCAAAGTACAGCACTGTTATTTGAATTGTAAATTGGTTTCCGCTTCCTAGTAGATGTAAGTAGAATAGAATTTGACTGACTGTGAATTATTTGATTAGGTATGGTCAGTGCGAAAGCTTGCTAAGCTTTCTGCTTCGTACATCAAACATACTCCGATACTGGATTTGATTTTGCGACGTGCTAGCTCTCAACCTAACCCTCAGAGGACCTATTGCAGTGAAACAGTAACAAATAGTTATCCAATCATAAAACAAAGCATTAACTGCAGTATTTTATTAAAGATGTTAACTGAAGTTGATCGATTCTTTTCAATAGGCTAGGTCATGTTTTTTGCGAAACTTTTGACACAATTATTTATGGTCAGAAGTTCAACTTACTTTTTCGAACACTAATAATTTATGATTTCGAAAGATGCACCTTTAGAATCGTAATAAAAATGAGATAATCCCACTCAAATTCCACTAATAACCAATAAAATCTCGAGGGAGCTCGCCTAATACCGTATAACGTAGAAACTTAACAGACGGATATTCGATTTGTTAGAAAACCCAACAAATCCTCGATCTCGCTAAGTCCTGACGATCTATTTCTTGCTGTCCGCTTGGTTGAGAATATGACGGTTCCTCCTCTTCAAATTGTACCGCACTGTGCAGCATAGTATCGTGAACCGACGTAAGCCATCTTCGCATCGTCATGCTTCATACTCATCCAGTTAAGCTGAAACAAAACAGCATTCCCTTCTCAAGTCATATTCTCCCTCCGAAAATACATTTGTAAATGGCAAATTTAGTACAGTACTGTAGAATAGCACAGTACAGTAACACTGCATCGTCTCTGTGGTTATTTCGACGCTTCCGTGGATCGATTCTCGATCCCGCTTAGTAATAGAACTATCTCGTGACTCTTCTACACCCAATCAACATTGGTACAAATCGAGGAAAACTACAATACCGCATTAATCGCATTTAGCTGTTGTCGTTCTAAAAGAATAGAGAAAGAACTGCAAACTTGCACGTCGTATTTTCGTGATCGTGCTGGAGGAACATCCAGTACCTAAATAGAATTGTCCTGATAAAACTTTATCATAGTAATGAAAACGGGAACAACATAGTCGAGTTGATTCGCTGTGAGTCATTTGGCAGCCATATCTGCAGTCTATCAATTTAGATGCATGATTTGAATTCAACAACACATATCGATAGACTTTTGACTTTGAACATAGAAAATGCAACATATTTGAAAACGGTAGATACTATGCATTACGCCTACTCAAAACTTCCACATTGAAGCTTTAAGAGGACAGAGGCATGATTGAGCGTAACATTAGAGGCGCTAACTTGCACATTACAGTACCACAAACCTTGTCGCATCCGATCAATTCCTACTTCTCGTATGTAGGCATGGTGGTAGTTCTCGAAATGAATTATGTAGTCGCTAATAATTTTCTCTTTTTTCGACGCGATATTGAAACGACAGTGTACGGTACTGTCACTAGATTTCAAAGAAGAGCAAGTGGAGTTGTTTCTTATCATTTCGCCCTACGTGATCATTTCCATGAACAACAATCCACAACTGGTGATTGGCCAGCTTCCTCATTTAACCGACAACTTCACACGCTTTTCTTCGTTCTGCTTCGTGATACATGTCTTTTTCGCAGGGAAAAGGCCGAATTGAGAAATGTTTACATTATTTCGACCTTGGATTACGATCGAATTCATCGCCATAAAATACCTCGGCGTAATGTTTGTTTGATTCGGAGCTCTGTAAGAAAATTGTATTGCGCCCTCAACTTCCTCTGAGAAATGATCGCCTTTTATAATAAATGAGATCAACAAATAGATTGGAAATGTAAAGTACAGCCACGCATTTCTCTACCCGTACACTCCATTTAGCTTTCAGTTGATCTCGCTCACAATCACCGCAATGAAGGGACCCGCTGTGTTGTTTAAGACATTGGAGGTACAGCTGAGACGGATGTTGGATGAGAGGGTTCGTTTCCGTCTACGTGCTGATAAATCAAAGCTGACAATCATCCGTGTACCCTATTTCGATGCAGCCGCACACCCTGTAGTACAATTGTCTTATGTGCGTTTGACCACACTGTACAGTCTATGAAACAGAAATCTATCTGTTGTGGGAGTGGAGTAGTCGAAAGTGAACTCAAATAACGTGCAGTTCGTGTCTCGGATGTCTACCGGACAGACTACTCAGCTGTACATAAACTGTTATTGGACTCTGTCTACATCTAGAGAACATCGTCCACCCAATCGTGTCTGAGAACCATGAGTAAAACTAGACACGTGCCTAAATTTGAAATATGAGCAATAAACAAGAACTATTTGAGAAGCGGAATTCGTTTTCGACACTGCTGTATTGTTGAAATAGCCGCCAGGAATAATCAGGGAGGACACATTCTCAGAGTTCATTTACCCAGTTGTTGGTCTGGGGTGCGCCAAGATTGCGATTTGCCACAGGAAAGCATAGTTAGTTTTCCCCATAAAAAAGACTGTTGAGCCACTCATACATAGCGCAGAGTCTCACTTTCTTTATGTGATCTAATTACATCACAACACCCGTACTGTACGCATGGTAGACGTGGGAGTCGAGATTCGAAGATCTTCTTAATTCACAGCCAGTGAAAAACAGCCAATGAAAAAATAATCACCAATAAATGAAGAGCTGGAAATCGTCAAAAAGAAACAAATATATGAATTTCTATAGTTGAAGAAATTACTGGGTAGTCGACGGGGCAAAAATTCCTGCCGACACTCTCCGCTTTTTGCAGCAAAGCAAGGCTGGAACGAAGCTTGCTACAGGTCCATCCCTTTTCATCGAGTTATTCAAACAACATGCATTAGTGTAGATCACCTAATCCCAGTTTCTTCGGTATGAGGCTCGTCCGTATGAAGAAATCTTTAGATTGACTACGACTCCGTTTGGGCGAATAGACGCAAGGATGTAAGCGATTGAAATCTGCACCGCACCTGCGGTAACATGCTGTACAACTTCGACCACTAATAGTCGGTACACAACCAGCTGTCTTTAACGGACTAGAGTGAATGAGTGCATCCTATTAAGAGAAGAAATCGATGTTAGCGAGATAGGAAGCGAGAAAACAAGCAATTTTACTTTCACAGTTTTACCGAAACGTCATCGAATAGTCAGTGCCAAAATCTTCTCTCCAATTAAACAGTGTGTAGGGTAGAGTGAATCAATCAATCAATTGACACCATGCTTTCTTCGCATGTGACGACGAAGGTCGTGAGCTTGACCAAATGAAAGCCCACACCCTGGTGCACTGCAATAAATCTTGTGCCCGAAATGCGCAGTTTTCATATGCCTGTTGAGATTCCCGCGGCAAGAAAGCAACTTGTTGCACTGAGGGCAATGCACTTTACTCGTCGATTTGGATGACCCTCGAGACCTCTTCACAAGTTCTTCGTAAGACGGCAGGGATGCATCGGCAGTGAGTCGTCCATGACGGTCTTCATCGATAACGTAGTCGACTATTGTAGCATACTCAGCCCGCATGTTGTGCAGATGTTTGGTGTCGTGATGACTCCTGCCCTTCGACGAGGTCGGTTTGCCCTTTGTGACTTTAGAGGTGTGATTACTCATTGTTCGTTGTACGGTTGGTTGGCGCGTTGAGTGTCGTCGGTGGATGATCTGGACGAAAGTTGACTCGGGAGTTCAGTGTACAAGTATTGCTTTGCAAAAGCGATCCAGCAGGACAATAGAAATGATGATCTAAAAATAAATGTATTTAGCAGCCAGATCTCTAATACAATCCGAATCCTTTCATAAACTCGTAATTTTTTTGCTACCTTCAAAAATAAGCAGTCATGAACTTCTAATATTCAGAACAACAAGGTCTGTGTCGAAATAGATCTATTCTACACCTAGATTCTTCGGCAATATATGAATCCACCACCCGGTTCCTTGCAGGTTTGCTATCAGGACGACACCTTGATCGCAGGAATTAAATAGTATGGTAGCCTTTATTATTTGAGGTCCATTATTCAAGCTTACTTTCCTACGCATATCAGTACTCAGACGAAATCGATATTGCCGCAGATGAACTTAGATTTCGTCGTGTATTTTGTTTTGCGACGAAAACCAAGACGATGGCAAAGGTGTAGATCTGATTCCCAAAATCTGAAGGCTGTGCCCAAATTGCCATTGACTATTCCCCTTTTCCAACGCCCGTAATTAGTGACAATTGAATCTAGAGTGCCGCCCTGCATCACAGACGCAATTCTTGGCTAGATTGGATGGCCAATCCGATCTTTTCCTGGCCCACGTTCAAGACAAGAATTTACGGAAAATCGGATGCAATTTGGAGCCCACGCAAGGGATTGTTCATCGACCTTTCCAATTTATTTGTAGCTCGAGCTCCACACTAACAATACGTATCACTTGTTTGGCAAAAAGCGGTTGTATCGGAACTCGTATCTCCCTACGTAACTATTTTGTGCACTTGATATTCCTGTCTGTACACATTAGCATATTACTGTATTTATCCACGGACCTCACGATGCGTGCTATAAGCTACTACAGTACAAATCTCCGAGACGACATAAACGACACAAAGACTTCGTAACTCTAAAGCAGCCGACCGTCCTCATAGCCCAACATCTTGAGATGATTTACTGCAGGCACACAGCTTATGAACAATCACGAGCATATGTTGAGGTCACACCCGTTGTTTGGTTACACAAGTGAGAGCATGGAGAGCTTCATGAATATGTTCCATGGTGTGTGCTCAATCTGAATGTCAGGTGTACCGTACAACCACCTCAAATCTTTGAATAAATTGAGTACGAATTTTCGTTGAGAAAACGCGACAACGATCTAGCTAAAAGAGATCGTTATAGCAAAGGTGTTGCCGTATGTGTTCCCCAGAAAGTGTACAGTGTTTGAGTATCGAGAAGAAATTCGTTGAACAGTCGGTGCTGCTCCGTACACTTCGTTCAAAAACTGGGACATTCTACTCAGAAAACGGGAAAGTGCGTCGATATTATCGCACTGTAACTGTTTCAACCGTAGCATGGGCAAGAGGGGGGGTGCTAATTTTGGAAAAATACAGTGCCACTGCATACGTTGCACAATCTGTCCGTCCTTAGGCAACCATAATCCGAGGAAGCGTACCACCTTCTCTGTATCGCGCATTGACGGCATTAACAAAGCATGATGCGACAGTCGGCATTGCGACGGACAAATGGTGTATGAGTTTAGTGTCGTTAGCCGCTCAATCGGTTTCCACGTTTTCCTTTACCAACGTTCAGCCGCACGAAGACGAGACGATTTCCATGGGGGCGATTCAAGCGGGTTGTTCAAAGTTGGTCATTCTTTATGAGCGACAAATCGTCGTTCTTCACCCTACCATCTATGAAGACCTCTTCTACCGCCACGATTGGTACACCTCATACCTCTCTGATTCAAGTATCCTCCTCTACAACACAGCAAAACCGTGTACTCTTGGATGCGTTTCATGGCGGTGCTGCGTGCGGTGGTGAATGTTGCTCCGTAGTGGAAGTATGTTCGCGAGAAGATGAAGAATCTTGTGTTACTGGTTCTCCCGACGGGTCGTGTTGCGAGGACGAGTTTCGGCCAGGACTTTTATCTTGTCGATCGCTTCTTCCGGAAGAGGAAGTGGGTGGGGGAGCCGGATGTGCCTCGCTAGTGTCATCAGATGCACCAGCTGCCTGTTGCTCCTTCAAACGCATACGATACTTCTGCAAGTGTGACGCTATGTTTTCGCGAGTAAGTCCAGGTACATTCATAGACTGCATAAGTGTCTTCGGAACTGCAGTTTCAGGGCCCACCTCCTCGATCGCAGCAAGAAACTTTCGGTGTAACTCGTCTGTCCATTTAAGTCGTTTCCGCCGTGATGACGATGCGGCAGGGTTTTTACTTATTCGCATATGGGCGCCTGGTGGTGTACCTTGTGGGGGAACGAAGCAAGAACTTTCGCATGAGACGTTAGGCTGTGGATAGGCATACTGGGCAGGATAGTAAGTCATCAGGTGCACTGGTTCCATATGATATGTTGGAATAGGATAGTAAGCAGTACCTGGCGGTGGTGGCATCATTACTTGACGAGAAGGAGCGCCGGGATAGTAGTGAATGGGGCCTGCAGCATACGGAGAATGTGTTTGCGCATGTGGTTGTTGCTGTGGTGGGGGTACGGTTCGCGTAGTGTGCACAGGAGCCGAATGGCTCGGTTGTGGTGGCGCTTGAGGGTGAGTTCGGTGTGATGCAGGATCGTGTGGGTGTGGATTTTGGGGACCAAGTGTTGATTGGATATAAGGAGTTGATAGTTGTAGGCGATGTTGAGGTGGGGGTGGAGCAATCGGCAGAGTTGGTGGGGAGTGGTGGATTTGAGAAGGATGTGGTGCTGGTGAGAGATGAAGTTGGGGATGTTGATGAGTAGGGTGGTAGTGCAGCTGTGGATGTGCGGCATGTGGATTGTGCAACACGGTTGTTGGAAAACCAGATGGGGATAAGTATGTACCAGAATCAGGTAACCGTTGTGGTGGCGAGGTCGCTTGACTTTGAATCGGCGATGGATGGGTAGGTTGTGATGGCGGTGGTACGGGCGACAGCGCATGTTGCGCAACAGGTGAGTACGCGACATGCCGAGAAATACTCTGGGTGCTAAGTGTTCTCCTGATCGGGCGTTGGGACACGTGCACTCTTTCTTCCTCGCGTTCACTCGAATCTTCTTCGGTATTGCGCGGTTGCTGTTGCTGCTGCTGCCGTTGTTGCTGCTTTGGATGACGCTGGTGCATGTTGAAGAGGCGAAATCGCTCAGTGCCCGCATCTTCGTCCGCCCAGAGCAGGACGGTTGCGCGGCAAGGTTGGTGTGTGCGGACAAAACAGCAAAATAGGTAATAGGGTCATGGAGAAAGCTCATTGGTGATCATGTAGCAGTGTACATTCGTGCTCGAATTTTATGATGCCACGACGGCGTCGTTTCTCGATTAACTTGATACGTACTGGACGTGGTTGCCCGTTAACGACCGAACAGACACGCGTCTCGAGCAATCTAACCCTAGATTTGAAAATTAATGTCCACTCTTTCCGGCACATATCCTACACCCGAAAATCACTGGCTAATTGGATGTAGATCCCATTTTCATACCCTAATCTACACCACACATCTAGTTATGTCTTCCACACTGAATATTTGCTTTTCCTGTTTTCCACAATTATGACGATCATCGCATCCAATTATGCGTAGGTGATGAGTCCTTGCTATGTCCTGGAACAAATGGAGTCCCATGGATTCGACAAGGTGAGTGGCTGTGCGGGTCTCTGTCACCATGACGCTTCACCAAATACCCCAGATATTTCAACCGAGAAAAATCTCCTTGCTAAGGGCATATCCTCAGCCCCTTCCCACTGCAGCACTCAATATTCGATGTCTCCTGGCTCAAGTTCTATGGCGAATTCGTTGAAATCTCATTTAACTCTATCGAGATTAACACGAAATCGATTTAGGGACTTTTCCTTCCGTCATGGACACGCAAGATGGAGTGATGTTTATCTCACCATGTCGTGATATCTATGCAATGACGCGTTCGTAGTTCCTGTAATTTAGTTATGGAAGCTCGAACTCTAATGTGGAGAAGAAAACGTTGCTGTAATTTTGCCAAAACTAACATTTGAATTCGTGAATCTGATCGTACGGTACAGTAGGGTACCGGTGCAGTACTGTACCGTACAGTGCTACTTGCTGTCTCGAGTCCATCCTGCTGTTCATCTATTATTGGTCTGTAGCAACCACCCATTGTTCCGTTCTTCATTTTCACGGCAAACTGTAATCATCCTTCAGCTTCACTGTCAATGCTTCTTCGCAGCTTAATCTTACTGACACTAATGTCGTCGGTCTCGCTTGATATTTCGCGACTACTGTAGCGTTTATTTTGTCTAGTGAATGAGCCGAATAGAAAACGAAATGTCGTCGGTGTAGTTAATTTGTGCCTCTAAAGGTTAGTGAGCAGGCTTTTGGCTCTAGAACATACTGTAAAATCTTGTCATGTTCACGATCTCGAATACCCCTTCTGATAGCTGGTCAACATCACCACATACAAGTAAAGTGGATGATTCATTTAAGTAAATACGGATAGCAGTGTCGAACCGTGAAGTACTGTAACACAGTGTATTGAACTGATAGTGTGAAGAGCAGTTACTCATCCCAGTAAGCTAAGGAAAAGAACAGATCAATTTTTAGCATGAATCGATTTCTGTTTTACTATACGTCGCTAGGGATTTTCAAAAAGCACTAGGGGCAATCCTAATAATTCTTTGTATTGGCTCAGGTAACAAATGGCTATTTGAGGACAACTCATTGGGCAGGTTCGAAACAAGGTAAAAAGAGGCCAACTTTTTGTTTTATTTTCAGGTCGTATGCATCGCGCTGTAAGGGAGGCGGCACAGATCATTCCAAAATGCGGCATTTCGCTATTAACGTAAGTGAAACATAGGCAATGTGATCTCTGACTGCGCTCAAGTAGAAATACCTTTTGTTGCAATACTATTCAAATGTTTAATCAGAAAACTTTTCTTTCAAATTATCGAGTGACCCATGAAAAGATTAGCTTTTCTAGTCCTCGATCAGTTTTCTAGATGTGCGAAATTAAGTCATTTATCCGATCAAGTTGCTGATCTATGAGGCTTTCGACCAAAAAACAAATAAAAAATAAAAGTAAAGCGTTTTGAATAGATCGGGAATGGATAATGAGGCAATGAAATTTTTGTAAGTTTCGCAAATTCATCAAATCGCGAGAGCATCGCATTTTCGCGATAACGTGCAGCATTGCGTCTTTTACATGATAGAGTGAATCGCATATGTACGTGAGATGACAGTTTTCGGGTCTTTGTGTTTCAAGGTGTCCGTAATAGAGAAAAGAAGAAATCATGGGGAGTTCGAAAAATATTTTTAATTTGGCACTCTCAGCTTTTCTTGTTGTTCGAGTCATTATAAAGGCGATGAGATCTCGTACCCCACGGAAACGTGAATGCGAGTCAAATCTTCAGCTAGTACTGTTAGAATGAAAAAGGACTAACGGAGTATTATCATTGCGTATATTCAACAGCACTTGGAAACTGGTTGCGCAAAATAGCACTGTAAGCATTGTTATTCACTAGTCAGATAGATGATTCCAAATTTAATTCAGTTTGAATTGAAGAAGAAAAATAAACTGCATTAAGTCATTCGTGAAATAAAAAAATTTGTTAGAATCATCCTTGCATTAATATTAAGGTTCAATATATTGAAAATAGAAGATAGAATGCAATGATCAATCCATATGATATATGCCGCCTTTCATTTCTTCTCTGATAAGTGGATTTTAACGACCCGATAGTTTTGATTTGACAAAATTCATTCATATTTCAGGTTCTCTACTTCTTCTTAAAGAGAAGAAGATACAAGTACAATGTCGCTGAAGACAGGTTTGATATACTTCACAAATTTAATTTAGAGATTTTCAACAGAGAGAACTACAAAAAGGGTAGAAAATAGGCTAAATTTGCACCTGGATTGTGTTACTTCTCAATTCTTCGGACAAAATTTTGTACATCTCGGCAGGTATAGCATCAGAAAGAGAGCTCTATATGAAGCGCAAAAGAGTTTAGGGTAGAAACGCCAGCTATTAACATAACTACACCGTATTTGAAATCTCAAACTATTGAAACTTTCTACTGGTGCTTTCCTGTGAAGCCATTGTGCAATCAATTTCAATCTTGTTTTATAGTATTAAAGTATTGTACTCAGTCTTGAGCAGTATTTCGGCTATATCGAGGACAAACATGGACACCATCCCATTGGATAATACATACAACAGGGTATTAGGAGGCATGGAATGGAAACTAAGCGTGCTTGCTCAGCGAAAATTGTCATCTATAGTGCCTCCATAAAGAGCATGCTCGCAAGTGAAGCAAATATTACTAAATTTTCTTCATTGGAAATTGTCAACCTCAATCAGATTTCTGATCTTGTTTTACTACGAAACCACTAAAATTAATCAGTAGTCCCACTTAGTAATACCCACGACATAAACAAATGGCAAATAAATCAGTAATCCAATTGAATGGGGGCTAGAAGTGTACGGTACATGAAATACTTCAGAGAGATTTGCAATAGGCAGTGAACTCATAAAGTCAGAGCCAGATCTCTAATGCAAAGCACCAATATTTCTAGTACAATTTTCAGCTACCCATCAATGCGAGTCCTATATGTAAATAATCATGACAGTCCAAAGCATACCTACTACGTGAGATCAGCTCAGTACGAATGTTACGTAAAATTTATTCTACATCGCCATCTAACTTTCATATCGCAAATCTTAGAACACGTATTGAATGATTTAATGTAAGGCTATAACTTCGCCTGAATGAATTAATTCGGAAAACTATCCGTATCTGTGAGTTTCGTGACAAAATGATACTGCTTTTCTCTTCCAGATCACTCAAATAAGTGGTTTTTCTAAGAGCCAATCGAAACGAGCTGCGGGCAAACTAATGAAATCCGTATGGTGCTGCGCTCAACTATGGCAACAATCAAAAACAACATGAAGAAAACAGTGATATAGTCTTGTATTCCTACGAATGGGTTTAATTTGGTTACAATTACAATTTTTTGAGTACTATTGGGGTAGCTCTTAAGCGGAGAAAGAAAGTTTTCGAAGATTCATGAGATTATTCAGAGAAATGGAGTAAATGAACAATGACACAGCAGTAGGCACAAAACAACAAGCGTCTGGGACCTGTACGTCAGCTGAATCATTCGCAGTGAAAGTGTTTGTAAGGAGACGTGCTCCTTATGTACGCTAGTGCTTGTGGTCGGCATATCGGCAAGGTTTGTAATACTCCAGTCGTACTCTACCTTCGGCATCTCTTCCACTTATTTTTCGGCTTCGCTATGCATCAGCCTCTTTCGATCTGATTATCGCCGATTCGTGAGCCGTAGGAGTTATTGAATTTCTTTGATACTCTTTATTATTCGTGTGGTATGCTAAAAGATAAAAATTTGTACTGCTGAGTTCTGTCCCAAAGAAGGCTCATCCGAGGAGGTTCGTTCATGCTTGGTCCTTGTTTAAAAGTGACTCAGTGGAACTATCTACTAGCTGAATACTTAGACTTAATTCTGATTTCAAATTTCGCTCTAGTTGAGGCTCCATCTATTTGATCATCTGTTGGCTAGAAGCATATCTTATTTTGAGATAGACAACGAGCGAGGCTTTCTCTGAGCATGGCGCGTAAATTTTTTGTTTTAAAGTAAAGACATTTGTAGTTTTAAATTTTTTATTAGCTTTTTATATAAATAGCGGAGAATACAATCTGCTACGATTAGCGTCATTTTGCCTCGATCTACCTAATAATCTAGTTGAAATCTCCCGGAAAAGGAAATAGGGAACTGAAATCTTATGATTGGCATTCGTAGCTTGTACGCTAGGGTATTCATTCAACACTCCTAAAGATTGAAATTGGAAAGGGGCTTTCCAAAAAGCTTTCTAGGTGGGGTCAGGAATTAGTTTTTCTGTAAGATTTTTGGACAACAACCAAATTAGTACAAGAGCGAAAACTTCAGATTCGTAATAAAAATCAACTACTGCAGAAAGTTGTAAAATTTTTAAGTAGTGTGTTCTTCTTGAAGCTTTGGAATAATGCAGTAGCATAAGAAATTAGCATTCATTCAGATGCATGCAGCATATAGCGTCTATCTTCAAGGATATTTCAACAGTAGAGCGGCCATTTGTTGTATCTTTCACGGGCTATAGCCTGCTCTTCATTTGAAATTGGCAGAGAAGGTACTCAAAAATTCGGCATGATCTTATGCATAAGAAATGTAATGCATAATGATTATTATTGAAATCATAATCCATAGCTAGGCAAATATTGTGAATTCGATGTATCCAGTGGCCATCATAACAGAAGTATCTTGCTTTTAATCTTGCATTCAGCATGATAAATGCTACATATGTCAGCTTAT